>JACDJB010000865.1_pt1 | contig 27122 bp, 28 predicted proteins | sample 7454121 | NCBI WGS metagenome assembly JACDJB01 (sample SAMN14253290, study PRJNA609438) | sludge metagenome | isolation source: sludge after 25d culture with pyrite | collected 2018-12-20
AGGTGAAAGGTGAAGGAGAGATTAAGGATTAAGGATTAGTCCCGATAGCTATCGGGATAAGGATTATGGAGTTCAAACGTGAAAAGTAAAGGGTTGAAAGGGGATGAAAGCGTCAATCTCCGGTCTTCCGTCTTCCGTTCCGATAGCTATCGGAATCCGTCTTCCGTCTTCGCGCTCCCAGCTTCGTGCTTCGTGCTTCGTGCTCCCAGCTTCGTGCTTCGTGCTCCCAGCTTCCCCTAACTTCCAAAAACCCGTTCCAGCAGCTCGGTAACTCTTGCCAGTGGATTACTGCGTATTTGTTCTTCTTCTTTGGCCAGCTTCAAAAACAGACCGTTCAGAGCCTGGGTGGTGAGATATTTGTCCAGCTCTGTTTCCACTGTTTCCAAATCGGCCAGGCGGCCCACCACCGATCCGGCGATGCGGTTCCACTGCCCGGTGAGTGTGTTCCACGACTCGCTGGTGGAAATGTTGCCCACCACCACTTTGTCGATGGATGTTTTTATTTTGGGCTGGTAAAGCTTGTACAAATCATTGTAGGTTTGAGCTTTAAGGTATTGCGTGGCGGCATCGTTTTCGCCTCTTAAAATGGAAAATCCATCCACAATGCTCATGTTACCCACTGCCTTTGCGAAAATGGGGCCCGCCTCCCGGGCGGCATCCTCGGCCGAGCGATTGATGCGCAGAATGACATCCTGAACCAGTTTTTCACCACCGGGGATGCGCGACAGATTTTGTGTGATGGTGTTGGCTTCTGGCGGTAACAGTATCTTCACCATTTCGTCGCCAAAGTAGCCATCAACCCTGGAGAGGCCGGCGGCAGCCGAGTCGGCGCCAATAACCAGTGCCTGTTTCAGGCCTTTTACAACCTCTTGTTGGGTTAACGGGCGTTGCGTGTCCATTTGATTTACCACCCGGTTCAGTTCCGCACAGCCCATGATGGTAAGTAATAAAATAGCAGGGAGTATTCTTTTCAGCATAGTTGAAGGTGTTATGATTAAATTATGACAACGAAAAATGTTGATTTTTATTAGAGTTTGAATTGATATTTTTCATTTTTCTTTTCTTTTCGGTTTTTTCTTCACTGTCCGACTGTCGCTTTTACTGAATTCCATTTTTTTTAGGGGGTGTGTTCCTTTGTCAAACAACAGCTTTCCCACATCTGTCAAACCACCTTTTTTCAGACGGGATTCAATGGCCTGCCGCATTTCCGGGCGGTACCAAAAAAAGTATTGTCGCTGGTTTTGTTTCTCTTCTTTACTACGGGCAACCTCAATGCTCTCGAGCGTATAGGGATTCAATCCCGAATAATACATAACGGTGGCCAGCGTCATTGGCGTGGGGGTGAAATCCTGTACCTGCTCCAGGTTGAAGTTCAGAGCTTTGGTTTCAACCGCCAGTCCGGCCATATCGGCTTCGTTGCAACCGGGGTGGCTGGAGATAAAGTAGGGAATGATCTGTTGTTTCAGATCAAGCTCCCGGTTTATTTTATCAAACAGTGTATTGAATTTTTTAAAGAAGCTGAAGGAGGGTTTACGCATCATCTTCAGCACTTTATCCGAAGTATGCTCGGGAGCCACTTTTAGCCTGCCCGATACATGTCTGGAGATGAGCTCTTTGGTATATCGCTGATGACTCTTCTGTTCTTCGGCAGATGCTTTGGGATTCAGCAGCATATCGTAACGTATCCCACTGCCCACAAACGACTTTTTAATGCCGGGCACCTTGTCGGTTTTCTGATAAATTTTGAGAAGCGGCTCATGGGAGGTTTGCAGATTATGACACACCGATGGAAAAATACACGAGGGACGCTTGCATTTTTCACAAATAGTAAGGTCGCGGCCCTGCATTTGATACATATTGGCGCTTGGGCCGCCCAGGTCGGAGAGATAGCCCTTGAAACCGGGAGACTGCGCAATGTGCTTCACCTCTTTGAGAATGGATTCCTCGGAGCGGGAGACCACGAATTTACCCTGGTGGGCCGAGATGGTGCAGAAGCTGCATCCGCCAAAACATCCGCGGTGCAGCGTCACAGAGTGTTTTATCATATCGAAAGCCGGAATAGCGCCCTTTTTTTGATAGCGTGGATGGGGCAGCCGTGTGTAGGGCAGGTCGTAGGATTGATCCAGCTCCTTACTGCTTACAGGCGGGTAGGGCGGATTTACCACTATGCGTTGATCATTGTAAACCTGATGAAGACGTGCGGCATGCATCCGGTTCGACTCCTCTTCGATGTGCCGGAAATTGAGAGCAAAGCTTTTTTTGTCGGATATACAGGTTTCATGAGAGTTGAGCTCAATATCGTTCCACTGTTTGTTTTTGGGGAGGGGGTCTTCTTTCTTCAGCATTACAGCTGTTTGAGGGATGGTGGTAAGGTTGCTAAAAGGCACCCCTTTTTTAAGAAGCCTGACCAGCTCCACCAGTGGTTTTTCGCCCATCCCATAAAGTAGCATATCGGCCCCCGACCAGGAAAGAATAGGAGGCTTGAGTGTATCACTCCAGTAATCGTAATGGGTAAACCGGCGCAGCGAGGCTTCGATACCCCCCAAAACGATGGGAATGTGGGGATACAGCTTTTTAAGAATGTGCGAATAGGCAACAGAGGCATAGTCGGGGCGAAAGCCGGCTTTTCCATCGGGCGAATAGGCATCGTTGGAGCGCAAACGCTTATTGACCGTGTAGTGGTTAATCATAGAGTCCATATTGCCGGCAGTTACCCCAAAGAAAAGCCGGGGGGTACCCAGTTTTTTAAAGTCGCGCAAATCATCACGCCAGTTGGGCTGAGGTACGATGGCTACCCTAAGCCCCAGAGAATAGAGTAAACGTCCAATTACCGCCCCGCCAAAGGCAGGATGGTCCACATAAGCATCCCCGGTGAACAGGATGACATCCAGTTGGTCCCAGCCCCTGGCTTTTACCTCTTTGGCAGAGGTGGGCAGCCATTCGCTTATGTTGTACCGGTGTGTCATTTTTTTTGCAAAGATAGGGAAAAGTGGGAAGTGGGGAGCACGGAGTGGGAAGCGTGGAGACAGAAGACGGGAGACCGAAGACCGAAGACGGATTCCGATAGCTATCGGAACGGAAGACAGAAGATAGGAGATGGGAGGTCAAAAGGTCACCAGATCAAAGGGTCAATAGGTCAAAGGGTGATCGGGTAAAAGGTAAAAAGGGGAAAAACATCAATCTTTTTCAATTCAATCTTCATCAATCTTGAACCTTCATCAATCCTTCTTTTTTCAAACTCTTTCAATCTTCGGTCTTCTGTCTTCGGTCTCCCGTCTTCGTGCTCCGTGCTTCCCACTCCGTGCTTCCCGCTTCGTGCTTCCCACTCCGTGCTTCCCACTCCGTGCTTCCCACTCCGTGCTTCCCACTTCGTGCTTCGTGCTTCCCACTTCGCGCTCCCCACTTCCCACTTCCCACCATAAATTCCACCCCTTCTTATACTTTATTCCCGAAATTTTTTTAATTTTGAGCCCAATGTTAACTTTGTAGAGGAAAATTTGACAATGGTTAATCCACATATCGACCTGGCAGTTGAGTTGGGTAAGCGTATCGACCGCCTCGCCGGGCTTTACCAGCATGCAAAGCAGGAGAACCGGATGTTGCAAAACGAGGTGACTCAGCTTACCGGCCAATTGAAAAAGGTAGTCGATTCCAAAACAGAGATCGAAAAACAGTATGGTCAGTTGAAAATGGCGCGCGTAATAGAAGCTTCGCCTGAAGATATTCAACAGACAAAAAAAAGGATTAACCAATTAGTGCGGGAAATTGATAAATGCATTGCACTTTTGAATCGTTAAGCAGATAGAATACAAATGGACAACAAGCTTTCTATAAGGGTTAAGGTGGCTGATCGTTTTTATCCTTTGCGGATTGAACGGGAAGACGAGGAGAGAATACGGAAAGCTGCTGGTCTTATTAATGAAAAGATTTTACAGTATAAACAGCGTTACCACGATAAAGACCTTCGGGATTTTTTAGCCATGGCTGCTTTGCAATATGTCATTAAAATGCTGGAACTCGAAGCCAGCCACGACTGCGTTCCGCTTGCCAATACTGTTAAAGATTTAAACGATAAACTGGATGCAATTTTAGCTGAAGAAGAACAGTAAATTGTCCTTTTTTGTTAGATTTTTACCCGCATTTTTTCCTGATTGTGCCACAGCATTTGCTATGGTATAACCTTTAATTCAGGAAGAGGATGCGGATTTTTTTTATATATAACCTGTTAAATATAAGTGAAATGGATATAGTAATAGGAGTTGTTGCTTTTCTGGCAGGGGCCGGATTGGCATGGGTTTTAATCAACAAGACCCTGCGCTCGCGTTCCCGGAAAATTATTCGGGAGGCCGAGGCTGAGGCCGAGGTCATCAAAAAAGAGAAGATACTGCAGGCTAAGGAAAAATTTCTTCAGCTAAAGTCGGAGCATGAAAAAGAGATAAACAGCCGGAATGCCAAAGTGGTAAATATCGAAAGCAAATTGAAGCAGAGAGAGGCTGCATTCTCCCAGCGAATGGAGGATTTGCAACGAAAAATGAAAGAGACAGAAACCATTCGTGAAAACCTGACTCAGCAGTTAGATTTGGTAGAAAAGAAGGCCGAGGACCTGGAACGTACCCATAAGCGGCAGGTTGAGCGGTTGGAGACCATCGCCAGTATGTCGGCCGATGAAGCCCGCGAGATGCTTCTGGACTCGCTGAAGGCGGAAGCTAAAACCGAAGCCATGTCGTACATCAACGACATTATGGACGAAGCCCGCATCAATGCCAATAAAGAGGCTAAGCGCATTGTGCTTCAAACGGTTCAACGGGTGGCCACCGAAGCGGCCATTGAAAACTCCGTGACCATTTTCCACATCGATTCCGATGAGATAAAAGGACGCATCATAGGACGAGAAGGGCGAAATATTCGTGCGCTGGAGGCCGCTACCGGAGTGGAGATCATCGTGGACGACACGCCGGAAGCTATTGTCCTTTCGGGATTTGATCCCCAACGAAGGGAGATAGCGCGTCTGGCTCTGCATCAATTGGTTACCGATGGTCGCATTCACCCCGCGCGCATCGAAGAGGTGGTCAACAAGGTGCGTAAGCAGGTGGAAGAGGAGATGATAGAAACGGGTAAGCGCACAGCTATCGACCTGGGCGTGCATGGCTTGCATCCCGAGATGATCAAGCTGATCGGGAAGATGAAGTACCGTTCATCCTACGGGCAAAACCTGTTGCAGCACAGTCGCGAAACGGCCAATCTGTGTGCCATCATGGCATCCGAATTGGGTCTTAACGTAAAAGCCGCCAAAAGAGCGGGCCTGCTGCACGATATTGGTAAAGTGAGCGATGAAGACCCCGATTTGCCACATGCCATTCTGGGAATGAAGCTGGCCGAGAAATACAAGGAGAAACCCGATATCTGCAATGCCATCGGAGCCCACCACGACGAGGTGGAGATGTCCAGTATGATTTCGCCCATCATTCAGGTGTGTGATGCCATCTCGGGCGCCCGTCCCGGTGCACGCCGTGAGGTGGTGGAGGCTTACATCAAACGGCTTAAAGGGTTGGAGACCCTGGCCCTGTCGTATCCCGGTGTGCTTAAAACCTACGCCATCCAGGCCGGTCGGGAGCTGCGCGTAATTGTGGGAAGCGAAAAGGTAACCGACCGCGAAGCGGAAGAGCTCTCCACCGAAATTGCCCGGAAAATTCAAACGGAGATGACCTATCCCGGACAGGTGAAAATAACAGTAATTCGCGAAACACGAGCCATCAGTTTTGCCAAATAAAACAATATGACCACAATCGAAGGTAAAAAGGTGCTGGTTACCGGTGGTGCAGGATTTATCGGTTCAAACATCATCGAAAAAATACTGAAACAACACAACAAGGTGGTTTGTTTAGACAATTTTGCCACCGGAAAGCGTGCCAATATTTCACCTTTTCAAAGTCATCCCCACTTTCAATTGATGGAAGGGGACATTCGCGATGCTGCCGTTTGTCAGCAGGCTGTGAAGGATGTGGATATTGTATTGCATCAGGCTGCCTTGGGCTCGGTGCCTCGTTCAATCAACGATCCAATCACTTCCAATGAAGTGAACGTAAGCGGATTTCTAAATATTTTAGTGGCTGCCCGCGATGCGGGGGTGAAGCGGATTGTGTATGCAGCAAGCTCTTCTACTTATGGCGACAGCAAAGAGATGCCCAAAGTGGAAGCGCGAATAGGCAAACCCCTTTCACCTTACGCAGTTACAAAATATGTGAACGAACTTTATGCCGATGTTTTTGCCCAACTATATGGCATGGAGATTATAGGCCTTCGATATTTTAATGTGTTTGGTCCCCGCCAGGACCCCAATGGTGCTTATGCTGCGGTAATCCCCAAATTTGTGAGCAGTCTCATCCGTAAAGAACCACCGTTGGTAAATGGCGATGGCTCCTTTTCGCGCGACTTCACCTATGTGGCCAACGTGGTTCAGGCCAATGAACTGGCTGCCGTTACACAAAAAAGAGAAGCGGTAAATACCGTGTACAATGTAGCCTATGGTGAACGCACCTCCCTCAATGAGTTGTTGAGCTATCTTAAAAATATGCTTTCTCAATTCGACCCTGCCATTTTAGAGGTTAACGCCCAACACGGGCCCGAGCGGCGCGGCGATGTGCCGCACTCACTGGCTTCTATCGACAAGGCCCGTGAACTGCTGGGATACAATCCGCAATATGGCGTTGAGGCGGGATTGAAAGAGGCGATAAGGTGGTATTGGGAGAGTTTGGGAAAGGATTGACGGAAGTACGAAGCACGAAGCACGAAGCGCGAATCGTGCTCCCAGCTCCGTGCTCCCAGCTTCGTGCTCCCAGCTTCGTGCTCCCAGCTTCGTGCTCCCAGCTCCGCGCTTCCTCCAATCTTTTTCCTATATTTGTCTTTCGTTAAATAAAATTCTATGTCAAAAGTAGCATTAATAACCGGCGTTACCGGTCAGGACGGGGCTTACCTGTCGGAGTATCTGCTAAAAAAAGGATACATTGTGCATGGCCTCAAGCGCCGAAGTTCCATGTTCAATACCGAGCGCATCGACCATCTTTACCAGGACCCCCATGTTGAAAATCGCAACTTTTTGCTTCATTACGGCGATTTAACCGACTCTACCAACCTGATTCGGATAGTTCAGGAGGTTCAACCCGACGAAATATACAACCTGGCAGCGATGTCGCACGTGGGTGTTAGTTTCGATACGCCTGAGTACACCGCCAATGCCGATGGCCTGGGTACCCTTCGCATTCTGGAAGCCATCCGCCTGTTGGGGTTGAACGAAAAGACGCGTTTCTACCAGGCTTCTACCAGTGAGCTTTACGGCCTGGTGCAGGAAGTACCCCAAACCGAGAAAACTCCTTTTTATCCGCGCTCCCCCTACGCGGTAGCCAAATTGTACGGCTACTGGATAACGGTGAACTACCGGGAGGCCTATGGCATCTATGCCTGCAATGGCATATTGTTCAATCACGAATCGCCCATCCGGGGCGAAACCTTTGTGACCCGCAAAATAACCCGGGCTGTGGCGCGTATAGCGCTTGGCCTTCAGAATAAGCTTTTTCTTGGAAACCTTTCGGCCAGGCGCGACTGGGGCCATGCCAAGGATTATGTGAAGGCGATGTACCTGATGCTTCAGCAGGAACAGGCCGATGATTATGTGGTGGCAACCGGCGTGACCACCGCCGTGCGTGATATGGTTCAGATGGCTTTTGCACAATTGGGCATCCGGATTGAGTTTAAAGGGGAAGGCGCCAATGAAAAGGGCTACGTCACCGCTTGCAACGATTCCAGATATGCGGTGCCTGTTGGTGAATGCGTGGTGGAGGTGGACCCGCGGTATTTCAGGCCTACCGAGGTGGACCTGCTCATCGGCGATCCCACAAAAATAAAGCAAAAGTTGGGCTGGGAGCCCAAATATAATCTGGAGATGCTGGTGAAAGAGATGGTGGAATCGGATGTTAAATTAATGACCCGCGACAAATACCTGAACGATGGTGGTTACGCCACACTTAATTATTTTGAGTAATGAAGCCTGAAAGTAAAATATATGTGGCCGGGCACAACGGCCTGGTGGGTTCGGCTATTACCCGTGAATTGCAGGCCAGGGGCTATGGAAATTTGCTGCTTCGGTCGCACAAACAACTCGACCTCCTGGACCAGAAGGCCACGGAGCTGTTTTTTGAAGAAGAGCAACCTGAATATGTTTTTTTGGCAGCGGCCAGGGTAGGCGGCATCCTTGCCAACAACCTTTACCGGGCTGAGTTTATTTACCAAAATATCCAGATACAAAACAATATCATCCACTCTGCCTGGAAGGTGGGGGTGAAGAAACTTCTTTTTCTGGGCAGCTCCTGCATCTATCCAAAAGAGTGTCCACAGCCCATGAAGGAGGAGTATTTGCTCACAGGGGTGCTCGAATATACCAACGAGCCCTATGCCATAGCCAAAATTGCGGGCATGAAGATGTGTGAGGCGTATAATTTGCAGTATGGCACCAATTTTATCCCGGTGATGCCCACCAATCTTTATGGCCCCAACGACAACTATAACCTTCTGGGCTCGCATGTGCTGCCGGCACTGGTGCGTAAAATGCATTTGGGTAAGCTGCTTATAAACAATGACATAGAGGCCATTCGCCACGACTTTAGAAAAAGAACCGTTGAAGGGGTCGATACCACTGTGCCGGACAATGAGCTGATGGAAAAGCTGGAAACCTTTGGGTTGTTTAAAAAACCGGGAGGAGTTGAACTGCACCTTTGGGGTACCGGAAAACCGCGCCGGGAGTTTCTGCATGCCTCCGATCTGGCCCGGGCCTGTGTTTTTTTAATGGAAGAGGTTGATTTTAACCATGTGGTGAAAAACCGGGGTCTCAAGGAAGTGCGAAATACACACATCAATATCGGGGTGGGCGAGGACCTCTCCATTGCGCAATTAGCCGGTTTGGTAAAAGAAGTGACCGGTTTCAGCGGCGAAATTCGATGGGATGCTACCAAGCCCGACGGTACACCTCGAAAACTGTTGGACGTTACACGGCTTCACAACCTGGGATTTAAGGCAGCTGTTGAATTGCAAGAGGGGATTGAAGAGGTTTATGAAGAGTATTGCAGGGAATAGGGTTCGGGGTTCGGAGTTCGAAGTTCGGAGTTCGGGGTTCTGGGTTCGGGGTTCTGGGTTCGGAGTTTATGAACCCACAACTCACAACCCACAACCCCGAACTCACAACTCACAACTAAAAAACACTTTTATTATGAGCATTTTAAAATTTTTCGGAATTTCAGCATTGTGGGCTGCAACGCTTCTATTTACATCGTGTGGCAGCGATAAAGACGATCCGGAGCCTAAGGATACCACCAAGCCCGTGATTAACATCACCAGGCCTCAATCCAACGCCCTGATTGTGGCCGGTGTAAACAACATCATCGTAGAAGGTACGCTTACCGACGACCGTGAGTTGGATGAATGTACCATCTCCATTGCTTATACCGGCATTAGCACCCGGGCAATTCTAATGGAAGATATGTCGCTTAAGGGTGTTGCAATCAGCAGTGATTTATATGCCGGCATCGACGATGAACCTTATGCGCACGATCCGGTAGTGATTACGCTCTCAGGCAAAAGTTATTCATTCCCTCCCAACTACGACCCTTTTGGTGGTACCATCCCAGCGAGTGTGAAGTTTGGAGAATACACGCTTACCTTCACTGTGACGGACAAAGCCGGTAATGAAGAGGTTAAGAAGGTGGTTTTTGAGATTGGGCAGTAGATTGGGGGGAACGGTGAACGGTAAAAGGTAAAAAGGAAAAGGTAAGGGGTATGGGTGAAAAGATTAAAGATTAAGGAAAGCTGAAAGGGAAAAAAACTTCAGGTTCAAAATCCCTGCGGGCAGGTTGGCCCCGGCAACTGCCGGGTCTGGGGTAGCATAGGGAGCAGGCAAAAAAGCTCAACAGGAAAGAGGATTAATCGATTAAGGATTAGAAATTACTATTCACCTTTTACCGTTCACCTTTTACCGTTTACCGTTTACTGTTTACCGTTTACCGTTCACCTTTTACCGTTTACCTTTTACCGTTTACCGCTAACTGCCTGATGCCTGATGCCCATTTTTCAACTTTAATCAGAATCAAATGCAATTATGAATTTTGACCAAAAAACAGACCGCAGCGGTACCAACGCTTTAAAATTTGAGTTCAGAACCAAGGTTTTTGGAACCGAAGATGTTTTGCCGCTTTGGGTGGCCGACATGGATTTTAAAGTTCCTGAGGCAGTCTCACAAGCTGTTGTGAATCGCTCAAACCACCCCGTTTATGGATATACCACCCGGGGGGAGGGTTTCAATAAAGCCATTACAAACTGGCTGGAGAAACGCCACCGGTGGAGCGTTCATCCCAATTGGATTGAACACACACCGGGAGTGGTACCGGCACTGGTGCTGGCCATCCAGGCTTTTACCAAAGCGGGTGAAAAAGTGATTATTCAACCACCTGTATATCCCCCGTTTTTTGATGTGGTAAAAGACCACGACCGCATGGTGGTCGAGAATCCCCTGAAGAACACGACCAATGGCTATCAGATGGATTTTGAACATCTGGAAAAAGTGGCAGCCGGCCCGGAAGTAAAAATGCTGTTGTTTTGTCATCCCCACAATCCCGTGGGTCGCGTATGGAGCAGAGCCGAGCTGCAAAGGCTCGGTGACATTTGTCTGCGTCACCGGGTACTGATTGTTTCGGACGAGATACACTCCGACCTTACGTTGAATTCCCATATTCATATCCCCCTGGCCTCATTGAGTGAGGAGTTGGCCGCCATTACCATCACCTGCATGGCCCCCAGCAAAACTTTTAATATTGCAGGGTTAAGTACTGCTTTCATCGTCGCCCCCAACAGGGAGCTGATGTTTGGGATGAAGAAACAGATTCATGCCTTTCATCTTTTCATGGGCAATTTGTTTGGCGCTGTGGCTCTCGAGGCTGCCTATAATCATGGTGGGCCCTGGTTAGATGGGCTTAAGGTGTACATTGCGGAGAATGTTGAACTGGTATTGAGCTTTTTACAGCGCGAAATGCCGGAGGTAAAGGCACACCGTCCCGAGGCCACCTATCTGATGTGGCTCGATTTTTCGGCGTGGGGGTTGAGTTCTTCAGAATTGAGAAAATTTATGATAGAAAAAGCCAGGCTGGGCCTGAACGACGGGCCCACCTTTGGCACCGGAGGGGATGGTTTTCAAAGGCTAAACGTGGCTTCCCCGCGGCGTGTGATCGAGGAGGCGTTGGAACGCTTGCGGGTGGCACGCAAGGAGTTGCCGGCCGAAGAGTTGCGAAGCGGAGGCACACGGTGATACCGGCAGGCAGGTGTCTCTCCTCCTTCGGGAGCGTTGGTGAGCCTGCTCCGGTATTTTCGGAGGAGCTAATCAGAGAGGGCAGGGGATGAGGCTTTTCTTTTCAAAACCGGAAACAAAAACACCGCCGCCAGGATTATGAGTGTACCCAGGTAAAACCCCAACGACATGTATTCCGAGTCGCCAAAAAACAGGAAGGCCAGCAATATGCCATACACCGGCTCCAGATTAATGATCAACACAGCTGTGTAGGCCGACAGCACCTGCATCACCTTCACACTTGCTGCAAAAGCATAAGCCGTACAAACAACCCCTAAAAGAAGCAGGTAAAGCCAATCTGCCGGTACCGGCATTTGCAGACCTTGAGCAAAGGTTCCGCTGAAGGCCATAAAGAGAGTGATGGCCAGAAAACCTCCGCCCATTTCATAAAAGCTGATGACCAGCGGCCGGTGGGTGCCTATCATCAGTTTGTTGAGTACGGTAAAAAGGGCTGCCAGAAAAGCTGCCGTCAGTGCCGTGATGATACCGGCCACATGGTCGGGTTCAAACTGAAAGATGATGTAGAGGCCGGCGATAATTACAACCCCGATAATTACCTCAAGTTTTACCAGAGGGCGCCTCACCAGGGCAGGCTCCAGCAGACTGGTAAACAGTGTGGTAGAAGCCATACAGCCCAGAGCTACCGAGATGGTACTGATTTTGATAGCGTGGAAAAAGGCGATCCAGTGAAAAGCCACTACAAACCCGATGCCCAGCATTTTCAAGGCCGATGGCCAATCGGTGGTCAGGGTGCGTTTTCGCAGTTTCAGCAGAATCCCCAGTGATACAAAGGCTATCAGCATACGATACCACACCAGCTCTATGGCGTCCAAAGTGATGAGCTTGCCCAAAATGGCCGTGAAACCGTAGATGAACACCACCAGGTGCATCTTCAATAAATTGCGGGTAACGCTTTGCATGGAATTGATTTTTTTGCAAAATGCAGATTTTTTCTTGAATTGGTTGGCTCGTCGAATGAATAATTTGGGGGATGTAACACCATAATTTATTGTAAATTTGCACCACTCTATTATTAAATCTCTACGGTAGCCTGCAATTTATGAAACGCACTTTTCATCTCAATGAGTATCTGGTGCTTGTCATCCGGTTTTCTTTTTTAATGTTACTCTATACACTTTGCCGCATCGGGTTTTACCTGTTTAACACCGGTTCTTTTCCAAATGTAACGCTTCAAGGTTTTTTTACCATACTGGTAGGTGGACTTAAATTCGATGTTAGCGGGCTGCTTTATATCAACGCTCTTTATATACTGCTTTTTTTGCTGCCTTTTACCTTTAAGTTTCAAGAGTGGTATCAGCAAATATTGAAATGGTTGTTTATCATTACCAATGGCATTGGTTTGGCAGCCAATGTATCCGACTTCATCTACTACCGGTTTACCCTGAAACGCACTACCTGGAGTGTGTTCGATATATTTGGCAATGAAGAGAATCTTTGGGCATTGTGGAGACGTTTTGTGATTGATTACTGGTATGCTACCCTGTTTTGGGTGGTTTTAATGGTGGTTTTGGTTTGGTTTTACAATCGCATAAAGCCCAAACCATTTGTGTTTTCGTCGGCGTGGTACTATGGTTTTTCAAGCCTTATTTTCCTGGCTCTGTTTTCGGGAGTTATGGTAATTGGTATGCGTGGCGGATGGCGGCACAGTACACGGCCCATTAACATCAGCAATGCCGGCAGATATGTGAACAGTCCGGAGGAAGTGGCCGTGGTGTTGAATACCCCTTTTGCGCTTATCCGTACTATGGGGAAAAAAGTTTTTAATCCGGTGCACTATTTTAAGAACCCCGACGAGTTACGTGCTGTTTTTTCGCCCGTTTATAACAACCCCCAGCCCGGAGTCGTGATGGATAGCTCAGAGCAAAAAACACCGCCCAACGTGGTGATTATCATCTTAGAAAGCTTTGGAAGAGAACATATCGGGTCACTTAATCCCACTTTGGATGATGGCCATTACAAGGGTTATACGCCTTTCCTGGACAGCATTATCGGCCAATCGCTCACTTTTCGACACTCTTACGCCAACGGACGCAAGTCCATCGATGCCATGCCCTCTATTCTGGCCAGCATTCCTGCCCTGGTGCAACCTTATGTGGTGTCGGAATATGCATCTAACAAAATTAACAGCCTGGCCGGTTTGCTTTCCGGGACGGGTTACGAAACGGCTTTTTTTCACGGGGCTCCAAATGGCTCCATGGGTTTTTTGGCTTTTTCGAAGATGGCTGGATTTCAACATTATGTGGGTAAAAATGAGTACAACAACGATGCCGACTTCGATGGTATGTGGGGAATCTGGGATGAACCGTTTTTTCAGTTTTTTGCCCACCGGATGAATCTTCTCCAACAACCCTTTTTCACGGCCATGTTTTCCGTGTCGTCGCACCACCCGTTTGAAGTTCCCAAACAATATAAGGGTGTTTTTCCCAAAGGCCCTCTGCCTTTGCATGAGGTGATGGGCTACAGCGACATGGCCCTCCGGCGCTTTTTTGAAACCGCCTCTGCCATGGACTGGTATGAAAACACACTCTTTGTGATCACGGCCGATCACTGCACCATCCCTTTTCACGAGGTTTACAAAACAAATGTGGCGGGTTTTGCTGTTCCCATTATATTTTACAAACCGGGAGGTGAATTAAAACGGATGGACAACGGACTGGCCCAGCAAATCGACATCATGCCCTCGGTGTTATCGTATGTAGGTTACCGGCAACCTTACATTGCCTTTGGCAACGACCTGTTCAGTACCCCGGAGGAGGAGCGGTTTGTGATCAACTATTTCAACGACTCGTATCAGTTTATGTATGGCGATATGGTTATTTATTTTAATGAGAAGGAGATAACCGCCCTATATAATATAGAAGAGGACCCTTTGTTGAAGCATAACCTGAAGGATGAAATATCATCGGACAACGCCACCAAACTAATGAAGGCATTTATACAACAATACAACAACCGCATGATTGAGGACAGGCTGGTAGTGGATGAATGAAACGAGCCAGATTCATTAAGAGGCATTTAAAATCAAATTATTTACAGATGGGAGCAGGGTACCAGGCTCTTTTTAATTTATCATAATGCAAGAGGGTGGCTAAAAACGATTACCAGCTTAAAAAGTTGAGGCAGGAACGTTCTTAGCCAATAATCAGGGCCATTTTGGATGTTTTTCTGCTATTTTGAAAAAAAAATGGGGATTAAGTGCATTTTTATTGGTTTGTTATTTGGTAAACACCAAAAACCGTCTATATTTGTGATTGGAAGATTGAGAAACCTGGTTTTATTAACCCTAAAAAAAAATTATTATGAACAAAGCACAATTGATTGATGCAATTGCCGGAAAATCCGGCTTAACCAAAGCCGATGCTAAAAAAGCATTGGACGGGTTTATTGATGTAACCGGTGATGCATTGAAACAAGGGGATCGTATTTCGCTTGTTGGCTTCGGTTCTTTCGCTGTTTCTGAAAGGAGCGCCCGCACAGGTAGAAATCCTCAAACCGGAAAAGAAATTCAAATTCCTGCAAAAAAAGTAGTAAAGTTTAAAGCCGGCAGTGATCTGACGGATGCTGTAAACTAAATTTGAACTTTGGGAATGCCTAAAAAGGATGAATCGTACGGTTCATCCTTTTTTGTTGATTCAAGGGAGAGTTATAACAAGTAGAGTTCATGAAAAAATTCAGATTTTGTATGGTAATATACAATGAAAATGATTAACTTGTCATCAAATTTGGTGCGTTGATGTACGATAATGCTCCTTTTACCAGTTGGTTTGTTGGTTTTATTTTGTATTTTTGACCAAAATCTATCTCTATGAATTGCATAATTGTGGATGATGATAAACTGTCGATCAAGATCATCGAAGAGTTTGTGGAAAGGACAGAAAGCCTTAAGCTGGTGGGCTCGTTTTCGAGTGCGGTAGATGCTATGAATGCCTTAAATCAGGCTGGTGCAGAGCCGGTTCATCTCATTTTTTTGGATATTGAGATGCCTGAGATGTCGGGCATTGAGTTTTTGGATTCGCTCGAGGCCATTCCCCAGGTGGTTATTTATTCATCGCAGGAAAAGTATGCATTGGAATCTTACAATTACGATGTGGCCGACTATCTTCTCAAGCCGGTTCAATACGGTCGGTTTATAAAAGCTGTGAACCGCGTCAGAGAACGATTCGATAAGAAAGAGAGCCCGATGAAGCAGAGCACCGAAATTTTTATCAAAAACAGCGGGTCGCTGGTACGAATTAAATACGACGATATCCTTTGGATTGAAGCCCTGGAGAATTACGTGGTGCTCAACACCTTTAATGAAAAGTACACCATTCATTTTACCATGAAGGCCATCTCCGAAAAAATGCCACTCGATCGGTTTATCAGGATTCACCGTTCCTTTATTGTCAATTTCAGCAAAATTAAAATGATCGAGGATAATTCGGTCTATATTAAAACCGAAAATTCTACCAAAATCATACCCATAGGCAAATCGTATCGTGATAAGCTGATGAACGATATCAACCTGATATCGAAATAATTTCTATCCGCGACCTCAAAGATTTGGCAGCCCCGATTTTAACAGAATGGGAGACCTAACACAGAAGCATGTATTGGAGTACAGCACTTGACGGGATGCTGGTGGGTTTTTCAGCCTCCGTACCTTTGGGCCCCATTGGGGTTTTGTGTATTCAGCGTACTTTGCAAAAAGGGCGCCTTTCGGGGTTTACTTCCGGTTTGGGGGCAGCACTCTCCGACACCATTTATGCCGTCATAGCAGGTTTTAGCCTCTCCTATATTGTCTCTTTTATCGAAGCTCAAATGTTATGGCTCCAAATTATGGGAGTAATCATACTTTTGGGATTGGGTGTTAAAATATTTACGACCAACCCTGCAGTTCAACTGCGCAGGCAGCGCGGCAGAAAACACTCGCTTTTTCATGATTTTGCCTCCACCTTTCTGCTTACCATCAGTAATCCGTTGGCCATTTTTCTCTTCATCGCTTTTTTTGCCGGATTCAGAGTCGTGCAGCCCAGGCTGGGTCTCCCTGGTCAGCTGCTCATCGTTGCCGGGGTATTTACAGGGGCTTCTTTATGGTGGTTAATCCTCACCTCACTGGTGGGCTTGTTCCGGTCGAAGATAAATCTACGGCGTCTCTTCTGGATCAATAAGATTGCCGGCTCTCTCATCATCGTTTTTGTACTCGTCGTATTTACCGTGTGGGTGTTGCAGGAGTATTTTCTATAATGTAAAAAAAGGGGCCACTATCTCCTCAATAAATGCCGGCATCCGGGTAGGGCGTCGCGTCTCGCTTTTCATATAAGCCAGGGTAGTTTCACCGGTCACCAAAAGTTCATTGTCCTGGTTAACGATGCGGTATTCAAATCGTATTCGTGAACCCGGCCATTCATTGATGGCGGTGGCAATGGTCAACTCATCGTCATAGTGTGCCGGGCGGTGGTATCTTACTTTGAGTTCGGCCAACGGCAACAAAATGCCCTGCTCTTCTATTTTGCTATAAGGGAGGCCCAGGTGCCTGAAGAGTTCGGTTCGGCCCACTTCAAAATAGGCGGAATATACCCCATTGTTCACGATGCCCATCTGGTCGGTTTCGCCATAACGCACGCGCAGTTTGGTGATGCCTTTGATGCCTTTCATTATTTTGAGTTTTAGTGAAACGGTGAATTCGGCTCATGAGCCATAAATCTATAGGCCATCTTCTCGGCGAACGAAGGGAGCCATTTGCTGAGGAAAACGGCGAGTTTCCCTTCCACAAAGGTGAGTACGAGGGTTCGTTTACGCTTGATGATGGCCCTGGCAATATGTCCGGCTACCTTTTCGGCACTCATCATTTTCTCCTCTTTTCGGGGAGTTTCTCCCTGTTGCTTACCGTCGGCGTTAAGGGCCGACTTTCGGACGTTTGTTGCGGTGAACCCGGGTGCGGCAATGAGCACATGCAGCCCGGTTTTGAGGTTTTCGATACGCAGCGTTTGTAAAAAACCATGCATGGCAAATTTGGAGGCTGAATATCCCGTACGGCCCGGCAAGCCAATGAATCCGGCAATAGAGGTAATGCCCACAACCGAACCTTTGCTTTTAAGAAGTGCGGGCAGAGCATATTTGGTGCAATATACAGTGCCCCAAAAGTTAACATCCATAAGGGTTTTGAGAACTTCCACCCGCGTATCTTTAAACAAACCCCGCATGGAAATCCCGGCATTGTTCACCAGAATATCTATACGGCCATATTTTCCCAGGGTTCTCTCCACCAGGTTTTTACAATCCTCCTCTTTGGTCACATCGGTGGGGGTGACGAGCACCTGAAAATTCTGTTCAATCAACTCCTTTTGCAATTCGGTGAGTTTATTAATGCTGCGCGCTGCCAGTGACAAACGCGCGCCTCTGGCAGCAAAATCCCGGGCGCAGGCCAGGCCTATACCCGATGAAGCCCCGGTGATAATGACTACTTTGTTGTTCATGATTGGTTTTTTGAACTACAAAAATGGAAATTTTTAGCCACATTAATTGAATAAGTTTCAAATTCTCTGTTTCTTTGCATATATTTTTAAACTATAAAGTATGGCACAAATGGAAATTGGAAAAAATAAGTTTGTATCCCTTTCTTATCAATTATTTCTTAATGAGGCGAATGGTGAGTTGGTGGAGGAAACCAGCCAGGCCAATCCGTTGAGTTTTGTTTACGGAACCGGCAAGATGCTCGAAATGTTTGAGAAGAAGCTCGAAGGCCTTAAAAGTGGAGATGTCTTTAAATTTGGGCTGAAAGCAGAGGAGGCTTATGGTGAAATTAATGAAGATGCAGTAGTGGACCTGCCTAAAAACCTGTTTGAGGTAAATGGCCAGGTCGATGAATCCATACTCACCATTGGCAACTCGGTTCCCATGCAGGATGCTCATGGCAACCGGCTCAATGGCATTGTGGTTGATGTGACCGACGAAACAGTAAAAATGGACTTTAATCATCCTTTGGCGGGTGACGATCTCTTTTTCTCGGGCAGCGTGCTTGATGTGCGTGAAGCCACCGAGCACGAATTGGCCGATGCCTTTGGTGGAAGCGATTGCAGCTCAGGTGGTTGTAGTGGCTGCGGCGGTGGCTGTTGATGTTGTCGTTGAATTTTTAAAGGTGTTCCTTACAGGGCACCTTTTTTTGTTCCTTTTCGGTAGAAATGCTACTTTTACCCGGTGGCATTCCTTTTTGGTGTGGGATAATATACATAAGCATTCGAAATTAAGAGTTAAACGGATAATTATCTATGGCAGGAAACACTTTTGGGCGGCTTTTTAAGCTCACCTCGTTTGGCGAATCACATGGCAAAGGCATTGGGGGCATCCTGGAAGGCGTGGAGCCGGGACTGGAACTGGATATGGATTTCATCCAAAATGAGCTGGACCGAAGACGCCCCGGCCAATCTAAAATTACTTCTCCACGAGATGAAAAAGACCGGGTAGAATTTCTCTCCGGTGTTTTTGAAGGAAGAGCTACCGGTACTCCTTTGGCTTTTGCCATCTGGAACAAAGACCAGCAATCGGGCGATTACGACAATCTTAAAAATGTGTACCGGCCTTCACACGCCGATTTTACTTACGATGCCAAATATGGTTTCCGCGATCATCGTGGCGGAGGACGTTCGTCGGCACGCGAAACAATTGCCCGGGTGGTGGCCGGCGCCATCGCTAAGCTGATGCTGAAAAAGTCGGGAATTACCATTACCGGTTTCACCTCTCAGGTGGGAGATGTGGTTTTACACGATGTCCCTGCCGACTTATCAACTATTGAAGCAACCCCCGTGAGATGTCCCGATGGTGAAACGGCTGCACGGATGATCGATTTAATAGAGAAGGTGAGAGACGATAAAGACTCGGTAGGAGGGGTGGTGAGTTGTGTGATTAAAAATGCACCTGCCGGGCTGGGTGATCCTGTTTTTGATAAATTACATGCCACGCTGGGACATGCCATGTTATCCATTAACGCCGTGAAAGGTTTTGAGTATGGCATGGGGTTCGGTGCTTCGGCTATGAGAGGTTCCCAACACAACGATGAGTTTTATAGCGAGGGAGAGAAAATAAAAACCAAAACCAACCGGTCGGGTGGGGTACAGGGTGGTATTTCCAATGGCGAAGAGATTATCTTCAGGGTTGCATTTAAGCCCGTCGCCACTATTCTGAAAGACCAAAACACGGTGGATAGGTCAGGCAAAGAGGTGGTGATAAAGGCCCGCGGTCGCCACGACCCGTGTGTGGTACCCCGTGCTGTCCCTATTGTGGAGGCTATGGCTGCCATGGTGATTGTGGATGCGATGCTGATGAATAAAACGTATCGGTAAGAGATTGAAGGAGAAAGATTGAGGGGATTGAATGGAAAAGATTGAAGGAAGACCGAAGACCGAGGTTGGAAGCGCGAAGCACAACCAAAAACTCAGAACCCATAACCCCGAACCCCAAACCCAAATTGTACAGAAAAGGCATGCCTTGTCTCTAACCCCGAACTCACAACTCAGAACTCTCCTTTCATGAAAAAAATCCCCCTCCACTGGAAAATCGTTATTGGATTATTTCTGGGTGTTGCATGGGCTGTAGCCGGCAGTTATCTGGGGTGGAGTACTTTTACCGAAAGTTGGATTGCGCCCTTTGGACGTATCTTCATTAATCTTCTGAAGCTCATTGCGGTTCCACTTATTCTCTTCTCAATAATCGGGGGCATTGTGAGTTTAGGACATCCCCGTAACCTGGGGCGTCTGGGTGGTAAAACACTGCTTATCTATCTCGTAACCACTCTATTTTCGGTTTCCCTGGGGCTTTTATTGGTAAATGTGTTTAAACCGGGGAAAGCTTTAGATGATGAGCTCCGGCTTGAAAATCGCATGGCTTATGAGTTGTGGCTCACCGATAAAGGTCTTTCGCCTCGCGATGGGCGTTGGTTTTCGCATGATCTCGAAAATGAGGCAGTTTTAAATTTGGTTAAAAATAAAATCGGAGTTTCCGATGCTGGTGAGGTTCTGGCAAAGATTGAAGTAGCTCAAAAGTCAAGGGAATCCGGTCCACTTACTTTTCTGGAAGAGATGGTTCCCTCCAACCTGTTTTCGAGCCTGGGTGATAACCGAAACATGCTTCAGGTGATATTTTTTTCTATCTTTTTTGGCATCGCTCTTTTGTATATGCCCGGTAAGCAGGCCAAACCTCTGGTTAAGCTGTCGGAGTCGGCTGCCGTTGCCTTCATAAAAATGGTAGAGCTGGTGATGCTGGCCGCCCCTTATTTCGTGTTTGCCCTTATGGCGGGAATGGTTAATGAGATGGCCGGCGACAACCCGGCTCATGTGCTCGAACTTTTTAAAGGACTTACCTGGTATGCTCTTACCGTTATAGCAGGGCTGGGGTTAATGGCTTTTGTGGTTTACCCCTTGCTCATGACGTCAATGGTTAAAGACCTTACCTTTAAAAAGTTCCTTCGTGGCATCAGCCCGGCTCAAATGCTGGCTTTTTCTACCAGCAGCAGCGCGGCGACCTTGCCTGTAACCTTCGAGTGTGTGGAGGAGAACCTGAAGGTGGACAAGCGTATTTCGAGCTTTGTTTTGCCCATAGGGGCTACGGTAAATATGGATGGTACCAGTCTTTATCAGGCGGTGGCAGTGGTTTTTCTGGCCCAAATGCACCTGATTGACCTTACCCTCGGACAGCAGCTCATGGTGGTTCTCACGGCCACTCTGGCCAGTATCGGCTCGGCAGCCATTCCCGGGGCCGGCGTGGTGATGCTTATGGTAGTGCTCATATCGGTTGGCCTCAATCCCGCCTGGATCGGTATTGTACTGCCGGTTGATCGCATTCTCGACATGCTGCGTACCGTGGTTAATGTCACCGGCGATGCCACCGTGGCGGTGATAGTTGGAAAAACCACTTCGCTGCCGGCAGAGGGAAGCCCGAGGGAGTAGTTTAATGATTCGAATTCAATGTTTTTGAGCATGTAGAGGGATCGAAGGGAATGATGGTTGGTTGCCTGCATGGTTAGGCATGGAGAAATGGAATGGTTGGAATTGAAAATAGGTTTGTTGATAAATACACCTCTATAACCGCGGTGAATGACAAATATTTTTATACTTTTGCGGGGCTTTTGGAATTTCGGGGTGTAGCGCAGCCCGGTAGCGCGCGTCGTTCGGGACGACGAGGTCGTGGGTTCGAATCCCGCCACCCCGACTTTTTAGGATTCATCCTTCAACAAAAGCCTGTAAATCGTTTGATTTACAGGCTTTTTCTGTTTTTGGGAAATCAACTTACATCCATGTAAACCATGCTTCTGGTGAGTAATTCGGGAGTCTTTTTTTTGCTTAAATTGACTCCCGAATTAGGGCTTAAAAGGCTGTTCAGGAAGGTCCAACACGGATTCCCGTAGTTGCCATTGGTAGTATTTCCAACACACGATTTAGGATTAATTGTTTCGTAAAGCATGAATCAATTCCTGTTTTGACATCTTACTGCGTCCTTCAATACCCAATTCTTTAGCTTTTTGGTAAAGCTCTTTCTTACTCCTTTCCTCATATTTGGCAGCATGCCCCCCTTTGGTTCCCGAGTTGGGGGTATTGGCAATACGTGCCGACTTTTCTTTGCTGTAACCTTTATCGCGGAGAGCTTCGTATTGCTCTGGGTTTTTTACCCGCGATGATGCTGATTTTCCTGGCATAGCTTTAATAATTTTCAGATTAAAACAACGGTCATAGGTACATTCCTGTATTACCAATCCCTGCGAATTATTGACAGCAATATGGAGATCACGGCAAACACTAACAAAATGTGAATGAGTCCTCCAAAAGAATAGACAAAGAACCCCAGCAACCATCCGATCACCAGGATTAGCGCGATGATAAATAATATAGCTCTCATAACATTGGATTTAGTGAACAATTACTACATTTATAAGTATCCATAACTGAGTTTTCAAAGTTTCCATAGAATCAATTTTCTTCTTCAATCACAATTTCCCGTTTTTCCACGCGCACGGCGTTTGAATTTGGTTTAATGCCAATACCATAACGCCTGGCATAAACAAAGGTAAACTCCGCTCCAAAAAAGAGTATGAGGCAAGAATAGGAGACCCAAAGCAAAATTAATACCACCGATCCTGCAGCTCCATAAGTTGAACCCGGATCGGCTTTTCCAAAGTAAAGACCCAGCAGAAATTTTCCCAACACGAACAAAGAGGCCGTGATAACGGCACCAATCCAAACGGTTTTCCAACGTATGCTGGCATCGGGAAGGTATTTAAACATGAGGGCAAAGAGCACTGAAATAATCCCCACCGACAACAGGATATCGGTTAAATAGGAAAGGTACACGATGGCATCGGCCCATAAAGCACTGAGATAATCGTTAAGCACCGAAATAGCAGTTGTTAAAATAAAGCTAACCAACAGTAAAAATCCAAGTACAAGGACAAATCCGAAACTTCGGGCGCGGTCTGCAATTAGTTTTTTGATGTTCGATTTTGGATGCACCTTAATATCCCATATCTCATTGAGTGAGAGCTGTAGATGGTAAAATATACCGGTAGCACCAAAAATAAGGGTGCCAATTCCTATGATGGTAGATAAGGTGCTTTTGTTGCCACCCTGGGTATTGGCAATGATTGCCTGAATAGATTGAGCGGCATCCTGCCCCAAAGCTGCTGATATTTCGTCGGTGAGTTTGCCCTGAACAATATCTGCGCCCCAAATCGCTCCTACCGTGTTGATGATAATTATGAGCAGCGCGGGCAACGAGAGAATGGCATAATAAGCTATGATGGCACTCAGACGCCAGGGGTCATCTTCGTTCCAGGCTTTAAAGGTTTCCTTTAGCAGGGAAGGCAGATGTCTGAATTTAAATTGGCGGGGCGACTGTTCAGCAGATTTCATACCATTACTCAATAATCAAACAGTTGTTGCATGTTAAAAACGCTTTGGTTGCTGAAATTGTTCGTTCAAATCAATTTAAAGATTAGATAAACTGGCGAAGCTTCATTCCTTGACGAAAGAAAGTTAATATGAATAATGAACAAAAGGCATTATAATATCAAGGCGGTCAATGAACAAATAAATTATTGTTTTTAAGCAATTTGAGTAGACCAGGGTCTGAAAAAATGAGCACAACAAGGATAAGTGTATCCTAAATCTTTTAAAAAAAAACTTCTCATTTTGAACATCCATACAATAAGTTTGTTTGACTTTTTGAAATGAATGTTGTACCTTACGGAAAGGTTTTAACCCATTACAAATTGATACTTTATGAGAACCGCAGGAATTATATTACTCATCTTAGGAATCATAGGGCTGGCTGTTTTTGGCATTCAAGCCCTCAACGATTCAGAAAGCTTTTCTATTCTGGGCCTTGATATTGCCGTGAGTGATGCCAATTGGACCCCCGTTATTACCAGCGGAGTAGTCTTTATCATTGGCATTGTACTTATGGCCGCGGGTAAAAAGCGCTAAAGCCAACTCTTTGGCATTACCCGTGTGCACCTGGTTGGAACAATTCAATTAAATATTGACTTGTTCCAAAATACCAAATTCCATTATCTATTCTGTTTAACACCATATTATTATTACACAACTTTTGTAATGCTTGATTGCTCAATAATTTAGGCGTCCTGGCAGGATTGTGTTTAGTCAGGTGATTTACACCATGTTATTAAAAAACACGAGCTCACTTTTATTTTTAAAAAAATGGGAGAACTCCGTTTAACTTTAAACCTTTGATTAATGTTATTTATATGTTAAACTTTAAAGCTATATTTTATGAAAGCTATCCTTTATATTCTGGCCGTCATTATGGTAATTGGCTGGCTGCTTGGCCTCCTTGTTTACTCGGTGGGCGGACTTATCCATATTTTGCTGGTGCTGGCTGTGGTGGCCATCCTACTCTCATTTGTTAAGCGGGGTGCCTGAAAAGAGGTAATCCCAATTCCCGCATTTCCTGTCTACATTGAAAAAAGGTCTACCAATGGATTTACAAGTTGTAACATTAAAAACCTTTCGTCATGACAACGATACAATTTAACAACCAACTATTGAGCATGCAAAAGAAGCTCAGGTACTTTGCCTACAGTTTGACCGGTAACCACGATGATGCGTTTGATTTGCTTCAGGAAACCTCTCTTAAAGCCCTCATATACAAAGATCAATTTGAGGAAAACACCAACTTTAAGGCTTGGATGTTTACCATCATGAAGAACACTTTTATTAATAGTTACCGGCGCAGGAAGCGCACACACAATACCTTTGAGGGTTACGATGATGACTTCAACAATGCCTATTTGAGTCACTTTTCTGTTGAAACACCCGAAATGATTCAATCTCAATCCCAGATTAATGAAACTATTGGCAGACTCGGCGACGAGTTCAGAGTCCCTTTTCAAATGCACGTCGACGGTTACAAATACAAAGAGATTGCCAAAGAAATGAATTTACCGATAGGGACGGTAAAAAGCCGCATATTTTTCTCCCGTAAAAAACTGCGCCATATGCTTGCAGATCAGGAAGGCAGCTACGACACATTGTAATGTTAAAAACCCGGCCGTCGATTACAATGGCGAAGGTCCCCCCATTCTTAATATTACGTGACATGATTCGCTCATTTCAATGCTTCGGCCTACCGTTCTACGGTATATCGTCCTTTCCGTCCCGGATGTCAAAGTAAACAAAAATCCCTATAAATGGTGATTGTGAGACTTCTGTTAAGAGGATATTTTTGTCCTCATTAAACAACAGAAGTATGAAAAGCAGTTTTTCTATCGCGGCCCTCCTTGTTTTATCGATCATTGGAGTCAAAGCGCAAGATACATTGGGGGTCAATGGTTCCGGTAAAATTCTGAAGGAGTTATCATCACAAAAACTGGTGATAGGTGGCTATGGTCAAATCGATTACAATCAAACGCTTGAAAGCGGTTATCGACAAAATGGAAATCTGGACGTTCATCGCCTGGTGATGTTTTTGGGTTATAGCTTCTCATCCAAAACCTCTCTGGTTACGGAAATAGAATACGAGCATGTTTCAGAAGTATATATTGAACAGGCATTTATTGAACACCGCATTTCATCGGCGATTAACCTAATTGGAGGGTTGCTTTTAATCCCTATGGGCATTGTCAACCAGTATCACGAACCCACCACCTTTAATGGCGTTGAGCGGCCCACCATTGATAGCAAGGTGGTTCCTACCACCTGGCGGGAGATCGGACTGGGAATCAATGGTCGTTTCACGAATGCAGCACTAAGTTATCAGCTTCTTCTGGTAAACGGACTTAAAAGCTACGACGAAAAAGGATTACTGGGTGGAAGCAAGGGGATCAGGAGCGGACGCCAGAAAGGAGCCGAGTCCATTATTTCCAGTCCCAACGTAGCCCTAAAAATCAACTATTTCGGACTCTCCGGACTTCAAATCGGGGCGGCCACATTTCTTGGAAAAACCCAATCCACGCTGTACCACCATCTCGACACCAGTAATAAAGATGCCGTCGAAAGGGCCGACTCTTCACGTGTGGGCATTCGGATGTTTGGACTGGATTACAGGTTTTCAAAGGGAAACTTCCATTCACGCGGACAATTGATCTTCAACAACATATCCAATACCAAAGCCTACAACCAATTTACCGGGCAGGACCTTGGCTCCCAAACACTGGGTTGGTACCTGGAGGGAGCCTGGGATATCAGAGTGGGAAATGAAGCACAAAACCTTACACCCTTTGTAAGATATGAAAGCTATAACCTGCATCATAGGGTCGCTCCAACGATTCCCCGCGATGGTGCTTATAATGTTAAAGAGATAATTGCAGGAGCGGGTTATTCTCTGGCACCCGGCGTAGTGGTAAAGGCAGATATTGCCTGGGCACAACCTCAAAACACTCAATTAAACCAGAAGCAGTTTAATATGGGTATTGGTTTTTGGTTCTAAATTTCTGACTATGTTTTTTTCAAGATGCACATTTCTTATGGCCATATGGGCCGTTACATCTACCATTTCAATTGCTCAGGAAGATGTTCTGGAGAAGAAGACGCGGAAATTACTGGATGCTGCACTGGAGGAGGTCTTTGACCATCACTCCAACCCGGTCTTCAGAGAGGTAATAAACCTGGCTGCCATGGGAGACCATCATCCGCTACAAATATTTGAATTCACAGAAAACGGGACTAACCGATTTGCCGGCTGGGCATGTCTGTCGGAGGGCATGGGACGCTACGACACTTTCGACTATCTGGTCGTTTACGATCACACGAAGACCATAGTGCTGGTCGAAATTTATACGTATCGCTCCAGTCATGGTTATCAAATCACCTCAAAAAAATGGCTGAATAAATTCAAAGGACTTAAAGCCTCTGATAAGATTGAGATAGGTGAGGATGTGGATGCTATCAGTGGCGCCACTTTATCATCATTTGGCCTGGTAAAATCTTTAAACCAGGTAAATAAACGGGTTAATGAACTTTAATCGTAGAAAATGGAGACTTAAAGCATCTTTAGTAGAATAACCCGATTTCTTCATCCTAAACTTATTAACCCTGTAATTATTTAGAGAAAAAAAACTCAAATAGCCTGGAATAAGCAATGTTTTTATACTACCTTTGCGATAGGATTGGTATTTATTAATCCCATCATATATCATGAAACGAGCCCCTGATGGTGCGGGGCAGGCTCCCGATTCCAATCGGGAAGGAAAACATTATAAACGAGTTCTCCCGATGAAAAATCGGGACAG
>JACDJB010000870.1_pt1 | contig 27075 bp, 24 predicted proteins | sample 7454121 | NCBI WGS metagenome assembly JACDJB01 (sample SAMN14253290, study PRJNA609438) | sludge metagenome | isolation source: sludge after 25d culture with pyrite | collected 2018-12-20
AGGAGCTTGTCGAGCATGCCCAGCCAGTTGAGCTCGGTGTCGTCGCCCTTCGTGCCGGGATGGGTTGCGATGTCCGCAAAGTTGAGGTCGGCACGGAGCTGCTCTTGACGGCTGAGGAACGCTGCCGCGATGTCGAATAGTCGGGGCTCGGTCATGGGGAGATGGTGAATGGTCGGGTGGGCTCGAACTGCTGAGCAAGCTCGACGAGGCGGGCACCGGTGAGCGGGCCCGTGTCGAGCGCGTCAAGGACTGCGGTCGGTACGAAGCGTTGCCGCAGATCGGAGTAGGTGGCCCCGTGGTCTCTGCCGCCGGTAGGGCCGGTCAGTTTGACGAGGAGATCGATGTCGCTCTTGGAGACGGACGCTCCAGCGAAGGAGTGCGTCAGCAGATGCCGTCGTTGCTCATCATCCGGGCGGGCGAACCCATGGATGGCCGCGGCCCGTCGTCGAACTGCGGGGTCGATCGCGTCGACGCGGTTGGTGCACATGATTGTCAGTACCGGCAGCCGGTCGCGGCGCAGTCCGTCGATTCCTCGGATGAGGGCGTTGACGCCGGCGCGGTCTTCGTGGTGCATCTGTGCGAGCTCGCGAGATTGAGCGATTGCGTCTGCTTCGTCGATGAGGAGTATGACGCCGTGACGGATCCGCCCATCTCGTCCACGTCCTCCGGCGGCGACTTCGTTCGCCTTGTCGAAGGCACGAGTGATCAGCGTCGTCATCTCACCGACGGCTCCGTGCCCGCGGGCGGTGAGGCTGAGTGACAGCAGCGTGATTGGCACGTTGAGTGTTCGAGCGATCTGGTCGCCCACCGTCTCGGCGAGTTCGGTCTTGCCGGTGCCGACGTCGCCGGCGAGGATGACGAGCGAGGTTCGGTCGGACACCAAGCCGACGGCGGGGATGATCTGCTGGTGGTGTTTGGTGCTCCAGCGTTCAAGAATTGTCGGATCAAGGAGCACGCGGGCTTCGGCGATGAGCTGCTGCTTTGTCCGGTCGAGCCCGACCAGCGCGTTGAAGCGGTCTTGTGCACGATCGTGTGGGAACTCATCGACGTGGCCGAACAGGCCTTCCGTTCCCGTCACCATGGCCGGAACGTCTTCCGAGCAACGAGTGTTCCGCCAGCTGTGTAGCCGTGGTCGGTCTGCCAGTAGCCCGCGCCATCTCCCGGAAGGGAGCCGTCGCCTCGTCGAAAGGGCAAGGCCTCGTTGACGGCCTCCCGTGTAGCCGCTGCGAGTCCGGACCACTTGGCGCTGAACGTGAGAAAGTTGTAGTACGTGGCGCCGGAGATGTCCGCCCGGGCATAGAGCGAGCCAGCGTTGCTGTCGCCGTGAAGGCCACCGTCGGGTCCGATCGTGTACCGCCAGGAGAGGATCCGCTGCCCGTCCTTCTTGAACCCGAACTCGTAATCCGCAACGTATTCGCCGGCGAGCAGTTCGACCAGCTCAGCTTCGTAGTCCGTCAGGCTGGATGCTCCCGGCGAGTCGTAGAGCAGCGAGCACTGGTACAGGTCGGAGACGACCTTCGCCGCCAGGTGCTTGGCGTGGGTCCGGGTGAATGTGGCTGTGGTGGTGAATGTGGAGGTCATCGTGGTCAGCCTTTGAACGTGGGTCCGAGGATTGTCTGCCAGCACTCGACAGCCCGCCCTTTGGTTGGAGCGAACCGTGCCTCGCCGAGCGCGTTCAGCGCGTCGTGTGCTGCGGTGACGATGCGGTCGCGATCGGCGGTGGTGTAGCGAGATGCGACATTGTTGGCAGGGTTGACCGGATCCAACACCTCGATCGCAGCGCTCGATCGGTGCGGAGTCTCGCTCGCCTTGCAGAAGTCGGTGAAGGCGATCTGTTCCGCGAAGCCAAACTTGACGATCTCGCGGAAGAAGCGCTCGAGCGCCGTCGGGTAGTCGGCCAGGTTCTGGCCATCGTCGGCGAGACGAGCCCACAACAGCTCGATCATGAACGACTTGAACTTGAAGTCCTCGTCGTTGCGGGCGACGACCCGTTTCCACCACTTGGTGATTCGAATCAACTCAGCGAACGCCGGTCCATAGGCGATCTTGCGGTCGCGGACGAACTTCAGATGCAAGGGGACACTAGTGAGCACGCGGTCTCCGGTGTACTTGCGCACCAGGTAGCCCCGATCGTCTGGGTCGCCTTCGTAAAGCACAGGTACGACGTCTACGTCCAGCCCGCTCCCCTTGAAGTTGACGCGGACGCAGTGCTGCTCGGCAATGAATTGATCCCGGTTCATGTTCGTGTTGGCCTCGTACAGGCGGTCCGCCAGCCAGGGCACCAACAGTGCGTCACTGCTCGTAGGCGCCGCAGCGGTCTTCACGTACACGGCGGTGTCCAGGTCGTTGACACCTTGCAGGGCCGTGCCCTTGGCAACGCTGCCCGCATGGAGCATCTTGACCAGCCCGTAGTTCGGGTCGGCATCGATCTTCTTCTCAAGGCGATCTCGCAGGGCCTTGACCTGGGCTCGGTGCTTGGCGGCAGCCTCGGGTGAGAGGTTGATGCGATCGCGCGCGAAGTCCGCCACGGCGCTGTGCTCGATGAATCCCATGGGGGTGTCCTCTCTGCGGTCGCTCGGATCGCTCGCTAGTTACATGCCTGTCATTCTACCAGAGCGTCTACATCGATCACAACGTCTGTTGCGAATATTTCGACTACAGTGTAGCATTCGTATACCGATGGACTGCACGTGATAGCAAGAGACCTGTCAACGACGACGAGGAGGAACGTGATGTCAAGCGCGACGATGATGCGCGACTACGAGGTTCCCGACCAAGACCTGGTCAACGGCGCCGAGACTGCGCTGGCAGAACTGGATGAGTACCGACCCTCGTTCGATACGACCGAGCCCGGGCAGCTCGTCGCCCTGACCCTCAACCTTCCGCCGTTTGCTCTTCGGCTGTTGTTCGACGCCTTGACCGCACTGGCCGAAGGGCATGCCGTCACCGTGGTGCCGGTGCCAGCCGAGCTGACGACGCAAGAAGCAGCCGACATCCTGAACGTGTCGCGCCCATACCTGATCAAACTGCTCGACGAACGCAAGATCCCGTACCGGCGGGTCGGCAACCGTCGCAAGGTGATGCTCGAGGACGTGCTGCGTTACAAGCGCAGCGATGATCAGTTCCGGCAGGGCATTCTCGACGAACTGTCTCGAGAAGCCCAAGCTGTCGGGCTTGAGTACTGACCGAAGCGGACAAGGCGGGTGGCGTTCACTGCTCTGTTCGACGCGAACGTCCTCTACCCCGCCGCGCAGCGAGACCTGCTGATCAGGCTCGCGCAGGTCGGACTGTTTCGCGGTCGATGGACCGAACAGATCCTCGACGAGATGGAGCACGCCATTGTCCGGCGCCAGCCTGCGCTCGTCGACAAACTGACGCGGACAAGGCGGCTGATGTGCTCGTCTCGCTCAGAAGCGGACCATGCAGCAACGGGGACCCGAACCTGACCACCATTCCACGTAACGTCGGCGGGATCGATGAGCTCGAACCTTTGGATCCGGTCCATCCAGGGCGTTTGGAGCGAGTTGTGAGGACAGGTTCGGATGGTCGGCCGAGGGCGTCGCCGATGACCGGAGTGATGTGCCCCGGGTTCGGCGGGCTCGCGAGCGCTTCACGTCGCCTTCTTTCGTCGCCGTGACTCCACGACACGGACACGGACACGGACACGGACACGGACACGGATGATGGAGGTCGGGGGCGCTGCATCACACGCTCGCCAACACTGGTTCTACGGTTACCGGCCGATTCGGTGGGCGTGGGCCGCACGACGACGGTCCGAGTCCGCGGGCAAGCAGGGTGCTATGAGGACTTTCGGTTGGCCAGTGCCCATGCGCCGGGCAGCAGCGTGCCGGCCAGGACCAGTTTGATGGCGTCACCGATGAGGAACGGGGTGACGCCGAGCGACAGAGCGTTGGTGTCGCCGGTGGCGACGGGCACGTTCAGTCTGTGGGCCAACCATGCCGCGCCGAACGCGTAGATGATGATCGAGCCCAACGCCATCGCCGACCATGACGAGGCCAGGTTGCGGTCGTGCTTGCGTTCGGCGAGGTAGCCGATGACACCGGCAGCGACGACGAAGCCGACGAAGTAACCCATCGTCGCGCCGGTGCCGTTGGTCCAGCCTCCCGCGCCGCCCGCATAGAACGGTAGGCCAACCAAACCGAACATCCAGTACAGCAACTGCGACGCTGCACCGGAGCGCCAACCCAACGCGCCGCCGGCCAGCAACACACCCAAGGTCTGGCCGGTGATCGGCACGGGCGTGAAGCTGAGCTTCAACTCCCATTGGGCAAGGGCAGCGGTGAGCAGCGCGAACGCAACCACGACAACGATGGCACGCACCGCGGCGAGGTTGCGCTCGGACGGTCGCGACCAGATTCGGTCGACGAGAACGGCGGGGTGAACGGAAGTCATGGTTGATCCTCGGAGGGAGAAGGGGGATGGACAGCTCGGGGAGTCGCCGGGGACCGTCCCGACTGGTACACCAGCGACGCCTGTACGACAAGAATGCATATCATTCGAGCTGAAGAAACGTCCTGGTAGGGGTGGCGGGGGCGCTCGCGCTTTGTGGTGCGGTCGGAGCCGATGGCTCCGACCGACCCCATTGCCATATCCAATGTCAGAAGCGGACCATGCAGCGTCGGGGGCCGCGGACCTGGCCGCCCTTCCATGTGACGTCGGCGGGATCGATGAGCTCGAACTCCGGGATGCGTTCCATCCAGACCTGCAGTGCCACCCGAAGTTCGAGTCGGGCGAGGTTCGACCCGGCACAGCGGTGGATGCCGGCACCGAATGCCACATGACGATTGTTCTCGCGATCGAGGAGCACCTGATCGGGGCTCTCGAACACGCGCGGGTCGCGGTTCGCCGCCGGGAACGCCATCAATATCCGGTCACCTGCCTGCATCGGGCACCCCTCGAACTCTGTGTCGTGCGCGACGATTCGAGCCATCGTGACCGGCGCGTAGACCCGAAGCATTTCTTCCACCGCGGTCGGCCACACATCAGGGTGGTCGCGGAGCTGCTGGCGGTGATCAGCGCGATGTGCGAGGTGCCACAGCGAGGACCCGATTGCCGACCACGTCGTGTCGATCCCGGCGATCAGCATCAGATTGCATGCGCCGAGCACGAAGATGTCGTCGACTGGTTGTCCATCGATCTCGAGGCGGAGCAAGTCGCTGATCAGATCGTCGTCGCGCGGGTTCGCTCGCCGATCCTCGATCTGCTGCATGAAGAAGGTGATGATCTTCATCCGGCTCTGCAGGCCGACTTCGCGATCGATCAGACCGGTCTCGAGCACACCGCGTACCCAGTCGACGAAGTCGTCCTCCATCTCGAACGGGACACCGAGGATCATCGAGATCACGCGAACAGGAATGCGTTGTGCGTAGTCCGACGCGGCGTCTGCGGTGCCGTTGTCGATGAATCCGTCGATCAGCCGGTTGCACAGGTCGCGGGTGATCGACTCGTACTTGGCGACCGCCTGCGGTGCGAACGTCGGCAGGATCGCACGCCGATGCCCGTGGTGCTCCGGCGGATCCGAATCGATCGGTGGGACCCTGACGCCACCATATGGCCCCTCTTTCGATTCAGGAGAGAGTCCGATCACGCCAACCTCACGTGACGTAAAGATCTCCGGAGTCTGTGCCATCGCCACGACATGGGCATGGCGCGTCGGCATCCACGAACCGCCGTTCTGATCGCTGTGCGCGATCGGGCATCCTGACTCGCGGATCTGATCGAGCAGAGGGAACGGGTCCGAGACGAAGTCATTGTCGAAGATGTCGTAGTGGTTGAGGAGCTCGTCGAGGCTTGCGTTGCGCATTCCCATGGTCACTCCCTGATCTCGATGGCGCGCTCCGGGCAGTTGCCTTCGGCGCGCTTGGCTGCCGCCTCCAAGTCACGGGGAATGTCTCCCTCGATCAGCACCACCGCATTGCCGATCTCGTCACTTCCGAAGACATCGGGCGCCGCGATGGCGCACATCTGGTGTCCATGACACCGATCCTGATCAACCTGTACACGCATCTGCAACCCCCTGATCGTAGTCAACTCGAACAATGATACACATCCGCCGCCGCGTCTCACAATGGCAGCACCATGGGACGGAACCAACGGCGCGAGTATGCAGGTCAACACGGCAACACCGTGCCTATCGCCAGCAAGAACAGCCGGCACGTTCCGACTGCATCAACACGCGACAGATCGGCTACAGTGCCTCATCTCGACGGGCATCGCAAGAGCGACATGGGGAAGCCGCTCACGCAAGTTCGAGTCCGATCACCACCTAGGGGGGCCATGGGTAAGAGAACCAGGCATCAGCTTCACGTCGCCGTCGCGACGTGTTTGCATCGCCGCCCGAGCAGCCCACACGTGGGCCGTGCGGGGCACGCATGACGTTCGTCAACGGGACCATCCTCGGTGTCTTCACCGGCGCGCCGTACGCGATGTTGGCCATCGTGGTCACGCTGATGTACCGCTCGACCGGCGTCCTGTCGCTGGCCCACGCGGGTTTCGCCAGTATCGCCGCCTACGTCTATGTCGACCTCGCAGGCCCGCTCGGGGACAGTCAATGGCCCGTGGTTCCCGCGGCTGTCATCGCCGTCGCCGTCGCCGCGACCACCGGCATGCTGGTGGAGCGCGTTGCCATTCGTCAGGTGCGGCACGCGCCGGCCACGACCAAACTCATCGCCACCCTCGGCGTGCTGACCGTGATCAACGGCGCCTTATTGTACTTCTACGGCGTCGATCCGAAGTCCGCGCGGCTCGTCTTCCCGAACAAGACGGTCCAGATCGGCGACGTGCGCGTCGCGTACCAACAGTTTGCGGTGCTGGCGATCGCCGTGGGGTCGGCGTTGCTGCTCAGCCGGTTCCTCCATCGAGCACGCTTCGGCGTCGCGATTCGGGCCGTTGCCGACGATCCCGACGCGGCGAGGCTCGCCGGCGTACGGCCCAACGCCGTCTCGCAGTTCAACTGGATTATCGGCGCCACACTTGCGGGCGTCACCGGAGTCCTGGTCGCGCCCCTGCAACTCGTGAGCGTCGGTACGTTCCCGTTGCTCCTCACCAAGGCATTGGTGGCCACGCTGATCGGTGGACTGGTGTCGCTGCCGCTGGCCTTCGCCGGAGGCATCGCCGTCGGAGTCATCGAGAGCATCTCGATACTCAAGTCGAGCGTTCCCGGCGCATCGGACCTCGTCATCCTGGTGCTCGTCACCGCAGTGCTGCTGTTCCGCAGAAAGTGGCCCACCGTTGCCGCCTCGGCAGGTCCCACGTCACACTCGGTCCCGCGCTTCACGGTGCCCGCTCGCTTCCGCTGGCTGCTCATGGCGATGGCACTCGCCGGCGTGGCCGCGGCGGTGATCATCCCCGCTGGTTCGACCTATTGGTCCTTCATCGGCGGCCGAGCCATATTCTTCACGATCCAATGCCTCGCGATCGTCGTCGTCTCCGGTTGGGGTGGCCAGGTCAGCCTGATGCAGGCCGCCTACGCCGGAATCGGAGCGTTCGGAACGGCGTACCTCGTCGTCGAGCGCGGCTGGCCGCTCGGTCCCTCGCTCCTGGTCGCCGCGATCGCAGGGATGCTCATCGGTGGACTGGTCGGTATCCCCGCCCTGCGACTGAGCGGACCGCAGTTCGCTGTCGCTTCGCTCGCCTTCGCGGGTGCAGCATCGAGTTGGCTCTTCAAGCAGAAGCAGTTCCCGCGTTCGATGCCGCGCGGCGATCTCTTCGGCTTCGATCTCTCGAGCGACACTCGGGTGTACTTCATGATGGCAGGCGTCGCACTCGTGCTCTTCGTCCTCGCCTGGGGTGTCCGCCGCTCCACCCACGGCACGTTGGTATTCGCGTCCCGTGACGCGGCGGACACCGTGTCGCACTTCGGCGTGTCGGCAGCGAGAGTACGCATGGGTGTCTTCATGTTGTCGTCGTTCATGTCGACCCTGGGGGGCGGCCTCTACGCAGTGCTCGTCACAGGCCTCTCTCCGAGCGACTTCTCGTTGTTGCTCTCGCTCTCCTTGGTCATGTACACCGTCGTCGGCGGGATGCGCTCGCTCCTGGGCCCAGTCATCGCAGCCGCCATGTTCGGAGTCCTGCCACAGGTCATCCAAGGACGGTCGGGTTCCACCGGGAGCGCGATCCCGGACATCATCGCCGGATTGATCGTCGTCGGCCTGATCGCCTCCCGCCCCTCGGGGGTCGCGTCCTTCCTACCGACCCGACTGATCTCGCCTCGGCGGTCCCCCGAACCCGAGCGCCGCGTCGTCCTCACCCGTCCGGTTCCGACACCGACCGAGGTTCGCGCATTTGTCCATCGTCATCCCTACCACGACCGGAGGTCAGAGTGCCCGCCAACATCGACGATCACCCGTTGAACAGAATTTCCAGCGACCTGCCCCGTCGGGGAGGGCCCAACATCCAGGTAACTTTGGCGCTGATCGTCGCTCTGGTCGGCGTCGTCCTGCTCGTCGCCGGGTATCTCGGCGTCTCGGGCACGACCGTGACGAGTGATCAACTCTCCTACCTCGCGTCGTCCACGCTGCCGGGTATCGCGGTGCTCGTCGCAGGTGCTGTCCTGCTCGCCCGGGCCGCCGCCTTGGCTCATCAACGTTCAACCGAAGCACTCAACCGTCAGGTCGAGTCCCTCGTCGCCTGGCTCAGCGATGCGTCCAACGATGCCGAATCACCTACTGATCCAGGCGAGTGACCGGGGCTGTGCTCACCGTCACCGAACTGAGCGTGCGGTTCGGAGGTCTACTCGCCAACAACGAGATCTCGATGTTGTTGCCGGCACAGTCGATCAGCGCGATCGTCGGGCCCAACGGCGCGGGCAAGACGACGTTGTTCAACGCGATCACCGGTGCAATCCGAGCCACCTCGGGCCGCATCGACTTCGGCGACGTGGACATCACGAACATGTCGGCGACCGCGCGCGGTCGACTCGGCATCGCGCGCACGTTTCAGAACCTCTCGCTGGTCGAGGACCTCAGCGCTGTCGACAACATCACCGTCGGTCTCGGCCGGTTCCGGCGCAGCGGATTGCTCTCTGCGATGTTGTCGCTGCCGCGGTCCTTGCGCACCGACCGCGCCACACGCGCCTGCGCGCGTAACGCCCTGGGCTTCGTGGGGCTTGCAGAGGCGGCGGATCGCCCGGCCGGGCATCTCAACTACGGCGACCGACGCCGCGTCGAGATCGCTCGTGCCATCGCGCTTGCGCCATCGCTGCTACTGCTCGATGAGCCCTCGGCCGGAATGGGCCCGTCCGAGACCGACGAACTCGCAGAACTCTTCGTCGCCATCAAACGAGAGTTCGGCTGCAGCATCCTCGTCGTCGAACACGACATGACCATGGTTCGGGCGGTCGCCGAATTCACGCTGGTGCTCGATCACGGCGTGGTCATCTCCTCCGGCGCGACGACTGCAGTGCTGGCCGACCCGGCAGTCACCGCCGCCTATCTCGGATCGAGCCGATGACGATGCTGGACGTATCGAACCTGACCGCCGGCTACGGCGACATCCCTGCCCTCCGCGGCATCGACCTCCACATCGGCGCAGGTCAATTCGTCGCGGTACTCGGGCGCAACGGAGCCGGGAAGAGCACGACGATGCGGTGCATCGCCGGGCTGCACATGCCCGAATCGGGCAAGATCACGTTGAACGGCACCGAAGTCACGCGGGCGCGAGCAGACGAGCGACTCCGCCGCGGGCTGGTGTTCGTCCCCGAGGGCCGTCATCTCTTCCCCCACCTCACCGTGCACGACAACCTGATGGTCGGCGCCTACAGCCGACGACTCAAGGGCAAGGCACTCCGCGACGCCATCGATCAGGCGACGGCACACCTGCCGCGCGTCCGGGAACGGCTTCAGCAACTCGCCGGGAGTCTGTCCGGAGGTGAGCAGCAGATGGTCGCGATCAGCCGGGCGCTGATGGCCAAGCCGACGGTCCTGCTGCTCGACGAACCGTCGCTCGGACTCGCTCCGATCGTGGTCGACACCGTGTACGAACTGCTGCGCCAACTCCGCGACGAGGGCATGACCCTCGTGGTCGTCGAGCAGTACGTCGACATCGTGCTCAGCCTCGCCGACCATGCGATGGTGATCGACAAGGGCCGGACGGTGTTGCACGACACCGCATCTGCCGTTGCGTCCTCACCGCAACTACTGGCTGCGTATCTCGCAGCCGAGACCGAACAACAAAGGGGGAACCAATGAAGAAGTCCAATGTCATGATCGCTCTCGTGACCGCAGCCATGGTCGCAGGCGCCTGCGGAGGCCGAACCGACGGCGGTGCCACCGCGTCGACACCACCGGCAGCCACCACCGGCGCCGTGGAAGCCACGGCCGTCGCAGCGCCGGCGACCGACGCCCCCACCACGACCATCGGCGTCTCGGACCCGGGCGTCACCGACGACACGATCAAGATCGGGGGGTCCGCCACACTGTCCGGGCCAACCGCTTCGATCGGCGTCGAAGTCGTTGGCGCCGCTGGCGCGTACTTCGACCTGATCAATCAACGTGGCGGGATCAACGGCCGCAAGATCGACTTCATCACCTACGACGACCTGGGCGACTCGAGCCAGTACCTCGCGAACGTGAAGAAGTTGATCGAGCAGGACAAGGTCGTCGCGCTCGTCACCGGATTCGGCGACGCCGCCGTCGAGTACATCGCCAGCCAGGGCACCCCGACAATCACCTTCGGGGTGTCACCGGCGACCTTCTCCTCCAAGTATCCGACGATCTATCCCGTCGTCGGCAATGCCCTGCTGTGGACACAGGAGACCATCGCTGCCCTGCAGCAGGCGTCGGTGGTCCAGCCAGGCATGAAGGTCGGGGTCATCTACGACGACACCTTGATCGACATCTCACCCTACGTACCGGCTATCAAGAAGTCGTGGGAGAACGCCGGCGCCAAGGTGGTGTCGACCGACGTCATGAGCCTGGCGACGGGGAGCTGCGACAGCCTGGTTCTGAAGATGAAGGACCTCGACATCGACTACTGGGACTTCCAGACTGCGGCATGGTTCCTGTGCGTCCAGGCCGCCGACCGTCAAGGCTGGAGCCCGAAGCTCGGCTGGGGCGGCTGGCCCGCAAGCGTTCCGATCACCGCGAGGGTGGCGGGGCCGCTGGTGGAAGGCGTGTGGGCCGGATCGAATGGCGACCAGCCCAATGGCGCCCCGCGCGGCCTGACCGAATCGACCACCGAATTCGTGGACACCATCAGCGCGTTCAATCCTGAGCTCGCCGATCCGATGCGACTGGAGTCGCCCGCGACGCTCGGCTACTGGGCTGGCGCAAAGCTCCTGGTCGCGGCTCTCGAGGCGCAGGGCGACGTCATCAACAAGGCTGGCCTCAATGCATGGATCCAAGGAGTCAAGAACTTCGACACCGGTGTCACCCCGCCGATCATCTCGATGGCCCCGGACTGCAAGACGGGGAGCGAGCTCGTCTGGATCGCACAATGGCATTGGGACGCAGCGAACCAGAACGCCGTCCGCACAGCGGGTGACTACTTCACCAGCCCTCAGAAGGAAGCGTTCGGCGGCGAGTGCTTCCTGACAGCGCTGTCCGACGAGATTCTCGGCGGCTGACTCGCTGACCGCCGTTCCGTGTGGGTGTTCAGCCGCGGCAACAGCCGCGGACTGATCACCTGCCCGACCGCGGGAGCGGACTCGCATACACGACTTCCACCTGCCAAGGTCGGCCTCGCACCATTGTGCGAGGCCGACCCGCCGCGACAATCACACTCCACCGGCCGGGAGCGCCACACCAGCAGTTGTACCGCGACAGCGGTGAGATCGGTCCGCTGCAGTATCAATCTGCAACGGGCACACCAGCACCAAGGCGAACCAAGCACAGCCGAACCCGCCGCAAGATTGTCACCCGTCACGGTGCCGCGCCAGCGGCAAGAGGATCGCTGTGGAAGCGCAGCACGACAGGGCCCTGCTCACCGTCGCCGATCCACGCAGCGCGCACTCTCCGGCGTCGAAGGGGTCAGTCTGTTGTGGCCGGTCGTTCGTCGGTGACTTCCGACGACAAGCGCCAGACGACCCCGCTATCGGCATCACGCTCCGAGTGTCTCCGGCGGCGCCGACTCGCTGAGGATCTGCTCGACAACGGGACCGAGTTCGGAAGGGTTCCATCGATCCCTCTTGTCCTGCTCGGCCCCTCGGCGCCAACCGTCGGCGATCGAGATCCTCCCGCCGGCGACGTTGAACACACGACCCGTCACCGCCGCCGACTCGGTGCTGCCGAGCCAGACCACGAGCGGCGAGATGTTCTCGGGCGCGAACGCGTCGAACTGGCCCGCCTCGACTCCCTTCGCCATCCGGCCGAAGCCGAGGTTCTCGGTCATCCGAGTGAGCGCTGCAGGTGCGATCGCATTGACCGTCACGCCGTAGCGGCCAAGCTCCTTGGCCGCGATGATGGTCATGGAGGCGATTCCCGCCTTGGCTGCGCCGTAGTTGACCTGGCCCGGATTTCCGTAGAGACCCGACGCCGAGGAGGTGTTGATGATCCGAGCGTCGTTGGTCTCGCCACTGCGAGTGCGTTCACGCCAATACTCCGCAGCCCAGCGCATCGGCGCCACGGTCCCCTTCATGTGCACCTTCACGACGGTGTCCCACTCGTCCTCGGTCATGTTGACGAGCATTCGGTCGCGCAAGATGCCGGCATTGTTCACCACCACGTGGAGACCACCGAAGGTCTCGACGGCACAGTCGATGAGCCGCTTTGCTCCGGCCCAGTCGGACACATCATCGCCGTTGGCCACCGCCTCGCCACCCTGCGCCCGGATTGCGGCCACCACCTCACCCGCGGGCCCTGCCGACGAGCCGCTCCCGTCGACCTGAGCACCGAGGTCGTTCACGACGACCTTGGCCCCTTCGGCCGCAAAGGCCAGCGCGTGCGCACGCCCGATGCCTCTTGCCGCGCCAGTGATGACCACCACTCGCCCCTGGCAGATTCCAGCCATCTTCGATCCCCTCTCCGGTGCATGTCCGCCCACGTGGACTATGAGACATGCAGACGATATTGTCACATCCGTCCAAGCAGTTCGCTCATGCATCGAGGGGGTACACGTGACGACGAGTGGGGGGACATCGGTGGAGCAGGCGATCGCGTGGCTCGAAACAACCTGGGACCCGGAGCTGACCGTGGCCGAGTGGTGGCAACACCTCAGCGACGCCCGGCTGTCGAATCCCATGCTCCCCGAGCCGTGGGGGCGCGGATGGAACCGAGCAGAAGCCGGCACGTTCGCGTCGGCGATGGTGGCGAAGGGCGCGCTCGGGCCGCCCACCGGGATTGGGATGATGCTCGCGGCGCCGACGATTCTCGCTCATGGTTCGGGCGAACTCGTCGAGCGGTACGTCCCGAACATCCTCAACGGTCGCGACGGCTGGTGCCAACTCTTCTCGGAACCCGGCGCCGGGTCCGACCTCGCCGGGCTGCAGACCAAGGCCGAACGCGATGGCGACGAGTGGGTCGTCAACGGGCAGAAGGTGTGGACCTCCGGCGGCCAGTGGGCCGACTTCGGCATCCTCGTCGCCCGATCCGACGCCGACCTGCCGAAGCACAAGGGCTTGTCCTACTTCGCCTTCCCGATGCACCAACCCGGCGTCGAAGTGCGGCCACTTCGCGAAATGACCGGACATGCCATGTTCAACGAGGTCTTCCTCGCCGACGCGCGGGTCGCTGACGCCGACATGATCGGCGACCTCAACGACGGCTGGCGCGTTGCCAACACGACGCTGATGATCGAGCGGGCCAGCATCGGAGGCGCCGGTGCGGCCGCCCCCAGCGCCGCCATCGCCGGGTCCGTCGCCGGCCACCTCGGTCGGCCGGCCGGCAGTTTCGACAACGAGGCCGTCCGGATGGGTGGAGGAGGCATCGGGCACAAGCGAGTGCGGCAGTTCATCGAACTGGCGCGGAGCAACGGCCGGATCGAGGACCCCTCCGTGCGCCAAGAGATCGCCCGCCTCTACACCATGGTCGAGATCACCGCATGGCACATCGGCCGCACTCGCACCGGGAACGCTGCCACCGGCGGAGAGGGAAACCTGGCGAAGCTCCGCAACAGCGACATGACACGCCTCGCCCGCGAGATCGGCGCATCCATCCTCGGCGCCGGAGCAACCATCACCGGATCCCATTCGCCCACCGCAGGCGACGTGCAGGAGCTCATCGTCTTCTCCCCCGCACCATCGATCTACGGCGGAACCGACCAGGTGCAGCGCAACATCATCGGAGAACGCGTCCTCGGCTTGGCCAAGGAACCTGGGCCGTCGAGCTCCACACCATTCAAGGAACTGCTGCAGAACCCGGCCCGCTGAGCCGTCGAAGGATCCACATTCAGGCTCGCCGCGCACCGGCACAGCGCATCACAAGGAGGGAACACACATGGGAGCGCCAGCACAAGTAGGTTTCTGGGCGATCGCCGACTCCACACCTGAGCGGCTCGCGATCGTCGACGCCGAAGGGATGACCTGGACCTTCGGCGAGTTGGAGCAACGGTCCAACCAACTGGCGCACGGTCTCCGCGGGCTCGGGCTGCAACGTGGCGACGGTGTGACGATCGTCCTGCCGAACGAGGTGATGTTCGTCGAACTGTACCTGGCAGCGATTCAGATCGGCCTCTACCTCACGTGCATCAACTACCACCTCACCGGCCCGGAGATCGCCTACATCGTCAACGACTGCGAGGCGAAGGTGCTCGTCACGCACGAGCGGTACGCCGCCGCTGCGACGGTGGCCGCAGAGAACATCCAGGTTCCTCTCGCTCACCGCTTCGCCGTCGGCCAGATCGCGGGCTTCCGCCCCTACACCGAGATGGCGGTGGGGCAGCCGACGTCGCGTCCCGACGATCGATCGCCTGGGACATCCATGCTCTACACCTCCGGCACCACAGGCCGCCCCAAGGGTGTGCGGCGCCCATTGCCGGAAGGCGACCCCAACGCCGCCGCGGCAACAAGTTCGATGCTGTCGATGTTGTTCGACATCGAGCCCGGCACAGGGGTGCATCTCGTGGCCGGGCCGCTGTACCACGCGGCACCGCTGGCGTTCGGCACGAGTGCGCTGCATCTGGGTCAGACCATGGTCCTGATGGACCGCTGGACCCCGGAGGGGACGCTGCGGTTGATCGAGCAGTGGGGTGTCTCCACCAGCCACATGGTGCCGACGATGTTCCATCGTCTGCTCGCCCTACCCGACGAGGTCCGAGCAGCAGCCGACACGTCGACTTTGCGATCCGTCATCCACGCCGCCGCGCCGTGTCCGGTCGAGGTAAAGCGAAGGATGATCGAGTGGTGGGGCCCGGTGATCTACGAGTACTACGCAGCCACCGAAGGAGGCGGAGCGTACGTGAAGCCAAAGGATTGGCTGCTCCATCCCGGAACTGTCGGCCAGCCCTTCCCCGGCTCAACGTTGAAGATCTTCGACGACGACGGCGACGAGTTGCCGGCCGGTGAGGTGGGCACGGTCTACATGGGCAATGCGCGGGGCGAGTTCGAGTACTACAAGGACGAGGCGAAGACACGGGCCAGCCGCCGAAATGGGTTGTTCACGGTCGGCGACATGGGGTACATCGATCCGGAGGGATGGCTGTTCCTCTCCGATCGCAAGGCCGACATGATCATCTCGGGAGGCGTCAACATCTATCCGGCCGAGATCGAGGCGACGCTGCTCGGCCATCCCGAGGTGGCCGACGTTGCCGTGATCGGCGTTCCTGACGAGGAGTGGGGCGAGTCGGTGAAGGCGGTCGTGCAGCCCAAGGACCTATCGCGGGCCAGCGACGAATTCGCCGAGGAACTGCTGGCCTGGTGTCGAGAGCACCTGGCACGTTACAAGTGCCCCCGGTCGGTCGACTTTCGGGACGAGTTGCCCAGGTACCCCACCGGCAAGCTCTACAAGCGCCTCCTCCGCGACGAGTACTGGGCTGGCCACACTCGCTCCATCTGAGCGGGCCGACTTCACATACGCGACAGATTGCAGATTATGTTGCATATGTCGCGGACTTCGAAAGGATCACTCACAACATGGCTCACTCGCTTCGCGGTTCCGCTGCAATCGTCGGTGCGGTCGACGCGGTATCGCCCACCGGCAAGCTGAACCGCACTGTCGCTCAACTCGAGGTCGACATGATCGGCGCCGCACTCGCCGACGCCGGGCTGGCAGTCGGCGATGTCGACTGTGTCATGTCGACCAACGGAATGATGGCCTCGCTCGATCTCGCCGAGCGGATCGGTGTCACCGGTCGCTTCACGGACAGCACGATGACCGGTGGATCCAGCTTCGAGGTGCACGTCGAGCACGCTGCCGCGGCGATTGCCGCGGGCCTGTGCGAGGTCGCTGTCATCGTGTACGCGGCAACACCGCGCAGCGGCGCGAACCCGTTCGCCGGGGGATCGTCGGCCGACCGCGGTTCGGCCGCGTTCCAATGGGATCTTCCCTACGGAACCGGGCTGCCGGCGGCCAGCTACAGCTTGGCAGCCCGGCGTCACATGCACGAGTTCGGAACCACGTCCGAACAACTGGCCCAGATCGCCGTGTCGTTCCGGGAGTGGGCGTCGAAGAACCCGAACGCGTACCTGCAGACGCCGATCACCATCGACGACGTGCTCGCCTCACCAGTAGTCGCCGAACCGCTCCACAAGCTCGATTGCTGCCTCGTCACCGATGGCGCCGGAGCACTCGTCGTCACGTCTGCAGAAAGAGCCCGCGATCTCGCCCAACCGCCGGCCTACATCCTCGGCACCGGCACTGCCCACACCCACGGCATGTCGATCAGCCAGATGCCCGACATCACCACCACCGGCGCGGCGATCTCCGGCCCGCAGGCGATGAAGATGGCCGGTGTCATACATGCCGACATCGATGTCGTCGAATTGTACGACAGCTTTACCATCACCGCTCTGATGACCCTCGAAGATCTCGGGTTCTGCGCGAAGGGCGAGGGCGGAGCCTTCGTCGCCGACGGTCGCCTCGGCCCGGGCGGTTCGCTGCCCACCAACACCAACGGTGGCGGACTGTCGTACACGCACCCCGGGATGTACGGGATGTTCGTCCTCGTCGAGGCCGTGCGCCAACTCCGTGGCGACAGTGGCGACCGTCAGGTGAGCGACGTCGACGTGGTCCTGGCCAACGGCTGCGGCGGGCTCCTCTCGTGCACGTCCACCATCGTCCTCGGCACCGAAGCCACCATCTAGGAGCCCGACCATGCCCCGCATCGAACCCACCCCCACGCCGTTGTCCCAGCCGTTCTGGGATGCCACACGAGACCGCCGGCTGCTCGCCCAACGATGTGCCATGTGCGATCGGTACGTCTGGTACCCGCGCGAACATTGCCCAGGTTGCCTCCGCAGCGAACTGGAATGGGTCGAGCTGTCGGGAAACGGCACCATTTACACGTTCAACGTGATGCGCAAGCCCGGCAATCCAATGATGGCCGACGCCGTGCCGTACGTCCTGGCGCTGGTCGACCTCGACGAGGGCGTGCGCATGACCACCAACATCGTCCACGTCAGCCCGGAGGAGGTGCGGTGTGGCCAACGCGTTTCGGTCGATTGGAGCATCCAACTCGACGACGGTCGATGTCTGCCCACCTTCGCACCTACTGTTCGATGACCGCCGACGCGCACCTCGCCGATGCGACGGTTGGTCGCGAGGCCGGACCAGGGAAGTGAGGGACCCAGCGGTGCCGGAGGTCGGGATTCAACGTCATGGTCTCGTGGGCGTCGTCGAGATGCGTCGCCCGCCCCACAACCATCTGGGTGACGGCGTGGTCGGTGAACTGGCAGCTGCCTTCGAGGACCTCGATGCCGATCCCGATTGTCGTGCCATCCTGCTCTGCGCCGAAGGAAGGTCCTTCTGCGCCGGCGCCGACTTCTCGGGACGACGTCCCGAGGCCGCGAACTTCGCGGGTGGCCGGGTCGACTACGGCGCCCCCGCACACGGTCGAGTCGACGATGTCGGCGCGGGATCGCTGTACCACGAAGCGCTGCGGTTGTTCGCGATCGGCACTCCGGTGATCGCAGCCGTTCACGGCGCAGCGATCGGAGGGGGTCTCGGGCTCACACTGGTCGCGGACCTGCGTGTCACCTGCAGAGAAGCGCGGTGGTCGGTGAACTTCAGCCGGCTCGGCTTCCACCCGGGATTCGCCCTCACATACACATTGCCTGAACTAGTGGGAATCCGTCATGCCCGTCGTCTCTTCTACACCGGGTGCCGCATCGACGGCGCCGAAGCCGCAGCGATCGGACTCGCCGACGAGTGCGTGCCGCAGGACGAGGTTCGGTCACGTGCTCTCGAGCTGGCGGAGGAGATCGCCTCGTCCGCACCCCTTGCCGTTCGGGCCATCAAGGCCACGCTCGGCGGTGATCGTCTGGATCGCCTGCGGCGGGCGACCGACCACGAGCTCGCGGAACAAGTACGCCTGCTCGGAACCGATGACGCGCGCGAAGGCATCGCTGCCTACGCGGAGCGTCGCACACCGAAGTTCGCGGCACGGTGACGGCGTCGATGGATGATGAGAGGATGAGCCGTCGATGAAGAACCTCGATGGAAAGGTCGCGGTGGTCACCGGAGGCGCGAGCGGCATCGGCCGCGCCGTGGCAACAAGGTTCGCCGAGGCGGGGATGCGCGTCGTCCTGGCGGACATCCAGGAGGATGCGCTTGATCGAACCGCGTCCGAGCTCGCAGCAGCAGGCCACCAGGTGATCGGCGTCCGCACTGATGTCTCGGTCGGGGAATCGGTCGAAACGCTCGCCGCGACAGTCATGGCCGAGTTCGGTGCCGTGCACGTTCTCCACAACAACGCCGGTGTCGGCGTCGGCGGATACCTCTGGACCCATACCCAGCGGGACTGGGAATGGGTCCTCGGTGTGAACCTCTGGGGCGTGATCCACGGCGTCCGTGTGTTCGTGCCGTTGATGATCTCCCAGGGCGAACCGGCCCACATCGTCAACACCGCGTCCATGGCCGGTCTCATCTCCGTGCCCGGTCTCGGTGCGTACAACGTCTCGAAGCACGGGGTCGTCACCTTGAGCGAGACGCTCGAACGCGACCTCCGAATTGCCGGTGCACCGATCGGCGTCTCGGTCCTGTGCCCGGGCCTGGTGATGACCAACATCTTCGAGTCCCACCGAAACCGGCCCGGCGACATATCCGACGAGGGCCAGGATCCCGGGTTGCTGGGGCTCACCGCAGCTGCCGACGGCCCTGCACGAGCCGACGCGCTCGAGTCCTTCGGCACCATGCTCACGCCGGAGCAGGTCGCAACAGCCGTGCTCGAGGGCGTCGTCGACGATCACTTCTACATCCTCACCCACCCCGAACCGGCCCGGTCCCTCGTCCGCTCTCGCGCAGACGACATCATCGAGGCCCGACATCCTTCACCGCTCCGGAGCCGACCGTGACCCATTCCACCTTCCGTCCGTGCAACCCTACGAGCGATCACATGGCAGCGTCGTGAGATCGCCGATGCTTGCTCCTCCGCTGCAGTCGACCATCGACACAGGCAGCGAGCGGTTCCGCCAGAACCGCGACGACGCACTCGAGCAGGTGCAGGTCATCGACGAACTGCTCGCCCAGGCCGAGGCCGGCGGTGGCCCCACCGCGATCGCACGGATGCGCTCACGCGGCAAGATGCCGATCCGCGAACGAATCGCCAATGTCCTCGATCCCGACACTCCGTTCCTCGAGATCAGCGCGCTGGCCGGGTACGGGTCGAGTTACACGATCGGCGGCGGCATGGTGATCGGTATCGGCATCATCGCCGGGACCGAGTGCGTCATCATGGGCAACGACCCATCCGTCCTCGGCGGGGCGCTCACTCCGTATTCCGGCAAGAAGTGGTCACGGGCGATCGAGATCGCCCGCGACAACCGCATCCCCTACGTGAGTTTCGTCGAATCCGCCGGCGCGGATCTCCGCATGGGCGGTGCCGGCAACGAAGGCCCGATGACCCAGACGACGCATTTCGCCGAGAGCGGCCGCCCGTTCTACGAGATGATTGAACTGTCCAAGCTGGGCATCCCATCCGTCTGCGTGGTGTTCGGGTCCTCCACCGCTGGCGGCGCCTATCAGCCCGGTCTGTCCGACTACGTGATCGTGGTCAAGGAGCAGTCGAAGATCTTCCTGGCGGGCCCACCGTTGGTGAAGATGGCCACCGGCGAGGATTCCGACGATGAGACTTTGGGTGGCGCGACGTTGCACGCCGAGACCTCAGGACTCGGTGACTACTTCGCCGACGACGAGATGGATGCGTTGCGCTTGTGCCGCGAGGTGGTCTCGCATCTCAATCGGCAGAAGCCGGGGCCGCTGGCGGCATCCGTTGTCGACGAACCCGTCCACGACTCCGAGGAGCTCCTCGGGCTCGTCAGCCGCGACCTCCGGCAGCCCGTCGACGTACGCGACGTCATCGGCCGCGTCGTCGACGGTTCGCGCTTCGAGGAGTTCAAGCAACGCTGGGGTCCGACGATGGTCTGCGGTTGGGCCTCGATTCACGGCTATCCGGTCGGGATCCTCGGCAACAATGGCGTCATCTATCCCGACGCTTCCCAGAAGGCAGCCCATTTCATCCAGCTGTGCAATCAGATCGACGTGCCGCTGGTGTTCCTGCAGAACGTCACCGGGTACATGGTCGGACGGGACTTCGAGGCGGACGGCATCGTCAAGAAGGGTTCGCAGATGATCAACGCTGTCACCAACTCGACGGTGCCGCACCTCACCGTGATCATCGGTTCCAGCTATGGCGCAGGCACGTACGGGATGTCCGGGCGCGCCTTCGGCAATCGATTCACGTTCATCTGGCCGACCGCCAAGATCGCGGTCATGGGGCCCAAACAGATCGCCGGTGTCATGTCGATCGTCCGCCGCACTCAAGCCGCCCGAAAGGGCATCGAGTTCGATGAGGAGGAGGACACGGCGATCGTGGCAATGGTGGAAGCAGCGCAGGAGAAGAGCTCGCTGGCACTCGCCGCCACCGGTGCCATCAGCGACGACGGGATCATCGACCCCCGAGACACCCGCACCATCCTCGGACTCTGCCTCTCCGTGGTCCGTAACCGCCCTATCGAGGGCGCCGAGACCTACGGAGTCTTCCGACTGTGAGCAGGCCCATCACCTCTGTCCTGGTCGCCAACCGCGGCGAGATCGCCCGGCGCGTCTTCCGGACTGCCCGCAGCATGGGCATTCGATGCATCGCCGTGTACGTCGATGCCGACGCGGACGCGCCGTTCGTCACCGAGGCCGACGAGGCGATCCGGCTCGACGACGGTGGCTACCTCGACGCGAGTTCGATCATTACCGCAGCAAGGTCGGCCGGCGCCGACGCCGTTCATCCCGGCTACGGCTTCCTATCCGAGAACGCAGAATTCGCCCGCAAGGTCACCGAGGCCGGCATCATCTGGGTGGGGCCGACACCGGACGTGATCGAAGCGATGGGCGACAAGCTCGCCGCAAAGCGGAGCGCCTTGGCGGCCGGAGTGCCGACGCTGCCCTCCTCGGATGATCCGTCGAATTCGGACGCTGTCGGGTTCCCGTTGCTCGTCAAGGCCGCCGCGGGTGGCGGTGGCAAGGGAATGCGCATCGTCGAGTCCGCCGCCGATCTCGACACGTCGGTCGCCTCGGCCCAACGTGAGGCGACGAACGCTTTCGGAGACGGCCGGGTTTTCCTCGAGCGGTACGTGCCCCGCGCCCGGCACATCGAGATCCAGATCCTCGGCGACGCGCACGGCGGGCTTGTGCATCTCGGCGAACGCGAGTGCTCGATCCAGCGTCGTCACCAGAAGATCATCGAGGAGAGCCCGTCGCCTGCGGTCGACGGGCCGCTCCGGGCGGCGATGGGTACCGCTGCGCTCAGCCTCGCGGCGAATCTGGGCTACCAGTCGGCCGGCACCGTCGAGTTCCTGTTTGACGACGCGACCGGCGAGTTCTTCTTCCTGGAGGTGAACACCCGTCTCCAGGTGGAGCATCCGGTCACCGAAGCGGTGACCGGGATCGACCTGGTCCGCGAACAGTTCCGGATCGCCGCAGGCGACGCATTGGGCTACGACCAGACCGATGTCACCTTCACAGGGCACGCCATCGAGGCCCGACTCTACGCCGAGGACCCGTCCAACGGGTTCCTTCCCGCAACCGGGACGTTGACCGCGTATGTCGAGCCCTCGAACCCAGAGGTGCGCTGGGACAGCGGCGTCGAGGCCGGATCGGTGGTCGGCGTCCGCTTCGACCCCATGCTCGCCAAGGTCATCGCACACGCCCCGACACGGGCGGAGGCAGCAGGGCGACTCGCGTTGGCGCTTGATCGACTCCACATCGGTGGCGTCGTCACCAACCGTGCCTTCCTCGCGGCCACACTTCGCCATGAAGCGTTCCTCTCCGGCGCCACCACGACCGACTTCATCGAACGGACCGCACGGGACTGGGCGCCGAGCCCCGACGACGCCGCAGAACGTCGAGCGGCCGTGGCCGCTGCCCTCTGGATACAGGGCAGGAACCGCCACGAAGCCCCGGTCTGGGAAGGCCTGCCCTCTGGTTGGCGCAATGGCCCGATGCCACCGCAGTCGGTGTCGCTCCGGCACGGCGATGAGGTGCTCGTCGTCAGGTATCACTTCCGGCGTGATGGCGCAGTCACGCTCGTTGGCGGCGAAGGAGGAGGAGATCACGGACTCGCCCGCATCCACAACTGGAGGGTCGACGGAATCGACATCGAGATCGACGGTCGTCGCAGCGACGTGCGGGTCACCGACGACGGCGCTCGGATCCATGTGCAGTCGCTGCACGGGACGCTCACCTTCGATGTGCTCCCGCGCTTCACACCCCCCGCCGGGGACGACATCGGCGGCGGTGGACTGTCCGCCCCGATGCCTGGTGCCGTGCTGGATGTGCGGTGTGCTGTCGGGGACTCCGTCGCCGCCCGACAGGTGCTGGTCGTGCTCGAAGCAATGAAGATGGAGCACCATGTCAGCGCGCCATTCGATGGGGTCGTCAGCGAGGTCCGAGTGCAGATCGGCGATCAAGTCCAAAGTGGTGCGGTGCTGCTCGTCATCGAGGCGCACATCGGAGGCGATCTCTGATGGCCGACCCGATCCGCATCGCCAACTGCTCCGGATTCTACGGCGACCGCCTGGCCGCGGCCCGCGAGATGGTCGATGGCGGACACATCGATGTGCTCACCGGCGACTGGCTGGCCGAACTCACCATGCTCATCCTCCAGCGGACACGTGCCAAGCACCCGCGCGGCGGGTACGCACGTAGCTTCGTGACACAGATGGAGCAGGTGATGGGTACTTGCCTCGACCGTGGCATCAAGGTGGTGTCGAACGCCGGGGGCCTCGACCCCGACGCGTGCGCGGAGGCAGTTGCCGAGGTGGCCGGAAGGCTTGGCCTTTCGCCGACCATCGCGTACGTCAACGGCGACGACATCCTTGGCCGACTCGACGAGTTCGTCGCTGCGGGGATCGACCTTGCTCACTTCGACACCGGCGAGCCCATCGGCGACACGTCTCGGTTCATCACCGCGAACGCCTATCTCGGTTGCTGGGGCATCGTCGAGGCCTTGAACCGTGGCGCAGACATCGTCGTCACTGGACGCACGACCGACGCAGCCGTCGTGTGCGGCCCGGCAGCCTGGCACCACGGCTGGGCGCGTGACGATTGGGACCAGCTCGCCGGAGCCGTCGCCGCCGGGCACATCATCGAGTGCGGCACACAGGCGACCGGCGGCAACTATTCGTTCTTCACCGAGGTCGATGGACTCGTTCATACCGGGTTCCCCTGGGCGGAGGTCGCATCCGACGGTTCGTCGGTCATCGGCAAACACGACGGGACCGGCGGGCAGGTCACGGTTGGTACTGTCACCTCCCAACTGCTGTACGAGATCGCGTCGCCGGCATACCTCGGCCCCGACGTCACGGCCAGGTTCGACACCATCGAGCTGGACCAGGTCGGTCCAGATCGTGTCCGGGTCAGCGGCACAAAGGGCGAGCCGCCGCCGACGACGCTGAAGGTGGCGATGAACGAGGTCGGCGGTTTTCGCAACGAGGTCGGCATCGGCCTCGTGGGGCTCGACATCGACGCCAAGGCCGCGCTGGTCGAGGCTGCCTTCTGGGCGGCGCTCCCGTACCAGCCGTCCGACTACGCGGGCGTGTCCACACGTCTGGTACGCACCGACAAGGCCGACCCCGCCACGAACGAAGAGGCGACCGCCATGTGGCGCCTCTCGCTCAAGGATCCCGACGAGCGCAAGGTCGGTCGCGTCGTGTTCAACGCCACGGTCGAACTCGGCCTGTCCACCATCCCAGGCTTCACCGGAATCGGCGGCGGCGGCCAACAGGCCCAGCCCTACGGCGTGTACCGGCCGGCGGTGGTGCCAGCTGATCTCGTGCCACAACACGTGGTCGTGCTGGGCGGCGACCGGACGGTGGTCGACTCGGTGGCGCCGTACCCCGACCGGACGGTCGATGTCGATCCGCGTCCCGGCCCCACCGTCAGTGCCCCGACCGCACCGACGCGGCGAGCGCCCATCGGGACCATCATCGGCAGCCGTTCGGGCGACAAGGGCGGCAACGCAAACCTCGGCGTGTTCGCCCGGTCCGACGAAGCATGGGCGTGGCTCGATCAGTTCCTCACGCTCGACAAGCTCCGCGAGCTGCTCCCCGAAACCGCCGCCTACGTCATCGATCGTCATCGACTCCCTTCGATCCGATCCCTGAACTTCGTCATCCACGGGCTGCTCGAGGAAGGCGTCGCGGCTTCCACTCGCCGCGACCCCCAGGCGAAGAGCCTCGGCGAGTGGCTTCGCGCACGATTCGTCGACATCCCCACCTCTCTCCTGCAAGGAACTTGACCATGGACTTCGATTTCCCACCCGACGACGACCCGCGACGGCTCGCGATCCGCCAATGGATCGCCAGCCATCCCGATGCCACGATGGCCGAGACCGCCGAGGCCTGTTTCGTGGTGCCTCACTGGCCACAGCCATGGGGCATCGAGGCCGATCCGATGCATCAGCTGATCATCGACGAGGAGTTCGACCGAGCCAAGATCCACCGGCCGGTCGGCATCGGCATCGGTTGGGCTGCGCCCACGATCCTGCTTGCCGGCACGGAGGCGCAGAAGGCGGAGTACCTCCCCCGGATCCTGTCAGGGGAGGATCAGTGGTGCCAGCTCTTCAGCGAGCCGGATGCCGGTTCCGATCTGGCATCGCTGCGCACGAGCGCCGTTCGCGACGGCGACACCTACGTCCTCAACGGCTCGAAGATCTGGACGAGCGGCGGTCACAACAGCCGCTACGGCATCCTGATCGCCCGGACGGATCCTTCGGCTCCGAAGCATCGAGGGATCAGCTACTTCATCTGTCCGATGGACCTGCCGGGCATCACGCTCACTCCCATCATCGACATGACCACTGCACACTCGTTCAACCAGGTCTTCTTCGACGACGTCCGTCTGCCGGCCGACCTGCTCGTCGGTGTCGAGAACGACGGATGGCGTCTCACCAAGGCCACGCTCTCCAACGAGCGCGTGATGCTGTCGTCGGCCGGATCGTTGTGGGGCGCCGGGCCGTCCGCCACCGACCTCATCAATCTCGTCCGCGCCGACGGCGGGCAGGAGGATCCGCTTCTCCGCCAGCGCCTCGCCCGGCTCCACTGTGAGTCCGAGGTGCTCCGCCTCAACCGCCTGCGAACGCTTTCGGCCCGGCTCAAGGGTCGAACCCCTGGCCCAGAGGCCTCGATCCAGAAGGCGATGGCAGATGAACACGGTCAGCACGTCATGGAGCTGGCCAAGGATCTCGTCGGGGCTGACGGGCTGCTTGAGGGCTCCGGCCCGGTGGGCGCAGTGCCCGAGGACGCGCGCACCGGCGCGACAGAGATCCGGCTCCGAGGACACCAGTTCCCCGGCGTCGACCCGATCTGGCACTACGGGTTCCTCTTCTCCCCGGCCTTGACGGTGGGCGGCGGAACGTTCGCGATCCAGCGCAACATCATCGGGGAGCTGGTCCTCGGCCTCCCCCGCGAGCCGAAGGCCGACCGATGAACGATCTTGCCACCATCGCATCCGACCTCCTGGCGGAGCAGGAATCGCTCGACCGTGTGGTCGCCGATCTGTCCGACGAGCAGTGGCGCACGCCGACCGCCAGCCCGCGCTGGAGTGTTGCCGACCAGATCGGACACCTGACCTACTTCGACGGCACTGCGACACTCGCGATCGAGGATCCTGGCGGCTTCCGGGCCAGCATCGACGCGCTCATGGCTGCTGGCGACGGGATCGAAGCACTGACCCTCTTCCGCCACCTCTCGCCCGACGAACTACTGGCGACGTGGCGCGACCACCGACGTCGGCTGACGGCAGCGGCATCCACGCTCGCCGATGGTGTGCGCGTGCCCTGGTACGGGCCGTCGATGAGCGGAAGATCGTTCCTCACCGCCCGCCTGATGGAGTGCTGGGCGCACGGCACCGACATCGTCGACGCGGTGCAAGGGCACCGACCCCCCACCGACCGGCTCCGTCACGTCGCGCAGATCGGCTTCATCACCCGCGGATGGACGTATGCGAACCGTGGCGAAGCGGTGCCCGAGGGCGCCATCCGGGTCGTGCTCGAAGCGCCTTCCGGCGAGACATGGACCTTCGGTCCCGAGACCGCGGCAGCCAGCGTCACCGGCACCGCCGAACAGTTCTGTCAGGTCGTCACCCAACGCCGACACGTCGACGATACCGACCTCGTCGTGATCGGCGGCATCGCCGCCGACTGGCTCGCCAAGGCGCAGGCCTACGCCGGCCCACCGAGCACCGGCCCGGCACCACGAGGCAGGAACTGATGTCCGTCGTCCGCAGCGTGACCAACGGCGGCGTGTGCACCGTCACGCTGTGCGACGAGGCGAACCGCAACGCCCTGGGCCAACAGTTGGTCAGCGAGATGATCGCCGCCTTCGAGTCGGCCGAGGCAGACGACGACGCCCGTGTCATCGTGCTCACCAACGAGGGCCGCACGTTCTGCGCCGGTGCGAACCTGGCGGAGCGTTCAGCAGGGCCTGATGATGCTCCACCCGCAGCGACCACCCCGATGCACCTGTTCGAGCGCTTC
>JACDJB010000873.1_pt1 | contig 27012 bp, 24 predicted proteins | sample 7454121 | NCBI WGS metagenome assembly JACDJB01 (sample SAMN14253290, study PRJNA609438) | sludge metagenome | isolation source: sludge after 25d culture with pyrite | collected 2018-12-20
AGGTAAGGTCTTCAGCATAACGATTTTTCCTGAAAATTATGGTATGCTACTTTTTGTGCTGGCACCAGGCGCATTTATAGCTCTGGCATATCTGATTGCCATATTTAATAAACTGAAAACAACCAAAAATTAATTTTCTGCTATTTTTACTAATTACTGTCAACTAACCACTAACAACTAAAGAATGACTTATATATTAATTTTCATCGGAGCCGTATTTGTGAACAACATTGTGTTGTCACAGTTTCTGGGTATTTGTCCGTTTTTGGGTGTGTCGAAAAAAATTGATACCGCGCTTGGTATGAGTGGAGCTGTGGCTTTTGTAATGACCATAGCAACTATTGTCACCTTTTTAATTCAGGTCTATGTGCTTGAACCTTTGCAGATTGGTTATCTTCAAACCATATCCTTTATCCTCATTATTGCAGCTTTAGTACAGTTGGTTGAAATTATTCTGAAGAAAATATCGCCTGCGCTTTATCAGGCTTTAGGTGTTTTTCTTCCCCTTATTACTACAAACTGTGCGATTTTAGGTGTGGCCATTATGGTTATTCAAAAGGATTTTAACTTGTTGCAAAGTGTTGTTTTTGCTATTTCTACTGCGCTTGGCTTCGGATTGGCATTAATTTTATTTGCCGGTATCAGAGAACAATTAAATTTTGTATCTTTGCCCCGCGGAATGAAAGGTACACCTGCCGCCCTGCTTGTTGCAGGATTACTGGCAATGGCTTTTATGGGATTCGCAGGGATCGTTAAATGATATATTGGCGGGTAGGGACAGGGCATGCCCTGTCCCTACAGCATGCCTTGTCTTAATAAATATGATATAACGCGGCAATAGCTCAGTTGGTAGAGCGTCGGCTTCCCAAGCCGAAGGTCGCGGGTTCGAACCCCGTTTGCCGCTCGGAACAATAAAACTAGTATCAAGCGTGGTAGAGCAATCAATTAAAAAAGTGATCCTATTAGGATCGGGGGCCTTGAAAATCGGACAGGCCGGAGAATTCGACTATTCGGGGTCGCAGGCGTTAAAAGCCATGAAAGAAGAAGGAATTGAAACTATCCTTATCAACCCCAACATCGCTACTATTCAAACATCGGAAGGTATTGCCGATAAGGTTTACTTTCTTCCCATCACCCCTTATTTCGTAGAACAAATTATTATCAAAGAAAAACCCGATGGTATTTTACTTGCTTTCGGGGGACAAACAGCGCTGAACTGTGGTACCGAGATGTATCTCAACGGTACGCTGGATAAGTATAATGTCCGTGTACTGGGAACTTCGGTGGAAGCCATCATGATTACGGAAGACCGCGATTTGTTTGTGAAAAAGCTGAACGAGATTGAAGCTAAAACTCCGGTATCACAGGCTGTTGAAAATCTCGAAGATGCGTTGACAGTGGGTCGTCGTATAGGTTTTCCGGTAATGGTGCGTTCTGCTTATGCTCTGGGAGGATTGGGTTCCGGTATATGTGCAAACGAGGAAGAGTTTATTACGCTGTGTACAAGTGCGCTGGCTCACTCGAAACAGATTCTGGTGGAGGAAAGTCTGAAAGGTTGGAAAGAAATTGAATTCGAAGTCATACGCGATAAAAACGATCATTGCTTTACCGTGGTGCCTATGGAAAACTTCGACCCGCTGGGCATTCATACCGGTGAAAGTATTGTAGTGGCTCCGATTATTACCCTTACAAAAGATCAGATTGCTTATCTCGAAGATGTTGCCCGTCAGGTGGTTCGTCACATCGGTATCGTGGGTGAATGTAATATTCAATATGCTTTTAATGCGGAAACAAACGATTACCGCATCATCGAAATTAATGCCCGTTTGAGTCGCTCTTCAGCATTGGCGTCCAAAGCGTCGGGCTATCCGCTGGCTTTCGTGGCTACCAAACTTGCCTTAGGTTATTCTCTTGACCAGATAGGGGAGATGGGTACGCCTAATTCTGCCTATGTAGCCCCATCAGTTGATTATATGATCGTGAAGATACCGCGTTGGGATCTCACTAAATTTCAGGGTGTGAGCCGGGAAATCGGTTCATCTATGAAATCGGTGGGCGAAATCATGTCGATCGGTCAGTCGTTTGAAGAAATCATCCAAAAAGGATTGCGTATGATTGGCCAGGGGATGCACGGCTTTGTAGGTAACAAAGACCTGACTTTCGATAATATTGAAGATGCGCTTTCCAAACCGACGGATTTGCGCATCTTTGCTATTGCAGATGCTTTTGAGAAAGGATACAGCGTGAATGAGATTGAAGCGCTGACGAAAATAGATACATGGTTCCTCGGAAAATTAGAAAACATTTATAAGTACACCAAAGTACTGGAACAATACAATAAAATTTCAGATTTGCCGAAAGAAGTTCTGGCTGAAGCCAAACGACTTGGTTTTTCTGATTTCCAGATTGCCCGGTATGTGGAAAATCCGACCGGTACGATGGAACAGGAAGTCCTGGAAGTGCGTGAACTTCGTAAAAGCAAAGGTGTAACTCCGGTTATCCGCCGTATTAATACTGTTGCGTCTGATCATCCGGATGATACAAATTACCTTTATTTTACTTATGGTTCGGATAAAGCATACCAACCTCCCAGGTCGAATAAAGAAGCTGTAGTCGTGTTGGGATCAGGCGCGTATCGTATCGGTTCTTCCGTGGAATTCGACTGGTGTTCTGTGAATGCTGTGGTTACTGCACGTAACTTAGGTTATGAGTCGGTGATGATTAATTACAACCCCGAAACTGTTTCGACCGACTACGATATGTGCGACCGGCTTTATTTCGATGAGTTATCCTTCGAAAGAGTTCTGGATGTGGTGGATATTGAATCGCCGAAAGGAGTTATCCTGTCGATGGGTGGACAAATACCCAACAACCTGGCAACTAAACTCGACCGCCAGCAGGTTCCCATTCTTGGTACTTCTGCTGCATCGATCGACAGGGCCGAGAATCGTCACAAATTCTCTACCATGCTCGACGAACTGGGTATCGACCAGCCCAGGTGGAAAGAGCTGACCAGTTTCGATGAGATTGATTCATTTATAGAAGAAGTTGGTTTCCCTGTGTTGATTCGTCCTTCGTATGTACTTTCCGGCGCTGCCATGAATGTTTGCTATAATAAAGAGCAAATGCGTAAGTTCCTGTCGTTGGCAGCCAAGGTGTCAAAACAATATCCCGTGGTAGTGTCGGAGTTTCTGCAGAACGCAAAGGAAATTGAGTTTGATGCTGTTGCCCAGAACGGAGAGGTGGTTGAATATGCCATTTCAGAACATGTGGAGTTTGCCGGAGTACATTCTGGTGATGCAACATTGGTTTTCCCGGCACAAAAGATTTATTTTGAAACCATGCGCCGCATTAAACGCATTTCCCGAAAAATAGCCAAAGAGTTGAATATCAGCGGACCTTTCAATATCCAATTCTTAGCCAGAGATAATTACATCAAGGTTATTGAATGTAATCTGCGCGCCTCACGTTCCTTTCCTTTCGTGTCGAAAGTTATCAAGCGTAATTTCATTGAAACGGCCACCCGTATCATGCTGAATGCTCCTTACAGCAAGCCTGATTCGTCCGTTTTCGATGTGGAACATATCGGTGTAAAAGCCTCTCAGTTCTCTTTTGCCAGACTACACAATGCTGACCCTATATTAGGTGTGGATATGTCATCTACCGGTGAAGTAGGATGTATCGGAGATGATTATTCTGAAGCTGTGTTGAAATCACTGTTGTCGGTAGGTTTTGAAATCCCAAAGAAGAACATCCTTATTTCTTCCGGAGAACCCAAATCAAAAGTGGAGTTGATAGAAGCAACCCGTATGCTGCAACAGAAAGGTTATAAAATTTACACCACAAGAGGAACACAGCGTTTTTTAGCGGAAAATGGTGTAGAGGCTATCGCTGTTCAGTGGCCTGATGAAGACGGAGAATTGAATGTCAAAAATCTTTTGGCTAAAAAGCATTTTGATTTGGTTATCAATATCCCTAAAAATACGACAGAAAGGGAACTGCGTAATGACTACATTATTCGCCGCAGTGCCGTTGATTTTAATATCCCGTTGTTAACCAATGCCCGACTGGCATCTGCATTCATTCAGGCTTTCTGTAATATAAGTCTGGAGAATATCAAAATCAAAAGTTGGGACGAGTATTGATTTAAGTAGTGGTCAGTGAATAGTTTAAGCGTTTAAAAATTAAAAAAATCAAAGGTTTTACTATTCACTAACCACTATCTAATTGATTTAGTATCTTGCAGATACTACATTCCAATCAACCAAATTCCATAAAGCGTTAACGTAATCCGGCCGGCGATTCTGATAATCGATGTAATAAGCATGTTCCCATACATCAAATGTAAGCAATGGAACTAATTCCCGTGTCATCGGGTTTCCGGCATTACTTTCTTTCACGATTGATAATTTTCCTTCTTTATCTTTTACCAGCCAGGCCCATCCTGAACCAAAAATGCTAACCGCAGCTTTACCAAATTCTGCCTTGAAATTGTCGAGTGAACCAAAAGCTGTATTGATAGCTTTAGTCAGAGCTGCATTGGGAGCAGAACCTTTTTCAGGAGTAAGCGAAAGGAAATAAAAGTTGTGATTCCAGATTTGAGCAGCATTATTGAAAATAGCCCCTTCGGATTTTTTGACAATGGTATCCAGATCTGCCTGTTCGAAATCAGTCCCCGGAATCAGGTTGTTCAGATTGTTAACATAAGCCTGATGGTGTTTTCCGTAGTGAAAACTGATGGTTTCAGCACTGATAACTGGTGCAAGCGCATCCTGCGTATAAGGTAATTCCGGCAATGAAAATTTCATGATGATTTTGTTTTTAAGTTTATATTTCAGATTTATTGAGTACAAAAATACACTTTCCAACTTGGTTTTATCTCAAAAGCTTCAAATTTATTAAGAATTTTCGCTTCAAATTTACATTTAAAAAACTAAAAAAACAAAGATTGATATTGTCCAGACTTATTTTTATTCCCATCTTTGCATAAATTTTAAAATCAATTTAAGTTTTTATTATGAACAAAGCATTGCAATTATTCTTTTTTGTGGCTGTTATCAGTCTGACAATGATTTCTTGTAAATCCAAACAAAAAGTTACAGAAATAAAAAGTGCATCTGTTCCGGCAACTACTGTCGCTCCTGTACAGGAAACCCCAAAGCCGGTTGCTCAGGTGTCGACACAGCCGGAAGTTACCCGTTCGGAGTCCTTTAAACTGGCTACCGGTGAAACTAACAGTGCTGCTATGAATAAGAAATATCATGTGCAGGTAGGTGCATTCGGTAATCATACTAATGCAATAAATTTACGTAATAAGCTTGTTTCGGAAGGAAATAATGCACTCGTTGTTGAGAATGAAAACGGGATGTTACGGGTAATCATTGCTTCCTTTGATGAATACAAAGATGCACGGGCAAAGATCGATCAGATAAGAGCTACTTATCCTGATGCCTGGGTACTAGTTCAGAAAAAATAATGACGCAACTTTTATATACCATTATAGCATTGCTGGCAGCCAGTGTCGGCAGTGTAGCCCTGAGTGGCAGTTTGCTGATATTAAATAACAAATGGCTGGAAAAGATTTCCGGCTATTTGTTGTATTTGGCAGGGGGTACCTTATTGGGTGCTGCATTACTTGGATTGATTCCTCAGTCTGCTGAAAGTCTTCATCTCGAAGAAGTGCTGATATGGGTACTTATCGGTATTCTTTTCTTTTTTCTACTGGAGAAATTTATTTTGTGGCGTATGTGTCACGATGAAAACTGCGAACGTCAGATACATGCCGCCGGTCCCATGATTATTATTGGAGATGCCGTACACAATGCCATCGATGGTGTGGTTATTGCCGCATCTTTCCTGACTTCAACAGAATTAGGCGTTTTTGTAACTATTTCTGTAGTATTACATGAAATTCCGCAGGAGTTAGGAGATTTTGGTATCTTGCTTAAAAGTGGATATTCCCGTAAAAAGGCTTTATTATATAACCTCCTTTCGGGAAGCAGTTCGCTTGTTGCCGGTGTAGCAGCTTATTTTCTGCTGGATCTGGTTCAGGGCTTTATTCCTTATGCGCTTGCTATTGCAGCAGCCAGTTTTCTGTACGTTTCTATGGCTGATTTAATTCCGGAAATGCACAAAGAAACCAAACCCAAAGAATCTGTTATCCAATTTTTGCTTGTCCTGCTTGGTATTGCCATCATTTTTATTTCTGTAACGGGTCATTCGCACGGACATGCGCATTGACGTGTGAACTTTTTCTCTGTTGACCGTGTTTTTATAAATGAACTTATAAAAACATAAAGATATGGCAGAAAGACATACGATTCTTACGAAATGGCAAGGCGGTTTGGCCTTCGAAACTGATCTCAACGGACATGTTATCCGGATGGATGCTCCTGTAGAAGCAGGTGGAGAGAATTCAGGTCCCGGACCTAAAAGGTTGATGATGGTCGCGCTAAGTGGTTGTACCGGGATGGATGTTGTGTCAATCCTTAAAAAAATGCGGGTTGATTTCGATAAAGTTGAAATCGAGGTACAGGGAGATGTTACCGAAGAACATCCGAAGCATTACTATAAGATGCATGTGATTTATTATATCTACGGAAAGAACTTACCGCTGGATAAAGTGCAGAAAGCCGTTAAAAAGTCTGAAGATATCTACTGCGGAGTTCGGGCGGCTTATGCCAAAGGCATGGAAATGTCGTCCGAAATCCGCATAGTAGAAAGTTAAACGAAGATTAAATCATATCTTCGATATTCCATACAAAAGCCCTCAGTCCCATCAACTCAGATGTTTGGTCGAGGGCTTTTAAATCTTCTAATACTTGTTTTACTTTTTTGTCTTCTACAATTGTAATGATAGCAGAATTCAAAGAAGGCCAGGCATGAGAACCGAGATGTGGGTCTCCGGTTTTGGTTCCACGGCCCTGAACTTCAGTCCAACTGGTGAATCCTCGAATATTATTCCCCCGCAGGATTGACATAATTTGTTCGTAATATGCCTGGTCGAATGTGATGAATATTGATTTCATGTTTATATTTTTGACAAAATTGATATTTATAGAAAATTTACGTTGGGGTCTGGAAAATTGATTTTGATTTTGTTTTCGTTTTTGGGTTTTGTAGAGACGCACGGCCGTACGTCTCTACGTTGTTTCTCGTATCACGTCAAAATTTTATTAATTCAGTTTTTTTCTCCATTTTTTTCTGAATTTCTTCACACCTCTGCCTGCAAAAGATGCATAAACAGTAGGTACAATAACCAGGGTGAAGATTGTAGAGATGGTCAGACCACCAATTACAGTAATTGCCATAGGTTTCCACATTTCAGAACCTTCTGATGTTGACAGGGCCAAAGGTAACATCCCCAGAATGGTTGTGAGTGTTGTCATAAGCACCGGGCGCAAACGGGATTTTCCACCTTTTACCACCGACTGGATAACACCCATGCCCCTTCCGCGGTTCAGGTTGATATAGTCAACCAATACAATACCATTTTTTACCACGATACCAACGAGCATGATGATTCCGACAAACGACATCATATTCAGTGTACTTCCCGTAATCAGGAATGCCAGAATCACGCCGGATGCTGCAAACGGTACGGAGAACATGATGATAAATGGATAGGTCAGTGATTCGAATTGAGATGCCATCACGATAAATACCAATAGCACAATCAGTAACAGCAATGTTCCCAAATCAGCAAATGATTCCTGTTGATCTACATAAGTTCCCGCAATCTGAGTATAGATGTTTGTCGGAATATTCATTTGATCTAACTCTTTATTTATAGCCAGAACTGCCTTGTCGATAGTAGTGCCTGATACCGTAGACGAAACAGTAACCAAACGCTGACGGTTCTTTCGATCGATCTTTGGTGGTGAAAAATCTTCCACAACTTTACCTACATCTTTTAATCTGATCGATTGTCCCTGGTTATTGTAAATTAGAATATTTTCCAGGGCCTCGATTGATTGCCTGAATTCAGGTGCGTATGCAACCCTGATGTTGTACTCTTCACCATCTTCCCGGAAAAGAGAGGCAGTTACGCCGTTAATCCTGTTGCGGAGATAGTTTGATGCGGTAGCCATATTCAATCCGTTCATGGCCAGTTTTTCCCGGTCAAATTCTACACGGAATTCCGGGATGTAATCACCACGACTGATGCTGACATTTACGAGGCCTGGAATCTTCGACATCCTGTCCCTGACTTCAGCTGCTATTTTATCAGTCTCCTGAAAATCATATCCGTATATTTCAAGATCCAGTGTGGATTGTCCTCCCATCATCCCCATGCCACCGCCGGCAAGAATAGATGACTTTTTAATTTCCGGCAGATTCTCGAGGTCTATACGCATACTGTCGCATATTTCAAACATGCTTCTTTCACGATCATTTAAATCAATCATTCTGATATTAAATGAGATGATGTTTGATCCATTGTTCTGTAATGACCCCCATACATTGGAGCTGCTTGCTTGTCCGATGGTAAAATTGATCATATCCAGTTCCGGATATTTTTCTTTCCACATCTCATAAATTTTAGATGCAGTTTCTTTGGTAATTTCGACTCTTGTTCCAATCGGTAATTCCACGGTTGCGGCTATTCTGCTGTTATCTTCAGCCGGGATAAATTCGGAACCTATAAAACCGGCGGGCAATAAACTCAAAATAAAAAATCCGAACAAACTGATAATTACTGTTTTTCTGTGTCGAACCGACCAGTTTACCAGTTGTGCATATTTTACATCCAATTTATTCAACGCTTTTTCAATAGGTGTAAAGAAGAATTTATATGCTTTATTATGTTTTGGGTTCAAACGCAATAATTGTGAAGAAAGCATCGGTGTCAGGGTCAATGCACAAACTGTGGAAACAATCATGATGATGGTTACCATCCATCCTAATTGTTCGAACATAACACCTGCCATGCCTGAAATCATGGTTAAAGGGAAGAATACAGCCAACAGCGTCAAGGTTGACGCGATAACAGAGATTGCAACTTCATTAGTTGCATGAACTGCCGCGCTTTTCGGGCGACTTCCTCTTTCAATGTGGGTAGTGATGTTTTCCAATACTACGATGGCATCATCCACCACCATACCGATAGCGACCGATAATGAACTTAATGATATAATGTTAAGTGAACCCCCGGTAAAACCGAGGTAAATAAATGCAGCAACAAGTGATATCGGAATGGTTAATATGATGATGATGGTTGCCCTCCAACGGCCCAGAAACGCAAGTACAACTAACATAACAAATATAAACGCATACATCACCGTTTCAACCAAACCTGAAATTGTTTGTTTGATGTTGTCGGAAGTATCCATGATAACTTCTATCTTCACATCACTTGGCAGGTTTTTTTGAAGTTCTGGGAGTTTTTTATTAACCTGCTCTGCAATATCCACTGTATTAGAGCCGGATTGTTTCTGAACTACGATACTCGCACCCTGTACAGCATTAGTGTAAACTTCTTGTGTACGTTCTTCAAGTGCATCTTTGACAATAGCTACATCAGACAGGTAAATATTTTTACCGGCATAAGAACCCACAACCAAACTGTTCAGTTCATTAGGAGACGTAAACTCACCTTCTACACGAAGTGAATAAGTTTCGTTTCCGATGTCCATAGTTCCTGCAGGGGTATTGATGTTTTCCATCCGGATAGATTGAGCCAGTCCCTCGATTGTCAAATGATATGCTTCCAGTTTCGATGGGTCGATAAATACCTGAATTTCCCTTTCAGGCGCTCCTGCAATAGAAACAGAACCTACACCCGGTATACGGGCTAAGGGGTTCGCAATATTTTCTTCCAGAATCTTATATAATGCAGGCAAACTTTGGTCTGCTGTTGCAGAAATCATCATGACGGGAATCATGTCGGTGCTGAATTTGAAAATGATAGGTTCTGTGGTGGCTTCCGGTAAATAAGACTTCACCATGTCTAATTTTGCACGAACATCATTTGTCAACGCTTCTATATCCAAACCATAGTCAAATTCAAGCGTGATGATAGAGGTGTTTTCTCTGGAAGAAGAAGTTAACTTCTTCAGATTGGCAACCGTATTGAGCGAATTTTCCAATGGTCGGGTGACATTTGTTTCCACATCGGCAGCACTGGCACCCTGATAGGTAGTCATCACCATGATGGTGTTGGTCTCTATGTTAGGTAACAGGTCGATTGGTAATTTGTTGAGCGAAAATAGTCCTAAAACCACGACTGCCACAAAAACAAGGGCGGTCATAACCGGTTTTTTGACTGAGCCTTCGTATATACTCATCTTATTTTAATTTTGTAGTAAAAAACTGAATATTATTGTATTACTTCTACGGTTATGCCATCAGCTAACTTACTCTGGCCTGAAACTACTACTTCAGAACCGCTTTCAATACCTGAAATTAATTCGTATTCTTTGTCGATGCGACGTCCAAGTTCAATTTGTTTGTAGCTGACTTTATCGCCTTCTAGTTGATAAACATATCTGGCACCTGAACCGGTTTGTTTGACAATAGCCTGGTCGGGAACAACAACCCGGTTAATTTTACCGAAATTGATATTTACACGGGCAAACATACCGGGACGAACTTTAGAACCCGGATTGTCAAGTTTAATTTCTACTCCGAATGTACGCGTGCGTTCATCAATTGTGGGGTAAACCAGACTGACTTTGCCTTTAAATGATTCTTTTTCATATACATCTAATTTTACATCAACCTGCATTCCCGGTTTTACTTTGCTGAAGAATGTTTCTGAAACATTGATTTTTAGTAGCACAGGGTTGATTTGCATCACTGTCAGGATGGGTTGCTGCCCGTTGTACATGTCTCCGTTGTCGTAATTACGTGCTGACACAATACCTGAAATCGGACTGAGCAACAGGGTATTTTCCTGTAAAGTTTTCAGGTTGGTTTCAGCTAGCGTCAGTTGCAGACGGGCATTGTCTAATTCCTGTTGAGAGGCGCCTCCTACAGCATGTAATTCAGATACACGTTTGTAAATCCGTTTAAAGTTTTCAATCTGTGTTTCTGAATTCACCAGATTTACAGCATCCATCTGCGCCAGGCGTTGACCTTTTACCACTTTATCGCCCACTTCCACAAAAATCTGACGGATACGTCCCGGAGTAGTAGGATTGATGTTGTTTTTTACAATAGGTTCTACAGTTGCTGTAAATTCATATATTTGTTCCACATCACGTGCCACAACTTGTTGAATCTTTACTTTTGGCGCTTGTTCGCTCTCGTCATTTTGAGCTTTTTCCGGTGTGTTTTGTCCTCCACCACAGGCAGCCAGACCAATAACAAACAGGAATAAAATAACTTTGTTTATTGCGTTCATATATTAAATTATTAATTGATTGTTGTACCTAAAATTTTTTCTAAATCGGATTTGGCGGATATAAAATCATAAATGGATTGATTGTACGATAATCCGGCCTGAATGTAGCCCAGTTCGGCATTTGTCACATCCAGATAGGTTCCGGCGCCTACTTCATACATTTTCTGAGATATATTCAAAGCTTTCTCAGCCTGCGTCAATGCTTTTTTCCCGGATTCCATTTTCTCGATGGCTTTAATCATATTATCTGTATAGGTAATAGCTTGTAATTCCAACGATCGTTTCAGGTTTTCGCGTTGATCATCCATGGTTTTGATTTGCATCTGTAGCTGTTTTGCTTTGTAATGCTTACTTCCGCCCTGAAATATCGGGATCGATAAAGTTAATCCGGCCGTAGATGTCGGAAACCAGTAATAATCCTTGAATGCTACATCGTCATTAGGCATAGACATATATTGATAATTGATGCTGGCAGATAGTGTCGGTAACCAGGTCGATTTCTGAATTTCCAGTGATTGTTTCAGTTGTTTTGCTTTTAAATCGAATTGATTCAGATCCGTGTTTTTATCCAGAGAATTGCTGGATAGTTTAATGGCCTGCTCAAATACGAGCGATTCATAATCTGCTAATTTGCCCATGGGTTGAATGGCGGTATGCAAATCAATACCCATCAACATTTTTAATTGTAAAGTACTCAGATTAATAGCTGTTTCAGCTGAAACAAGGTTTGTCAGTGCGTTTCTAACCTGTACATCAGCACGAATCCATTCAAATTCAGAAACTGTACCCTGTTCGTATTTGTTTTGGATAATTCTGGAATTTTCAGCTGCGTTTTGGTAGGTTCTTTCAAATACCTTGTAAGAATCTTGTGCCAGTAACACACCATAGAATGCTTTGGTGACAGAATTAATAAGTGTTAGCTTCGACGAACGTGCCGATTCCATGGTCAGTGCGGCGTCTGTTTCATTCATCTTCAAACTTGCCCACAGAGTAGGTGAGATGATAGGCATTGATGCCGAAAGTACGCCTGCAAATGTATTATCCTGACCTACTTCAATTCCATCCGGACTGGAAGGAAAGCCGGGAATGTCAAAAAACATTTTCTGTTTCTTTAATGTGCGGGAGTAAGATGCCGAAGCGTTGACAGCCGGAAACAAAGCCGACATTTTTTCTTTGTTTGCATAATCAACTCTTTCGATATCCCGCTGAGCGATACGGATGGTCGGACTTTCATCCATGGCAATGCTGATACACTGCTGTAGCGTAAGTGATAGCGTGTCCTGCTTTGTAATGCTGTCCTGCTGTGCATGGGTTAAGCCCGTCAACAGCAGAAGAGACAATACCATTATTAAAAAATTCATCTTTTTCATACCTGTTTTATTCGTTCAATTATTGGTTTTATTTTTTGTCACTAAGGTTTTCTTCAATGTATTTCAATCCTTTTTCATTTACAATCAGGTGAATAATCATGTCAATGAAAAAATCCGTTAGTCGTTTTGCTGTATACTTTTTTTGCGATTGCATCATGGTTTCAAAAATATTCCTGATCTGAATTGAGTGGAAAAACGAGATCAGCTCAATGTCTAAATTGTCACGATAATATCCTTCCTCAATTCCTTGTCTGATGTTATCCTCGAAAGCAGATTGTATCCGTTCGGTTTTTATTTGATCGTATTTATGGTGAAGTCCCGGATAATACTTTTTTAGATCATGCCAAAGCATAAAAGGTGTACATTCTGCAGACTTCTTGATCTCTTTTATTGTAAAAATGAATACTTCAATAGCATTTTTATCCTTGATTGATTTATGCATCTTTGCCATGTGCTGTTCTTGCTCATAAGCAATAACGGCATCGATTAACTCTTCCTTTTTATCAAAATACTGATAAAATGTTTTTTTAGATATCCTTAATTCAGCACATACATCATCAATAGAGACGTTTCTGATACCAATCTGATGAAATTGTGTCGCGGCTACCTGAATAATATTTTCTCTGATATTTTCCATATAGGTCGCAAAAGTAATACTATGTTATCGATTTGCAATATTAAAAAACATTAATAATTTGTATGTGTCTATATGTCAGATTGTTGATGTTTTAAATTTGGAAACTTTAATAATATAAAAGTTTTCATGTGTCGAGAATTAGCTGCTTATATACCTCTTTTTATTGTCTTTATTCTTTATGAATGATGATTTTATATATCTGAAGTAAATAATAGTGAATACAACGATCATTGCCGCGATACCTGCAATTTCATACATTAAGCTGTTCAGTAATCCTCTCATAAGACCTTTGTTGAATGGTTAATAATTTTTTTGTTGGCGGCAATAAACAAATATCATTCCTTATTTATGAATACGGTGCAAAAATAGTATCTGTCCGGTTGGTGTAAAAATAATATACGGTGAATAATGTGATTTTTTCGATAAGTGCAGTTTTTTTGCTGATGAAAGGATTGATTGAACGCTAAAAAATATTATTAACTTTGTTCTTGCTATTTTGTTACTATCTTTACGAATGCATATTTAATAGTGTAATCAGAAATATCAGAATATGATAACAACACAAACATATCTAAATGAAAATCTCCCTTCTATTTTGGATGAATTGTTTACTTTAATCCGGATTCCCAGTGTTAGTGCACATCAACATGCAAAAGATGCATTGTATCAATGTGCAGACAAATGGGTGGATGTACTTTTAAAATCGGGAGTGGATAAAGCTTTGGTGATGGCAACCGATGGTAACCCTGTGGTGTATGCTGAAAAACTTGTTGATGAATCACTTCCGACAGTATTAGTGTACGGACATTATGATGTGATGCCGGCAGAACCGCTTGAGTTATGGAAATCATTGCCATTTGAGCCGGAAGTCAGAGATGGAAAAATCTTTGCCCGGGGTGCGGATGACGACAAAGGCCAGTCGTTTATGCACGCCAAAGCTTTTGAATATCTGGTGCAAACCGGTCAGCTAAACTGTAATGTTAAGTTTCTGCTGGAAGGTGAGGAAGAAATTGGTTCGCCTAATTTAGAAGCGTTTTGTGAGGCCAATAAGTCGTTGCTGACCTGCGATACTATTTTGGTTTCAGATACAAGTATGCTGGCTGCCGATACGCCGAGCATTACAACCGGTTTACGCGGACTGGCTTACTGGCAGATAGAAGTGACCGGTGCGAATCGGGATCTGCATTCAGGTATTTTCGGTGGCGCGGTTGCAAATCCGATCAATGAATTGAGTAAAATCCTTGCTCAGCTTACCGATGAGCAGGGGCGTATTACAATTCCCGGATTTTATGATCGTGTTCAGGAGCTTAGTCCGGAAGAAAAGAAACTGATTGATCAGGTTCCTTTTAATGAAGAGATGTACAAGCAGAATTTGGGTATTTCTCAATTATATGGAGAGAAAGGTTATTCTACTATTGAACGCACAGGTGTCAGGCCGACTTTAGACATCTGCGGAATTTGGGGTGGTTATACCGGTGAAGGTTCTAAAACAGTATTGCCTTCAAAAGCTTATGCCAAGCTTTCAGCGCGCCTCGTTCCGGATCAGGATCACCATGAAATTATGCAGTTGGTTGCTGATCATCTGCGTGCCATTGCTCCCGGACATGTCAAAATTGATGTAATTCCTCTGCATGGCGCAGCCAGTTATGTTTGTCCGATCGACTCACCTGCGTATAAGGCGGCAGAACAAGCTTATGAAAAAGTTTTTGGTGTTCGTCCCTTGCCGGTCAGAAGAGGTGGTAGTATAGGTGTCGTACCTGTTTTTGAGAAAGTATTGGGAGTGAAACCCATTTTAATGGGCTTTGGTCTCGAATCAGACGCCATTCATTCTCCCAATGAAAACTTTCCACTTGACATGTTTAAGAAAGGTATCGAAACCATTGTGGCTTTTTATTTAGGTTACAGTCGCCAGACCGTAGACTGTAGACCGTAGACTTTTTTTATTTCCAAAAAAGTTATTAAAAAATTTGGTTGTATTAAAATAATGTATTACGTTTATAGCACTTAAAAATTACACATTCGTACTAACTTTCTAATACATGGTATTATGACAAAAACGATAACTTTCAATGAGCTGCGGAGGATCAAGGATGCGCTCCCAAGCGGAAGTATGGCCAGGATCGCTGAAGAACTTGGCCTGGAAAAAGAATCAGTAAAGAACTATTTTGGAGGAAAAAATTACAAAGATGGCAAAAGTGTTGGTGTTCATATTGAACCGGGACCTGACGGAGGATTAGTGATGCTCGATGATACGCAAATACTGGATATTGCCCTCAGGATACTGGAAGAAGATGCCTCATAAATTTGCGATATAATATTCGCATGAAAAGCAGTGATAAGTTTTCACTGCTTTTTTTATATTGATTTTATTGCTAAAAAAAGTAACTTTACAAATAAATTTAAATTTTAAATAAACGATGAAAAAAGAGATGGATTGCCTTTATTGTCAGCGAAATGAGCTGCAAAAGAGTCTGATGATTGAAATATGCGATTTAAATGCTTCAACTTTATTCTTATTTAAAGAACAAAGTCATATCGGACGATGTGTAGTGGCCTACAAAGAACATGTAAATGAATTATTTGAGTTGTGTGTTGAAGATAGAAACATTTTTATGGATGATGTGTGCCGGGTAGCTTCTGCCATTCAAAAGGCGTTTGGAGCTAAAAAAATCAATTATGGCGCTTATTCAGACAAATTAGCTCATTTGCATTTTCATCTTGTACCAAAATACCTGGATGGCTTTGAATATGGAGGTGTTTTTGAGATGAATCCTCAGCAAACATATTTCAGTGACGAAAAATATCTTGAAGTAATTGAAAAAATTAAAGCTTGTCTGTAAATAAAATCCTGATGTTAGAACTTCCTGTAAAATTTGTAGATAGAACAAAATCATTGTTGGGTGATGAATATCCGGCCTTTGAGGAAGCATTAAACGGGATACCTCCTGTCAGTATCCGTGTAAATGATAAATTTACAGATTATAAACCTTCTGATCAGATTGTGCCCTGGTGTGACTCTGGTTTCTATCTGAATGAAAGGCCTTTGTTTACTGCAGACCCGCTATTGCATGCCGGAGTTTATTATGTACAGGAGGCAAGTTCCATGTTTTTGAAACAGGTTTGTGATGTTTATATGAAAAATGCTGAACGGGTGCTGGATTTATGCGCAGCTCCGGGAGGTAAGTCTACTTTACTTTCGCAGGCATTACCTTCTGAAGCCTTATTGGTAAGTAATGAAATCGTACGTTCCAGAGCAATGATCTTGGCTGAAAACGTTATCAAATGGGGAAACCCGAATGTTGTGGTTACCAATAACACCCCTGAAGATTTTAGCAAATTACCGGCTTTTTTTGATGCAATTGTGGTGGATGCTCCCTGTTCAGGCGAAGGTATGTTTCGTAAAGATCCCGGATCTGTTGCGGAATGGAGTCTGCAAAACGTACAACAGTGTGCAATTCGTCAAAAATCGATATTAAAGGATGTATGGCAAAGTTTGAAAGATGGGGGTATTCTGGTGTATAGTACCTGTACATACAACAAAGAAGAAAACGAAGATAATGTCGCCTGGATATGTGAAGAGTTGGGAGCTGATTGCTTAACGCCCGACATAAGCGATTTTGACGGTATTGTTGTTTCTGAATATGGCTGTCGTTTTTATCCACACAAAATAAAAGGAGAAGGTTTTTTTATTGCTGTATTGAGAAAATACAATATGGGAGAAAGCATAAACATTGGTAAATCAAAGAAAAACAAACAGCAGGATAAGTATGTAGACAGATCGGATGATTTCAGGATACAGGTACTTTTTCCGAATAACTTTATCATAAAAGAAATTGAAAACCGGATTGTTGCATTTCAGCAAAAGCACCTTGCTGATGTTTTGGATATCGACAACAAACTAAATTGTTTGGTAAATGGCATTCAGCTTGCCGAAATCAAAGGGAAGGATTTTATACCGGCTCATCAGCTTGCTTTATCAAAGATTATCAGTAAAGAAGCTTTTTTATCGGTTGAATTGGAATTAAGAGAAGCAATTGCTTTTTTGAATAGAGAAAGTATCGTCATGCCGGAAAACACTCCACGTGGTTACGTGCTGGTTTGCTATCAGGAGCAGGCGCTCGGTTGGGTAAAGAACCTGGGAAACAGATCTAATAACCTGTACCCGCAACATTGGCGCATAAGAATGCATCTCTAAAAGATAAATTTTACAATATTAATTTTATTTCATAGTGTCAGGTGGGCTGTTTGAAATAGTTTCGTTAATTTTGTAACCAATGAACCATTCATTAAATTAGTTAAACATGATATGTTCAGATTGAATCATATATATAGAAATATCATTTTACTGATATCGGTTGTTGTGTTAAGTTCCTGTTCAGGGATGCTATACACAACCATTGATGTTTTAAGACCGGCTAAAGTGTCTTTCCCGGTTGATGTGAATAACTTGCTGATTGTAAATAATGCTGCATCACAACCTCAAAGCTACGGACATAAAACGGTGTTGTTTAATGAAAATCAAAAGAGTGTAACTGTTGATGCGGATAGCCTGCCTGTTTTTGCTTTGGCGTCTTTTGCTGAATCTGTGTTGGAAAAGGAATTTTTTAATTCTGTCAATCTTGAACATCAATCCATTAATAATAAAGAAGATTTCTTCTCTGTGTCTTTGCCGGAAGCTAAACAGTTAAAGGAGCTGTCGGAAAAATACGGTGCCAATGGAATCATTACGCTGAATAGAGTGTTGGTCCATGATCAGCTTGGTGAAACTTACGATGAGGAGAATGCCACTTTTATTGCTTACCTCGAGGCACGTTATGAATATAACTGGAGTATACACTTTCCGATAAAAAATCATATTTTTTCTTTAGTAACCAAAGACACTGTGTATTGGGAGTCCGAGTCGTATTCACGGCAGCGTGCGATGAACGGGTTACCGGACAGAAGGAACGCTTTGATAGATGGAGCTTTGATTACGGGGAAAAGAGCTGTAAATCAGTTTATACCGTTTTGGGAACAAGCAGATCGCTATTTGTTTGATATGTCTGATAAGGTTTTTAAATCAGGCTTGGATTCAGTATATGTGAAGAATTGGGACGGAGCTGTTCAGGTATGGACAGGATTGATGAAATCGGTAAAAAATCAAACTAAAAAAAGTAAAATTGCACACAACCTATCAGTGTTGTATGAAATAAAGGGGGATATCAAACAAGCTTACGATTATTCAAACAAGGCATTGGAAACTTTCCTCAATGCAACTATAATTGATTACAGTCAAATGATGTTTGTTGTGGAGCAAAACGGAGTTTTGAAAGCCAGATTAGAGGAACTTGAATTACTTGATAAACAATTAGGCGAAAAATAAAAAAACGATTACTAAATATTAAAAATCAACCTATGAGTGAAATCATACTAAGCCAATCGGATCGTATTTTATTAAAGAAAAAGGAAATCTCAGTTTCACAGGTGAAAGCGCAAATCGATTCTTTTATCAAAGGTTTCCCATTTCTTACTATTATTAGGTCTGCTGGACCTGATAGTGGTTTAATACAGGTCACGAACGAAGAATTGTCTGAGTATCTGATAAAATGGGATAGTTATCTGGAGAAAAAGAAAACGATTTTGAAGTTTGTCCCTGCATCCGGAGCAGCCAGCAGAATGTTCAAAGACTTGTTCGGTTTTTTGGACGGATCGTTTGATGTGCCGGAAAGTGAGCCGGTGAAGCAGTTTTTTGCAGCAATCAATCATTTTGCTTTTTACGATTTGCTGAATGAATGCTGCCTGAAAAATGAAGGTAAAGATATTCCGGCTTTAATGCAGGACGGTCAGTTTAAGAAGATAACCGACAATCTGCTGAACAGGAAAGGGCTAAACTATGGCGCTTTGCCTAAGGGGCTGTTGCTGTTTCATACCTACGACCAGAGTAAACGCACTCCATTGATGGAGCATTTAGCTGAAGGTGCTTTGTACACAATGAATAAACAAGGTGTTGTGAATATTCATTTTACGGTATCGGCAGAGCATCGCCAACTTTTTGAAAAGCATCTGAATGAGGTGGTGAGTGAATTTGAAGCCATGTATCAGGCTCAATTTGTGGTTGCTTTTTCTGAGCAAAAGCCATCTACCGATACGATTGCTGTTGATGAAAATAATCAACCTTTCAGGGATAATGGTGAATTGGTATTTCGTCCGGGTGGACATGGCGCGTTAATTGAAAATCTGAACGATTTAAATGCGGATATTATTTTCATCAAGAATATTGATAATGTGGTGCCGGATGCACTGAAAAATCCAACTATCATTTATAAAAAAATGTTGGCCGGCTTGCTGGTTAAATTACAGGAACAAACTTTCAAATACCTGCGTATGATGGATAAGGGTTTGTTGAAAGATGAAAAACTATGGGAAATTGCGGGATTTTCTGAGGGTAGCCTTAATAACATACATCCGGGCATTGGTGATCTGGCCGGAAGGGAACTACAGGATTATCTGTATGGAAAGCTAAACAGACCGATCCGTGTTTGCGGCATGGTGAAGAATACAGGTGAACCGGGTGGGGGACCTTTCCTGACAGTTAATCAGGATGGCACTATCTCAACCCAAATTCTGGAAAGTTCACAGATTAATCTGACAGATCCGGTTGAAAAGGAAAAAATGATGCAATCCACACATTTCAATCCGGTTGATTTGGTATGTGGTGTGAAAGATTATAAAGGGAAAAAGTTTGATTTATTACAACATGTGGATAAAAATACAGGTTTTATCTCGCTGAAATCTAAAAATGGAAAAGTGTTAAAGGCTTTGGAGTTGCCGGGATTGTGGAACGGAGCTATGTCCGATTGGAATACAGTGTTTGTGGAGGTTCCGGTTGCTACCTTTAATCCGGTAAAAACTGTGAATGATCTGTTGCGGGTTGAACATCAATAAATTGTACCGGGCGTAATGGGGAAAGAAAAGGGGCGTAATCATTACGCCCCCTACGTTAATCTATCATGTTGTGAAAAACATTCTGCACATCTTCGTCGTCTTCAATCTTGTCGAGCAACTTTTGTACCTGCGCTTTTTGTTCTTCATTTAATTCTTTCATGTCGTTGGGTATTCGTTCAAACTCTGCCGAATGAATTTCAAAACCATTTTCTTCAAGATACTTCTGAATAGAAGAATAGGATTGGAACTCACCATAGAGTATGATGTTTCCCTCGTCTTCCCCCAATTCATCCACACCATAATCAATTAGTTCGAACTCCAGATCATCCAGAGATACTCCTTCTTTGGGTGTGATTTTAAACACACACTTATGATCGAAGAGGAATTGTAAAGAACCCGTCGTGCCCAATGAGCCGCCATACCGGTTGAAATAACTGCGAATGTTAGCAACGGTGCGTGTAGGATTGTCGGTTGCCGTTTCTACTACAATAGCAATGCCATTTGGCCCGTAGCCCTCATAAACCATCTCTTTGTAATCTGCTTCGTCTTTTGACGTCGCTTTCTTGATGGCTCTTTCCACATTTTCTTTGGGCATGTTTTCTTTCTTCGACTGCTGAATCAACACGCGCAAACGGGGATTGGTTTCCGGGTCGGAACCGCCTTCCTTAACTGCAATGGTAATTTGTTTACCGAGTTTGGTAAATACACGGGCCATATTGCCCCAACGTTTCAGTTTGGTTGCTTTTCTATATTCAAACGCTCTTCCCATAGATTTATATGATTAAAAAAAGGGGTTGATAATTCAACACCCTTTTTAGTTATGTAATCTGAAACGACTAAGCGTTTTTAGCTTTCTGTACAATTGCACTAAATGCTTCCGGGTGATTCATGGCTAAGTCAGCCAATACTTTTCGGTTCATTTCAATGCCTGATTTGTGCAAAGCACCCATCAATCTTGAATAAGAATAACCTTCCAGACGGGCGGCAGCGTTGATACGCTGAATCCATAAGGCGCGGAAGTTACGTTTTTTGTTTTTGCGGTCACGGTAAGCATACTGCAAACCTTTTTCCCATGTGTTTTTGGCTACTGTCCATACATTGCGGCGACCACCGAAATAGCCTCTTGTAAGGCTTAAAATTCTTTTTCTTCTTTTACGTGAAGCAACGTGGTTTACTGATCTTGGCATAATTAAAAATGATTTGTGAATGTCAGCGTTCCATTTGAGGAATCTTTGAGCTGTGCATCCTGATTTTTAAATTGGATAATGTTTAAAAGCTTTTTGAAAAATTAAATACAAAGCATGTGTTTCACGTTTTTCTCGTCGCAGTTTGCTACCAAACCGGTTTGAGTCAGATTACGTTTTTGCTTTGTGGTTTTTTTAGTCAAAATGTGACTTTTAAAAGCATGTTTCCTTTTAATTTTCCCTGATCCGGTAAGGGCGAACCTCTTTTTGGCACCGGAATTAGTTTTCATTTTTGGCATTTGTAATAATATTTAGTTGTTTGAAAAATTATACTTTTCCTTTTTTGGGCGCAATGGTGATGATCATGCGCTTTCCTTCCAATTGAGGTATTTGTTCCGGTTTCCCAAGGTCATCCAATTCCTGAGCAAAACGTGCCAGCAATATTTCTCCCTGATCCTTGAATAAGATAGAACGTCCTTTGAAGAACACATAGGCTTTTACCTTGTTGCCTTCTTTCAGGAATTCCCTCGCATGCTTCAGTTTAAAATTAAAATCGTGATCATCTGTCTGGGGGCCGAAACGAATTTCTTTTATCACAATCTTGGCTGAGTTGGCTTTCTTTTCCTTCTCACGCTTTTTTTGCTGGTAAAGAAACTTCGAATAATCGATAATCTTACAAACAGGAGGTGCTGCATTTGGTGAAATTTCTACCAAATCCAACTCCAGGTTGTCTGCAATTTTCATGGCTTCATCAAACGAGTATATACCCGTTTCTACATTATCACCGACCAGTCTGACCTGACTTACACCCTTTATGTGTTCGTTGATACGATTGGGCATTTCTTTGACTGGTGCCTTCCTTTGTCTGAGAATCAATTGTTTAGCTATTGCTTGTTTCCTCCCTAAATTAAATGATGAATACTAAATTTTATTTTAGACTTTTGAGCGCGCAAATATACGAAAATTATTTTGAAATATCATTGATTCACAGTAAAAAATAAGCATTAAACCTTTATTCTGTTTATAAATGGTTTTATGCTGTCAATCATTTTTAGTAAGTTTGCAGAAAAATAATTCTATATGCATATCATCAGCAACAGATTAAAAAAACTACGGGCAGCCATGCAGAAGCAGGGAATTGCTGCTTATATTGTGCCGGGAACGGACCCGCATGCCGGAGAGTATTTTGCGGATTACTGGAAAGAGAGAGACTGGATCAGTGGATTTGACGGATCGGCAGGAACAGCAGTAATTACATTGGATAAAGCTGGTGTTTGGGTCGATTCGCGTTATTATATTCAGGCTGATGTACAATTAAAGGATACAGGTTTTGTCGCTATGAAAATGGGATTGCCGGAGACTCCTGATATGTTGACCTGGATAGTTGCAGAATTGAAATCCGGTGATAAGGTTGGTGTCAATCCGCTGTTATTTTCGGTGAACGCATTTCAGTCTATGCGTAATCAATTTTCTTTTAAAGGAATTGAATTGGTGCAGGCAGATTTGATAAAACCCATTTGGGAAGATAGACCGGCTTTACCGGAACAAAAGATTTTTGTGTATGATGTGGCTTTTGCAGGACAATCATGTACGGAAAAAATGTCTGTACTCCGGCAGAAAATTAAAGAAGCCCACGCTGATGTGTTTGTGTTAAATACCCTGGATGATATTGCCTGGTTATTTAATATAAGGGGAAATGATGTCAGCTACAATCCCGTTGCTACTGCCTATGCGCTGGTTGATGAATCAAAAGCTGTCATTTATATCCCGGCTGAAAAATTAACGGAAGAGGTTCGTTCATATTTAGCCTCTCAACAAGTGTTAATTAAGGATTATCAGCAAATTTACAATGATCTGGGTGCTGTTTCGAAAGATAAAAGAATATTGCTGGATGGCAGTAAAATAAATCAGTCTTTGTTTGAAGCTATTACTCCGGCATGTGCTGTAATTAATCACATGTCGCCGGTTACGCTGCTGAAAAGTATCAAGAACGAAACAGAAATCTCCGGCATGCGCCAGGCTATGATAAAAGATGGGGTAGCATTGACAAGGTTTTTCAGATGGTTGGAAAATGTTGTCGGCTCAGGTGAACTTACTGAAATCTCCATTGCAGAAAAATTATATGATTTCCGGGCTGAACAGGCAAATTTCTTTGGCGAAAGTTTTGGTACCATTGCCGGATATGCCGGTCATGGAGCCATTGTACATTACAAAGCCGATGAACAAAGCAATGCAAAGATACTTCCGGAAGGAATTCTGTTACTTGATTCAGGTGGTCAGTTTTTCGAAGGGACTACCGATATTACCCGTACCATCACACTTGGTAATCCGACACCACAACAGAAAACAGATTTCACACTGGTGTTGAAAGGGCATATTGGCATTGCTACTGCTGTTTTCCCTTTCGGAACAAGAGGTTCGCAATTGGATGTTTTGGCTCGCAAAGCGATGTGGGACAGACACCTGAACTATGGACATGGAACCGGTCACGGCGTGGGACATTTTTTGAATGTACACGAAGGTCCCCAAAATATACGCATGGATGAAAATCCGGTAATCCTGCAACCAGGCATGTTTATCTCAAATGAACCTGGATTGTACCGTACAAATGAATATGGTATCCGTACTGAAAACCTGATTATGGTTACGCCCGATCAACAATCGGAATTCGGTCAGTTTCTCAGATTTGAGACTCTGACACTTTTCCCAGTCGATGTGAATTTGATTGACATAGACCTGCTTACGAAAGATGAAATTGACTGGCTAAACGCCTATCATCAGGAAGTGTATGATAAAATTGCTCCGTATTTGAATGAAATAGAAAAGAAGTGGTTGAAGGATAAAACGAAAGCTCTATCTTGTTAACATGAATTTAAAACTTACCCCGAAATTGCTGGAAGATACAGGAAAAGAAGAAGATATGAGCGGTGTGCTGACTTGTCGGTCGTAGAACATCTGGATATTAACTTTGGAACTGAATACATAATCAGCCATGATTTTCATGGTTAATAACTTGTTTCCGCTGGAAGCTTGTGTCAATCCTTCATCAATTTTACGTAAGAGTGATTTTATGTCTTTGTACGAGAAATCTGCATTGATTTTCAAGTCGTTTTTAATCCTGGATTGTGTGCTGTTTTTTAGTTTCAGGATGACATCAAAATCTTTGACCACATACCCGAAACCAATTACAAACTCATCGGTCATGGCATCTATCATTTGTGTGTTGGATAGATTCAAGGCCAGGTTACGTTGTTTTTTGTACTCTAATTTGGTAGTCATGCTGTTTTTCAGTGCTGCATTGATGCCGATAAGCGGACTGAATTGTTCTGTCAGTGACACAGAAGAAATATCGTAGGGCGATGCCGGAATCGGATTGTTGGATTGCACATCGCGGATGTATCCGAGTGCGTTATCGTCGTTACCCATGGCTACCCAGGTGGAATAGGATGTGTACGAACCGATGCTGTAACGGCAGGTGTAAGCATGTGTAATACTGATAGAGCGGAACTTATCCTTCACCCAGGGGATGCGGGACAAACCATCGTAGTTGGCACGCCAGTTCGGCAGTATACTGAGGAAGGACAAGAATGGCTTAGTTTCCATCCTTTCTGGATTTCTGCCCGTATAAGCTGATAAAAACGCCGGAATCAGGACTTCCGATGAATTAAGTCCGAATTCTTTTTTATTCGGGTCATCATCATAATAAGTTCCTTTCAGCGGGAATTCACTGAAAAATCCGGTTTCAGGATAACGTGTACCACGGTATTGAGCATTTAATTTATTTCTGAAGAATGTACGATTCGTCAGGAACTGATTGAATACATCCGAATTGTAATTATTCTCAGCTGTACCGATTGGCTTGAAAGCTGTTGCCAGCGCAACCTGAGTAATATTAAAACTTCCGTTGAAGGTTGTCGGCATGCCCTCGAACATATACTGGATTGTTCTGTTGGAAGCTTCATAACGTTTGGCATTCAGATCGATTTTGAGTCCGGGTATAGGCTCGAGGTTCATCTTCAGATCTAAATCGGATGTCATGGCCGTATTTGCCGGATTGATAATCGAATCACTCATAAACAGCCAACCCTGGTCAATGGCATTACTTATCGTGTTGTCGTGATGCAAACCAAAAGCAAAGTCGAGACCCGGGGCATAGGTTCCGTTGTTCATAACCTGCTGACCGAAGATTTCGGCATTCGGTAAAAATCCGGGTATCACCATGCTGTTGGTTTCACGATAGGTGATGGAACCCCTGCGAATTGACATCAATACGCGGGTAGCTATGTCCGTGATGTTTTGTGTTACCGTCCTGACATTCGGATCGTAGGTAACTAAAGTAACCGATACACTGTCAAGATTATTTAAACTCAGGATTTCAATATCCGACGGGTTTACGGTATTATATTTCAGTTTGATTTTATTTCCTTTTTTATCGGTGGCACTCAGATTGAAATAATTACTGCCTAAGCGATGTCTTACGGTCGTTTTCTTGCCTTTTTCAATATTGATTACCTCATTATAAGTCTTGGGTTTGAATTTGGGGTTCGGTACTTTTCTCTGGTTACCGGTAAACCGGGAGTTTACTTCTTTCAGATAAGCCGATTTGTTGTACAGTGTTTCCATGTTAAACTGCCCGTCAATCTGATAGGAACGTGTGCTGGTAGCAGTGTTCCCAAAATCAGCCATGTCTTTCAGACGAGCTGAGCGGTTCCAGTTGTAGTTTGCATTGTAAGAGGTATTTACTGATGTAATCCAGTCGAATAGCGGGATTTTATTTACCGGAATACCCCAGGAAGCCGTGAAAACCTGCTGATAAGTGTAAGGCGTTCCCAGTTTACGGATACTCGACCAAACCGAGTCGCGCCATTGTTCATAATGCTCTCTGCCAAATTCAGGAGTATAATAAGGCTCCTCGATGATGGCATTGGTGGCTGTTTGCAGACTGAGTTTCAAGGTTCTTGTTAAATCCCATTTGATGTCAAACTGCCGGTTCCACATAAAATCCTTACTGAAAGTAACATCCAGCGCGTCATTTCCTGTACTTCCACCAAAATCAGTATTGAAATCACGGAGTTTAATCTGTGAATACTGTCTGTTCATGTTGGTGTTGAATCCGATGGAATTTGGCAGGTAGTTAAAATTCAGTTCTTTAATGAGCTTGGCAGCCGGCTTATCTAATCCTTTTGTTTCCTTAAATGGTTCAAAAGGTTTGTTTTCAAAACTGAAGTTGTAGTTTAATGAAGCTCTTTCCTGTTTGATTAAATTCTGCTCCACTTCAGCACTGTGTTGGTTGGTTTCAGAAAAAGAATAGGAGAAAGAAAGGTTAGCCGGATCGTAAAACTGCGGTTTTTTGCTCTTGATATTTACTTTTGCTGATGATATCGTGAAGTTTTTAGATGTATGTACGGTTTGAGAGATCAGCAATAAGGAGTCTCTTGCCGCTTCAGAGTCCAGGTTATTTAAAGATTCTTCCAGCGTAACATCCTGGTCCAGCGGGTTGTATTTTGGACTGAGCGTTTCATTCGTATAGGAGAAATAAGCAGGTAATTGTAC
>JACDJB010000874.1_pt1 | contig 26997 bp, 24 predicted proteins | sample 7454121 | NCBI WGS metagenome assembly JACDJB01 (sample SAMN14253290, study PRJNA609438) | sludge metagenome | isolation source: sludge after 25d culture with pyrite | collected 2018-12-20
GCGCTGAAGACAAACAGCTTCCAATGCGGCCGCGCATAGCCGATCAGGCGGCGATAGGTCGCCCAACTTCCGGGCGTGCCCGGGGTACCGGCCGGCTGCGCCGCCGTGGACATCTACTGGGTGGCTTCGCCGGGCTGACTGGTCGCCAGCGACAGCTGTGTCATACCCAGCTTGCCGGTGACATCCATCACCGTGACCACCGCCTGGAACGGCGTGCGCGCGTCGGACCGCACGATGACGGGCAGGTCACGGCGGTCGCCGATCGCCTGGATGATGGCGCGCCGCAAGGTCTCCGGCTCGGTGTTGATCACCTGCTGCTCATTGATGAAATATTCGCCCGCGGCATTGACCGTGATCTCCAGGACATCCTTCGCCACCTCGGTGGGCTCGCTCGATGCCTCCGGCAGGTCCACCTGCAGCTGCGATTCACGATTGAAGGTCGTCGAGACCATGAAAAAGATGAGCAGCAGAAAGACGACATCGATCAACGGGGTGAGATTGACCTCGACATCGTCCCGGCGGCGCGGGCGGAGATTCATGCGCTGTCCTCGGTACTACTATCCTGCTCACGCTCACCATGCATCACCTCGATCATCTTGGTCGCCTCCTGCTCCATGCGCACCACCAGCATATCGACCTTGCCGCGGAAGTAGCGGTAGACGATCAGGCTGGGAATGGCCACCGCGAGGCCGGCGGCCGTGGTGATCAGCGCCTTGGAGATACCGTCGGCCAGTGCCCCGGGGTTGCCGACGCCCTGGGTGATGATGGCGTTGAAGACGTCGATCATGCCGACCACGGTGCCGAGCAGGCCCAGCAGTGGCGTGATCGCGGCGATGGTGCCGAGGGTGTTGAGATAACGCTCGAGTTCCAGTACCACATGCCGGCCGGCGTCTTCGATCGCCTCCTTCATGACCGTGCGGTCGTGCTGCAGATTGACCAGGCCGGCGGCCAGGATGCGCCCCAGCGGTGAGCCCATACGCAGGGCGGCCAGTTTGGTGCCGTCGAGCTGGTGATTGCGTACCCAGTTCCACACCTGGGGCACCAGATGGCGCGGCAGCACACGCCGCAGCCGCAGCATCCACAGGCGTTCCACAGTGATCGCCATCGCGATGACGGAACTGGCGATGATCGGCAGCATCAACCAGCCACCCGCTTTGATCAGTTCGAACACAGTAGTTTCCTATTGAATATGATGAATCCGGGCCGCGCCATTCGGGCCCGGGCAGGTCCGGCACGGGCTCGCGTGAGCGCGCCTATCATACGGTTTTCATTGGCCTGGCGGAACCTCAGGCGGCGACTGCCAGTAGCGCCTGGCCAGGCGTCGGTGCAGCGTCGGGTGCAGATGCGCCCCGCCCTCGCCCAAACGCAGCTCCAGGGCGCCGCCCCCGGCCGTGGTCAGCAGTCCGCTGCCATGAACACGGTAACGGGCCACCACCTCGGCGCGCGGAAAGCCATAGCGGTTGCGATAGCCCACCGGGAACAGCACCCAGCGCGGATCGACCGTGGCGATGAACTCCGGCGTGGAGGAACTGCGGCTACCATGGTGCGGCGCGACCAGCACCGTGCTTGCCAGTGTGGCGCCATGGCGCCGCACCAGCGCGCGTTCCGTCGCGGCCTCGATATCACCGGGCAGCAACACGCTGTCCCCGTGGGCGGTCCGTACCTGCAATACACAGGACGCATCGTTGCCGTGGGCATATTCCCTGGCCTGCGGGTGCAGGACCTCGAACACGACGCCATCCCATTCCCAGCGTTGACCGGCATGGCAGCGGCGGCTGTAGCGCCACCCGATACGCTCGGGGACGCTGGTCAGCAGCCGGAAGGCCGGTAGGCGCCCATCCAGTGAACGGGCGCCGCCGCGGTGGTCATTGTCGCCGTGGCTGACGATCAGTACATCCACCCGCCGCAGCCCCTGGGCCTCCAGAAACGGTGCAACCACGGCGCGACCCGTGTCGAAGTCGGGACCAAACCGCGGGCCGGCGTCGTAGACCAGGGTGTGATGCCGGGTGCGCACCACGGCGGCCAGTCCCTGGCCGACATCCAGCAGCGTCAGCCAGGCGCTGCCCGGGGCCGGTTGCGGCGGCCGCCAGCTCAGCAACGGCAGGAGCACCAGCAGCCCCAGCAGTCGCCGCGGCACTCCCCTGGGAAGCAGTACGCAGACGATGCCGAATCCGGCCAGCAGCGATACCGCGAGCGGCGCCGTCGGCATCCCCAGCAGGCTGCCGGGCAGGCCCGCCAGCAGGGCCAGCCAGTGCTGCAGCAAGCCGGTTGCCCACCCGGCCAGAGCGAAGACCCAGCCGGCGAGCAGCGGTGCGGGAAACAGCAGTAACAAGCCAACGAACACCAGCGGCACGATGATCAGGCTGGTCCATGGTACGGCCAGGAGGTTCGCAACGGGCGCCGTCCAGCCGAACTGACCGAAGAAGGCCAGCGTGAACGGCAGCAGTCCCAGACTCAGCAGCAGCTGCAACTGCACCAGGCTGCGGATCTGCCCGCGCAGCCGGCTGATGCGGCTGTCGCCCGGTGGACCACCGGCCATCCGGGCGAGGCCGGCAAAGATGATGGTGACCGCCGTGAAGGACAGCCAGAAGCCGGGGCTGTTCACCGCCAGTGGATCGGCCAGCACCACCAGCAACAGCGCCAGCGCCAGCCCCTGCCAGGGGTCGCCGCGGCGGCACAGGGCCAGACCGAGCAGCAACACCCCGGCCATGATCCAGGCACGCCGTGCGGGGATGCCGAAGCCGGCGAGCAGCGCGTACAGCGTTGCCGCGACGAAGCCCGCCAGCGCCGCAGCGCGTGGCGCGGCCAGGTACAGCGTCAGGGTTGCACTGCGCGACCACAGCCAGCGGACGGTGGCGAAGGCCATGCCCGCGACCAGCCCGATGTGCAGGCCGGAGATCGCCACCAGGTGTCCGGTGCCTGTGGCGCGCAACACCTCCCAGTCGGTGGTGGCGATGCCGTCGCGCGCGCCGAGCGCCAGGGCGCGCAGCAGGCCGGCCTGATCGTTGCCGCTGAGGACGGCCGTCAGCCGGGTATCAAAGGCCGCGCGCAGCCGCAACGCCACCGGCAGCCTGGATTCCGGCAGCGGTGTCGCGGGTGGCCGGGCGCGCACGTAGCCGGTCGCGTCGATGCCATGCTGAAACAACCAGCCTTCGTAATCGAAGCCGCCGGGGTTGTGAAAGCCGTGGCGACGCTTCAGGCGAACCGTGAGCTGCCAGGCTGTGCCGGCCGCGATCGCGGGAGCGTCGCCAGCGCGTGCGTACCAGCTCAAGCGCAGACGGTGCTCGAACGCTATCCACTCAGTGCCGTCAGCGCGACTGTGGCTGTGAAAGAGGAACCGCGTGCTACGCCCATCGGCCTCTGGCAGCGAGACAACGGTGCCACGCAGGATCAGGTCGCGCCCCTCCAGCGCCGCAGACAGACTCCGGTCGAGCTGCAGCCCGGCCTGCCACCAGGCCCATAGGAACGCCCCGATGGCCCAGGCCAGCGGCCGGGTCGATCGCCGGCACAGGCACAGGGTGGCGCACAGGGCCAGGGGTATGGCGACCCAGGACAGCGGCAGATCGGACAGCAGTTGCAGGCCGACGGTGCCGGCGAGGACCGCGAGGGCAATCGGGATCATGTTCTTCCTTGAACACTTTGGCGATAATGGCGCAGCCAGCGATCCGGCCGGCTGCTCGACACCCGCAACGCGCTCGGAAATGCCCCTGATACGCTCCGGGAGCACTCCAGAAGCCCATCCATGCCAAGACACATTATAAGACGTTATCTACCCGATCACCGCAAACTGCGTGAGCACCCGCATCTGCGGCGTTTCGGGGCGCGCCTGCACGACGGCAATCTATGGCATCTCAATCGGCGCTCGGTGTCCGGCGGCGTCGCGATCGGCCTGTTCTGGGCCTTCGTGCCCATGCCCTTCCAGATGCTCCCGGCCGCGCTCTGTGCCATCGGGCTGCGCGTGAACCTGCCGATCGCGGCGGCGCTGGTGTGGATCACCAATCCCATCACCCTGCCGCCCGCGTGGTACGCCAGCTATCGCCTCGGTACCTGGATGCTGCGCCTGCCAGCGCGTGAACTGCATTTCGAGCTGTCGTTCCACACCCTGATCGCCGGCATGGGTGGACTGTGGAAGCCCGTGTTACTGGGCGGCGTGACCCTCGGCGCGGTGCTGGCGCTGATGGGGTTCGTGACGGTACGGCTGGCCTGGCGGCTGTATGTCGTACAGCAGCGCCGCCGCCGGCGCATTCTGCGCCACCTGCCCTAGCAGCCAGCCCCCTGTCTACGCTCAGCGCGGCTGCAGCCGGCCATCGCGCAATTCCAGCACACGGTCCATGCGCCCGGCGAGTTCCAGATCGTGGGTGACGATGACAAAACTCGTACCGAACACCTGGTTCAACTCCAGCATCAGCTCGTACACCGCCTGGGCCGTGTGCCGGTCGAGGTTGCCGGTGGGTTCATCCGCCAGCACGCACTGCGGCTCGGTGACCAGGGCGCGCGCCACTGCCGCCCGCTGACGCTCGCCACCCGACAGTTCCCCGGGTTTGTGGCGCAGGCGCTCACCCAGGCCGACGCGTTCGAGCATAGTGCAGGCGCGGTGACGGGCGGCCGCGACCCGGTCGCCGCGAATCAGCAACGGCATGGCGACATTTTCCAGCGCACTGAATTCCGGCAACAGGTGATGGAACTGATAGACGAAGCCGAGTGCCCGGTTGCGCAACCGTCCGCGGGCGGCGTCAGACAGCTGCGCCATGTGCTGGCCGCTGACCTGGATATTGCCGCTGGTGGGCCGATCCAACCCACCCAGTAAATGCAGGAAGGTACTCTTGCCACTGCCGGAGGCACCGACGATGGCGACGCGCTCACCCGCGGCGACCGCGAAATCCAACCCTCGGAGCACGTCCACGTTCAGCCGGCCTTCGGTGAAGGTCTTGCTCAGGCCCTGGCAGGCCAGCACCGGCACAGGGCTATTCATAACGCAGGGCCTCGGCCGGCTGGGTGCGGGAGGCGCGCCAGGCGGGATAGAGCGTCGCCAGCATACTGAGGAAGAACGACACGCCACCGATGCGCCACACATCCAACCACTCGAGCTGCGACGGCAGTTTGCTGATGTAGTACACATCCGGCGACAGGAACCTCACACCGAAGAGCTGCTCGATGAACGGCACGATGGTCTCGACGTTGAGTGCCAGGCCGATACCACCGAGCACCCCGAGCAGCGTGCCGAAGGCGCCGATGATGGTGCCCTGTACGATGAAGATCGTCATCACCGAAGCCGGGGTGGTGCCGAGCGTGCGCAGGATGGCGATATCCGCCTGTTTGTCGGTCACCACCATCACCAGGGTGGAGACGATGTTGAAGGCGGCGACCGCGACGATCAGCGTGAGGATGACGAACATCACGCGCTTCTCGGTCTGTACGGCGCGAAAGAAGTTCGCGTACTGGCGGGTCCAGTCGGTGAGACGCAAGTCCGCCGGCAGGCGCACGGCCAGCTCGTCGTTCACGCGTGCGACCTCGAACATATCACGCAGCTTGAGACGCACACCGCTCACCCTGTCGCCGAGCTCCAGCAGCTTGGCGGCATCGTCGAGATGCACCAGGGCGACGCCGCGGTCGTATTCGAACATGCCGACCTCGAAGATGCCGCTGACGGTGAAGCGTCGCAGCCGCGGTATGGCGCCCACGGGTGTGACACTGACCTGGGGGCTGACGACGATGATCTTGTCGCCGACCTGTGCACCCAGCAGCAGTGCCAGCTCGCTGCCGAGGATGATGTTGTATTTCCCTGCCTGCAGATCGGTCAGCTCACCGAGCTTCATATGTTCGCCGACATCGGACACCGCTGGCTCCTCCTCCGGCAGGATGCCGCGCACGATTGCCCCGCTCACCTGATTGCCGTGCGTCAGCATGGTCTCGGCCTGGACATAGGGTGCCGTGCCGATCACCTCCGGATTCTCCGCGGCGATATGGGCGATCGCCTGCCAGTCGGCCAGGCCCTCACCGTAACCCATGATCTGGACATGCGCGGCCATGCCGAGGATACGGGTGCGCAGCTCCTGTTCGAAGCCGTTCATCACCGACAGTACGGTGATGAGCGCAGTCACGCCCAGGGCGATACCCAGCATGGAAATCAGTGAGATGAAGGAAATAAAATGGTTGCGCCGCTTGGCGCGGGTGTAGCGCAGACCGATGTAGAGTTCGTAGGGACGAAACATGGGGCGGCATTAAACCATGAAAGCCCGGCTTCCGGTAACGGTTTCCGGGGCGGACATCGGTGGATGGGTCGAAGCACTATACCCTGAAGCCCGGCGCGTAGGGTGCGTCGGCGCAGCGACGCACCATGACCGCCGCGGTGTGAAGCCCCCGGTGCGTCAGGCACGCCTCGACACAGTTGCAAGCGGTCGTCCCACCCGGCAGAGTTGGCACTGTATCGCAACCGGTCATCCGTGCTGGACCTATCAGGCCCCTGCAACCGCGCGAGCCCGCACCCATGAGCCACAAATACGAACGCCTGCTCGAATCCATCCTCAAGGAGCCCGTCAGCGGCAACATTCACTGGCGCGAGATCGAATCGCTGCTGCATCACCTCGGCAGCGCCGTCACCCCCGTCCATGGGGCACGTATCCACGTGGTCCTGAATGGTATCGAGGGTACCCTGCACCGGCCGCACCACAGCGGTGTCTGCACCAAACAGGAGGTCCGGCATGTGCGCGAGTATCTCCTCGCGGCCGGTGTCACGCTCGTGGAGGATGGGCAGGGTCACGGCACCCGCTGAGGAGCCCACCCACTGTCCGGTCGCACCTCACCAGATCTGCGGCATCAGTGGAAAGGCAAGGCTGTTTCACGCGTTTCATCCCGGTGCTATAGTGCCCGCAACAGGGGAAGAGGATCTGAATATGCATCTCAAACGCGTTCTGGTGGCGGTGGTGTTGGGGGCCGCGCTGCAATCCATGGCCAGCGCGGATACCCTGGTGCTCGACGCCGTCCAGGCCAACGCCGATGCCGAACGGCCGGGCAAGGGCGAGACCATGGCCGCGGTCGAGGCCCGCTTCGGCAAACCGCAGTCGGTCATCGAGGCGGTCGGACAGCCACCCATCACCCGCTGGATCTACGACGGGTTTACGGTCTATTTCGAGGGCGACCGGACCCTGCACTCGGTCGTACACCGCTAGGCGGGGCCACACGTGCCTCTCTCCGTGCCCGCACTGCGCGGGCACGTCTACATTGCGACCCGCCATTCATGACAGCGACGCATTTTCCACCCGAGTGGGCCCCCCAGGACGCCGTCCAACTCACCTGGCCGAATGACCGCGGTGACTGGGCACCCCACCTCGAGCGGGTGGAGCCGGTGTTCCTCGCCATCGCCCGGGAGGTGGCGCGCCGCCAGCGGCTGCTGATCAGCTGTTACGATAGCGGGCATCTGCGGGCCGTTACGGACCGCCTGCGCACCGCCGGCGTGGACCTGGACCGGGTGCGCCTGTTCGTAGTCCCGTCCAACGACACCTGGGCCCGCGACCACGGCCCCATCACGGTCTACGGTGACGCCGGACCACGATTGCTGGATTTCGTCTTCAACGGCTGGGGCGGCAAGTATGACGCCACGCTCGACAACCAGATCACCGCGCGCCTGAGTGCGGCCGGCGCCTTCGGTGACTGCCCCCGGGTCGAGGTGGAGCTGGTGCTGGAGGGCGGTGGTATCGAGACGGATGGTGAGGGTACCCTGCTGACCACGGCCAGCTGCCTGCTCGCACCCACCCGCAACCCGCAACTGAACCAGGCCCAGCTCGAGGCGCGGTTACATGAACTGCTGGGGGTGGACCGCTTCCTGTGGCTGCACCACGGTGCGCTGGAAGGCGACGATACCGACGGCCATGTCGACACCGTCGCCCGCTTCTGCACGCCCGACACCATCGCCTATCAGGGCTGCAGCGACCCGCAGGATCCGCACTACCCCAGCTTGCAGGCGATGGCCGGGGAGCTGCACGGGTTTCGCCGGCGCGACGGCCGGCCCTATCGTCTCATCGAGCTGCCCTGGCCCGCGGCTAAGCGCAACGCCGCCGGCCAGCGCCTGCCGGCGACCTATGCGAATTTCCTCATCATCAACGGCGCCGTGCTGCTGCCGGTCTACGACGACCCCGCCGACGCGGCCGCGATCGCCGCATTGGCGCCCGTCTTCCCCGATCGCGAGATCGTGCCGATCGACTGCAGTGCGCTGATCCTGCAATACGGCAGCCTGCACTGTGTCACCATGCAGCTGCCGCAAGGCGTACTCGGCGCCACGTGAAACGACCGGCGCCGTCGGGTAGCATGATGGCCCTTGCGTGGGCCCATTCGAGAGCATGGCAGTCATGAGCAAAACCCTTAGAGTCGGTCTGGTGCAGGAGGCCTGCGGTGATGACCGCGACGCCAACCTCACCGTCATGATCGCCGGCATCCGTGCCGCCGCCGCGCGCGGCGCGCAGCTGGTGCTGCTGCAGGAGCTGCACAACAGCCACTACTTCTGCCAGTTGGAGGACCCCGCGCTGTTCGATCTCGCCGAGCCGATCCCGGGACCGACCACCGCGGCACTCGGTCCGCTCGCCAAGGAACTGGAGATCGTCATCGTCGCCTCGCTGTTCGAGCGGCGCGCGCCCGGCCTCTACCACAACACCGCCGTGGTGCTGGAGCGCGACGGCAGCATCGCCGGTATCTACCGCAAGATGCACATCCCCGACGATCCGGGCTACTACGAAAAGTTCTACTTCACGCCGGGCGATCTCGGTTTCGAACCGATTCAGACCTCGGTCGGCCGGCTCGGCGTGCTGGTGTGCTGGGATCAATGGTTCCCGGAAGGTGCGCGTCTGATGGCACTGGCCGGGGCCGAACTGCTGTTGTATCCGACCGCCATCGGCTGGGACCCGCAGGATGAGCAGGACGAACAGGCGCGCCAGCGCGACGCCTGGATCACCATCCAGCGCGCCCATGCGGTGGCCAACGGCCTGCCGGTACTGGCCTGCAACCGCACCGGCTTCGAACCTGACCCGAGCGGCCACGGTGCCGGCAGCCACTTCTGGGGCTCGAGCTTCGTGGCCGGTCCTCAGGGCGAGATCCTCGCCAGCGCCGGGACCGACACCGCCGAGGTCCTGGTGGTCGATATCGACCTGGCCCGCAGCGAACAGGTACGGCGCATCTGGCCTTATCTGCGCGACCGCCGCATCGACGCCTACGGCGACCTTACCCGGCGCTATCGCGACCGTTGATCAGCGCTGCCCGGCGGCCGCTACCACCTCGACCATCGCCTGTGTGAGCGCGGCGAGTTCGTCGGCGGAGATGACGTAGGGTGGCATCGCATAGACGAGGTTGCGAAACGGACGCAGCCACACGCCGCGGTCCACGAACTGCGCCGGCATCCAGCGCATGTCCACCGGCTGCCGTAGCTCGATCACTCCGATCGCGCCGCACACGCGCACCTCCCGCACATGGGGGAGATCCCGACAGGGGGCGAGCCCCGCCTCCAGTCCCCGTCCGATCGCCGCCACACGTGCCTGCCACGGACTCTCCAGCAGCAGCTCGATACTGGCATTGGCCACGGCACAGGCCAGCGGGTTGGCCATGAAGGTTGGGCCGTGCAGGAACACGCCGGGGTCCGCACTGCAGATCCCAGCCGCCACGCGTCCGGTCGTGAGCGTCGCCGCGAGCGTCATGTAGCCCCCGGTGAGGGCCTTGCCCACGCACAGGATGTCAGGCGCAATGTCCGCATGCTCGCAGGCGAACATCTGGCCGGTGCGCCCGAAGCCGGTGGCGATCTCGTCGGCGATCAACAGGATATCGTGCTCGTCGCACAGCATGCGCACCTGGCGCAGGTATTCCGGGCAGTAGAAACGCATACCGCCTGCGCCCTGCACGATCGGCTCGAGGATGACGGCAGCGATCTGGTGGGCGCCGCTGCGCAGCTGCTGGCGCATCTCGGCGAGTTCCGCCTCCTGCCAGTCGCTGTCGTCGCGGCACTGCGGTGCATGCACGAAACTGTGCTTCGGCAGCACGCCGGTAAATAGCGCGTGCATGCCGCCGACGGGATCGCAGACGCTCATCGCTCCGAAGGTATCGCCGTGATAGCCGCTGCGGATGGTCAGCAGCCGGTTGCGTTCCGGGTACCCCTGCGCATACCAGTACTGGATCGCCATCTTGATCGCGATCTCCACCGCGACCGAACCCGAGTCCGCGAAGAACACGTGTTGCAGCGGCGGTGGCGTGAGATCGATGAGATGCGCCGCCAGGCGCGCGGCCGGACGGTGCGTCAACCCCCCGAACATCACGTGCGCCATCTTCCCGAGTTGTTCCTGCAGCGCACGATTCAGCCGTGGGTGGTTGTAGCCGTGGATTGCCGCCCACCAGCTCGCCATGCCGTCGATGAGCTCGCGCCCGTCTTCCAGGCGCAGGTGTACACCGCGCGCCGATTGCACCGGGAACATGGGTAGCGGCGCGGTCATGGAGCTGTACGGATGCCAGACGTGGGCACGGTCGAAGGCGCGCCAGTCCTGTTCGACGGCCTGCAAGGCGGAATTCATAGCGGTGTTGTCCTGAGGAACGATGGTTGTCACTCGGTGGCGGTTGAGGCATTGTAACCTGGGAGTTTGTCAGACTTGGGCGATCGTAGCGCGCCGGGTGGGAGAGTGAGATCATTTTCCCAATCCTGCGAGGGAAATAACTGTTGCTATTTGCCGAGCAGGGGCAGAAAAACAGGCGGCTATCCCGCCGGCGCAGCAGCAAAGTCCCAAACCCGACAGACTCCTGGGCAGTGCCACCATAGCTGTCGCGTGCAGATCATTATCGGAAGGAAACAAGGCCGTATGATACTGATTCTCGAGCCGGACACCGACCAGCAGGGCGCACCCTACCGACAGTTGCTGGACCACCTCTCCCGCCTGCCCAACATCCAGGTGCGTGTGCGCCAGGAGGTCGGCGCCCAGCAGGTGCTCACCGAGATCTATCTGGTCGGCGATACCGCAGCGCTGTCCATCGACGACATGCGCAGCCTGCCGACGGTGGAGCGTGTGGTGCGGGTCTCCCAGGAATACCGCATTCTCGGGCGGCACCGTGACGAGACGCGACCGACCTCCTTCGACTACAACGGCGTGAACTTCAGTCAGGATACACTGCATGTGTTCGCCGGCTTGTGTGCCGTGGACACTCCCGATCATGTCGAGCAGATGCTGCGCGCCCTGCAGGAACATGGTCTGGTGTGCACGCGTATGGGTGCCTACAAGCCGCGTAGCAGTCCCTACGCCTTCCAGGGCCACGGCAAGGCATGTCTGCCCTACGTGTTCGAGCTCGCCGGTAAATACGGTATCAAGGTCGTCGCCATGGAGGTCACGCATGAGAACCATGTGGGCGAGATCCGCGCGGCCCTGGAGGCGACCGGCCATCCCACCGGCGTACTACTGCAGATCGGTACGCGCAACACCCAGAATTTCGAACTGCTCAAGGCCGTGGGCAGGCAGCAGGAGATGCCGGTGCTGCTCAAACGCGGCTTTGGCATCACCCTGGAAGAATCACTCAACGCCGCGGAATACCTCGCCAGCGAGGGCAACCGCAAGGTGATCTTCGGCCTGCGGGGCATGAAGACCAACATGGGTGACCCACACCGTAACTTCGTGGACTTCGCGCATGTACCCGTGGTCAAGCGCCTCACACGCATGCCGGTGTGCATCGACCCGTCGCATTCGGTCGGCACACGCGAGTGCGCCCCCGACGGTATTCTTGATATTTGGCATGCTACAGCGCAAGGCGTGATCGCCGGCGCGAACATGATCCTGGTAGATTTCCATCCAGCTCCCGAGATAGCCTTGGTCGACGGACCGCAGGCGCTGCGCCTCGAAGAGTTGGCACCGTTTCTGCAAGATGTCGCTATAGCGCGCGAGGCCTACGAGCGGCGGCGGGCACTGGCCCGCCAGACTCCGCCCGATCTGACCTGACGGCACGACGACAGCGCGTTGATATGTTGCTAAAGATGAGGAGAGATGTTATGCACTACGGGCCCTTATTGGCAGGTTGTTTGCTCTTGGCGTCACAGACCGTGATGGCCGCCGAAGGGGAAACGGCAGCACCTACGACCGAAGCCGACACTACGACGTCGACATCAGATGACGGGCAGAGCACACCCGCACCTGCACCCACTAGCGGTGGGGATTACGTCACACCGGATCCTGGCTGCGACTGACAGGCAAGCGCCGGACACCCGGCGAACACTCAAAACTACAACCCTGTGTTCTACCACCCGGAGGAAATAACGATGACACCCAGACCACTGATCGCCGCAATCGCACTGACCTTCGCAATCGCCACCCCGCTGCACGCGGCCAAGGATGTGAAGGTCAAGATCACGCCCGAGATCGCCTCGGTCGAGGTCATGCACGACGGCAAGAAGACCACCATCATGCGTAATCAGGACGAGAAGAACACCGTCAATCCGGCATTCGCCAAGACATCACGCGACTGCCCGCCCTTCTGCATCCAGCCAGGCACGCTCGCGCCCGGCGTCGAGACCATCGGCGAAGTCGAGGTGCTGGACTATCTCAAGCGCATGGCTGACGGCGACAGCAGCATTCTGGTGATTGATTCGCGCACCCCCGACTGGGTGGAGCGTGGCACGATCCCCGGTTCAGTGAACATCCCGTGGACCCAGCTCAACGCCTCGCAATCTGACCCGTTCACCATCGCCGACATCATGGAGAAGCGCTTTGGTGCGCGCCAGCAGGAAGGGCTGTGGGACTACAGTGGGGTCAAGACGCTGGTGATGTTCTGTAACGGCATGTGGTGCGGCCAGTCGCCGAATAACATCAAGACGTTGCTGAAGTTCGGCTACCCCGCAGACAAGATCAAATGGTACCGCGGTGGCATGCAGGACTGGGAGATCCTCGGCCTCAGCACCGTACCCGGCAAGAAGCCCTGACGGCTGTCCCCGTTCAATTTTGTACTTCGAGGCGGCTGCGGCCGCCTCTTTTTTTGTCGCGAACGCTCAGTCGCCCGGACGCAGGCGGCGCAGATAACGGTACAGCGTACGCTCACTGACACCCAGCAGGTCGGCGGCGCGGCCACGATGGCCATGACCGGCCTGCAGGGCCTCCATCACGGCCTCGTCCGTGAGGCGCCCATTGCGGCGGTCCAGCAGCCGCGGGGCATACGGGTGCGTCTGGGCCGCGGTCGCCACGGGCTGGTGCGGCTCGTCGAAGACGACATGGCCGGGGCGCAGGGCGTCGTCGCAGGCCAGGATCGCGGCACGCTCGATGATGTTGCGCAGCTCGCGCACGTTGCCCGGGTAGTCGTACGTGAGCAGCACCTCGATCACCTCGGCACTCAGCGGCAGATGCCGATCGGCATCTTCCAGGCGTGCCAGGAAATACTCCGCCAGACGCGGGATGTCGTCCTTGCGTTCACGCAACGGTGGGATGGCGACCGGGAACGCCGACAGGCGGTAATAGAGGTCCTGGCGGAACAGGCCATTGGCGACCATCTCCTGCATGTTACGGTTGGTCGCGGCGACGATGCGCACATCGATCTTGACGTAGTCGGTCCCACCGATGCGGCGGATGGTGCCGGTCTCCAGCACGCGCAGCAGCTTGGTCTGCAACGGCAGCGGCAGTTCGCCGATCTCGTCGATGAACAGCGTGCCACCGTCGGCGGCCTCGAACAGGCCCTTTTTACGCTGGCTCGCGCCGGTGAACGAGCCCTTCTCGTGGCCGAACAGTTCGGATTCGATCAGGCTTTCACCGAGTGCGCCGCAGTCCACCACCACGAAGGGACGGTGCGCTCGGTTGGAATAATGGTGCAGGTATTTCGCTACCTGCTCCTTGCCGACACCGCTCTCGCCGAGCAACAGTACCGTCGTCTGCGTGGGTGCGACCCGCTGTAACAAGCTGGTCATGCGCAGCAGCGGCCGCGCACGACCGATCAACAGCGCCTCGCCCTCGCCCTCCGGAGGTGCTACGCGGAAGATGCTTTCACCGATGTAGCGCACCTCGCCCGCATCGTCCAACAAGGGGCTCGCGTGCAGTTGCACGTACTCTTCACGCCCGTCACGGTCGAAATGCACGTGCATCACCTGCGTGGCGCGTTGGTGCAGGAATACCTCTTCCAGCGGGCAGTGCTCGCCGTTGTGGCTGCAGGGCACCGGGGAGTGGTGCGAGACCTCGTGGCAGAGCCGGCCGACCACACCGTCGTCGGAGACGCCGTAGCGCTCGCGGTAGGCGCGGTTGGCGGCGACGATGTGGTAGTCACGGTCGATCACCACGAAGGGATCGGGGATGATGTCGATGATCTGTTCGCAACTCGGCTTGGAATGGACTGACACGGGCGCCTCCTCGGACAGGGTCGGACATGACATATGCTGACAGTCTATGCCTTCATGTCATGACATGTCACGTCCGTCCGCCGGGTTTCTCCTCTCCTGTCAGTCACCCTGCGGCTTGGGCGCGGCCTGCAGGCGGGTGATGCCCAGCGCCTTGAGGACGTATTTCTCGTAGATCGGGTCGGAGGAGCCTTTCTTCATCTTGCGCATGAAATACTTCTCGAAGGCGACCTTGCCCAGGTGCACCCACTTGCCCTTCTTCATCCAGGCGACGTTACGTGGCGGGATCTGCGGGATGGCCACGAAGGCCACGCCGGTATCGCCCATGTCGGCCAGACAGATGGCGTTCCAGGTACCCTTCTCGGTCACCGGTTTGCCGGCAAGATCGTCGCGGATGTTGTGGGCTACCGCCGTTGCCATGGATTCGATCATATAGCCCGTCTTGGGCATGCCGGTCGGGACCGGGGTAGCCTCCAACGGGGGGATGGCGATGCATACACCGAGGGAATAGATGTTGTGCCAGGCCGGATTGCGCTGGAACTCGTCGACCTTGACGAAACCGCGTGGATTGACCAGTTTCTCACCGGCCTTGGCAACCGCGTCCACACCCTTGAAGCCGGGGATCAGCATGGAATATTTGAAGGGCAGTTCATGCTCCTTGATGACCTCACCCTGTTCATTGTGTTCGGCGACGAACATCTTGTCCGGCTCGACCCGCATGACCTTGGCGTTGCAGATCCACTTGATGTGATGCTGGCGCAGTTCCGACTCCAGCATGGACTTGGAATCACCGACACCGCCCAGGCCGAGGTGGCCGATGTAGGGCTCCGCGGTGACGTAGGTCATGGGCACCTTGCTGCGGATACGCCGCTTGCGCAGGTCGGCATCCATGATGAAGGCGAATTCGTAGGCCGGCCCGAAGCAGGATGCCCCCTGCGCCGCACCGACGACAATGGGACCGGGATCCCGCACGAACGCCTTCCAGCCCTCGTAGGCCTGCTCCGCATGGTCGATGGTGCAGACCGACTGCGTATGGCCCTGTGGTCCGAAACCCTCGATCTCGTCGAATGCCAATGCCGGGCCGGTGGCGATGACCAGGTAGTCGTAGTCGATCTCACGGCCGTCGCCCAGCACCACCTTGTTGTTGTCCGGCTGGATCTCGGTGACCGCCATGGGAATGAAATCGATATTGCGCTTCTTCAGATAGGGTGCGATCGGGAAGGTGGTATCCCGACGCGAACGCCAGCCCACCGCGACCCAGGGATTCGATGGCACGAAGCTGAAGGTGTCCGAGGCATTGATCACGGTGACGCGGTGCTCCGGGCCGAGGATATTGCGGATCTCGTAGGCCGCGGGCATGCCGCCCGTGCTCGCGCCGATGATGACGATGTGTGCCATAGATACTGCTCCTGTTGTGGATTGGCAAGGTTGAACCTGCTTGCCAGTGGATCAGCATATTCTATGCCATGGGTGCGCCGGCAGCGTGCCGCATCATCGCGATACCGTTCGCAGGCTTTCAAGGTAATCGATCAGGCCGGCGCCACAGACCTGCAACTGGTCGAGGCTCTGCGCATTCTTGGCGACACCGATACAGCCCGCCAGCGCGGCGAGCACGAAGCTTGCCGTGTTCGCACAGTCGACGTCGGCACGGATGTGACCCGTCTGCTGCGCACGCTGCAGCGCATCCCGAATCCCCTGGTGCCATTCCTGGTAGATGCGGTCCAGGCGCGTACGGAAGCCCTCGTCCAAGGGTGACATTTCCTGGGCGAGGTTGTTCAGGGGGCAACCGAAGGTCACGATGTCACTGCCAAATACCGTGTCGATGTCGCGGATGGAGCGCAGGATCTGCTCCAACGGTTCGTCGGCCTCGGCCAGCGGACGCAACCAGACGGCCTGAATGACCGCGCGGATCACCTCGTCGACGACCGCGTAGCCCAGTGCCTGCTTGTTGGGAAAATGATGATACAAGGCACCCTTGGTCAGGCCGATGGTGTCCAGAATGTCGTCCAGGCGCGTGCCCTGGTAGCCGCAGCGATAGATCTGCCGGAACGCCGCATCCAGAATCGCGCGTCGGGTTCGGTCGGCGGTGCGCTTGAGGGCAGCGGTGGCGTCCGGGTTGTTCATGTCTCGGGCAGTTCCTCGGGAATCCAGGCGGTGAGCGTGTGCTGGCGAGAGGACGCGGAAATACAGGGCAAAACGGGCCACACCACCCCGATTCCCACCGCCCTCTTGGGGTTTGGCGTACCCTGACCGCCGCTCCGTCATTGCCGGGCCGCCGGCAGTCGCGGCGCGACCGATCCCGCCCACGCTCGGTTGACAAGGCCCCGGGTACGCGACTATGGTACATACCAACTGGTCTGTTTGCCAGCCCGATGAATCGTCTGACAGCGCTGTCGATGCCCGACCGTTCAGCATCTTCAGTAGCGCCTCAGCGGCGCCTGGCGATGTAACCGATCGAGGAGTGACCCTCATGAACACACCTGTCGAAACCCCCAATGCCAACCTCGATGCCTGGCTCAACCAGAAGCTGGATGAACTGCTGCCTGGCAAACTCGCCACTATCGAGGCGAGCAAGACACCTTCCATGGCCATCATCGCCACCAAGGGCACCCTGGACTGGGCCTATCCGCCCTTCATCCTCGCCTCGACCGCGGCAGCCCTGGGCTGGGAGGTCAGCATCTTCTTCACCTTCTACGGCCTGCTGCTGTTGAAGAAGGATCTGCCCTGCGAGATCAGTCCACTGGGCAACCCGGCGATGCCGATGAAGATGCCCTTCGGTCCGCAGTGGTTCCAGAACATCACCTGGCCGATGCCCAACCTGATCATGGCCGGCATCCCCGGCTTCGAGAAGGTCGCCACCGGCCTGATGAAGAAGACCTTCAAGAACAAGGGCGTCGCCACCGTCGAGGAACTGCGCTCCTTGTGCCTCGAGGCCGACGTGAAGATGGTGGCCTGTCAGATGACGGTCGACGTGTTCGGCTTCTCGCGGGATGAATTCATCCCCGAGGTGACCGACTACGTCGGCGCGACTTACTTCCTGCCGGTCGCCAAGGACGCGGACGTCGCCCTGTACATCTGAGCCGGGCAACGCGCAGACGACGGGGACGCGGGCAACCGCATCCCCGCGTGCGCGCTGGCGGCCAGGATTTTATTAGCCACGGAAACACACGGAAAAACACAGAAGGTGGGGATGCGACGGGTTTTGCATTCCGTGTACTTCCGTGTGTTTCCGTGGCTAAAATAAGTTTTCCGGGCGCATACGACCCCGGCGATGACAAATCCACGCGACGAGGGTGCAGGACCGTCGCCCCTGTGGGACAATACGCCGCTCCGCCAGACCCCATGCCCCGTCGACCACTGATTCTCAACCGATGTCCGAAGCCTCATCTGCCGCGCCACGCCGTTCGGCCCCGCCCTCGACTACGCTCGATCTGCCGCTGACGCCGGCCATGACGCTGGCAGTGCCCCTGCCGGTCGCGCCGCAAACGGCGCACTGGGGCGCCCTGTACGGCGACAGCCGCGCGCTGGCGCTGGCGGCGGCGAGCGCCGGGACGCGGCCCCTGGTGATCGTCACCCCCGACAACCAGTCGGCCGAGCAGCTGCAGGAGGCCCTCGCCTGGTTCGCCCCTAACGCCGGCGACGGTACCGAACTGCAGCTGAGCTTCCCCGACTGGGAGACCCTGCCCTACGATGTCTTTTCGCCGCACCAGGACATCGTCTCCGAGCGCATCGCCTGCCTGTACCGGCTGCCGGAGCTGCGCCGGGGCACGCTGATCCTGCCGGTCGCCACCTTGCTGCAGCGGGTGGCGCCGCCTGGCTATCTGACGCTCAGCGGCCTGCTGCTGGACGTCGGCCAGCGCCTCGACCTGGACGCATTGCGCGGGCGGCTCGACCAGGCCGGCTACCGCTATGTCTCGCAGGTGATGGAACGGGGGGAATTCACGGTGCGCGGCTCGCTGCTGGATCTCTATCCGATGGGTGCCGAGCTGCCCTACCGCCTCGACCTCCTGGACGACGAGATCGAGAGTATCCGCAGCTTCGATCCCGAGACGCAGCGCTCCATCGCCAAGGTCGACAACATCCGGCTGCTGCCGGCGCGCGAGTTTCCGCTGCACGAAGCCGCCATCACACGCTTCCGCCAGGCCTGGCGGGCACGCTTCGAGGGTGATCCGCAACGCAGCGTGATCTACCGCGACGTCAGTCAGGGCCTGGCGCCGAGTGGCGTCGAATACTACCTGCCGCTGTTCTTCGAGACGACCGCGACCCTGTTCGACTATCTGCCCGCCGACGCGCTGCTGGTGTCACTGCCGGATGCGGACCTCGCCGCGGAGGCCTTCTGGGAGCAGGTGAACGACCGCTATGAGCAGCGCCGCCACGACCTCGAGCGCCCGCTGCTGCGCCCCGACGAACTGTACCTCTCCCCAGACGAACTGCGCGCACGCGGCACGGGTTTCGCCCAGGTGCAGATCGATCGCTTCGAGCGGGAGCACCCCGCAGCCACCGACCGTAATTTTGTCACCACCGCACTGCCGGACCTGAGCTTCAAGCCGCGCAGCCCGGAACCGGCGGCCCAGCTGCAACGCTTCCTGGAGGGCTTTCACGGCCGCGTCCTGATCACCGGTGAATCCGCCGGTCGCCGCGAGAGTCTGCGCGATCTGTTGCGTGATCAGGGCATTCACCCCACGGTCTTCGAAGGCTGGCGCGACTTCCTCGCCGGCGAAGCGACCCTCGGTATCGGTGTCGCGCCGCTGGAGCAGGGCCTGCTGCTGCCCGAGCAAGGCCTGGCGCTGATCACCGAGACCCAGCTGCTCGGTCAGCGCACCCGGCAGCGCACGCGGCGCAAGGCGGTGCGGGATCCCGAGACGTTGATCCGTGATCTCACCGACCTCGCCCCCGGCGCACCGGTGGTGCACGAGGACCACGGCGTCGGCCGCTACCTGGGCCTGCAGCGCCTGCACGTCGGCGACATCGAGACGGAATTTCTCGCCCTCGAATATGCCGGTGGCGACAAACTCTACGTGCCGGTCGCCTCGCTGCACCTGATCAGCCGCTACACCGGCACTGCGCCCGAGCAGGCGCCGCTGCACCGGCTCGGTTCGGAGCAATGGCAGAAGGCCCGCCGCAAGGCCGCCGAGCGGGTACGTGACGTCGCCGCAGAGCTGCTCGAGATCCAGGCGCGGCGTCTGCTGCGGCCCGGCCATGCCTTCGAAATCCACACCGAGGACTACCGCCAGTTCGCCGCGGCCTTTCCCTTCGAGGAGACGCCCGACCAGCAGACGGCGATCGATGCGGTGCTGGAGGATCTGGCCGCGCCGCGCGCCATGGATCGCGTGGTCTGCGGCGACGTCGGCTTCGGCAAGACCGAGGTGGCGATGCGGGCCGCCTTCGTCGCCGCCCAGGGCGGCCATCAGGTCGCCGTGCTGGTGCCGACGACGCTGCTGGCCCAACAACATGCGCAGAACTTCCGCGACCGTATGGCCGACTGGCCGCTGCGTATCGAGGTGCTGTCGCGCTTTCGCTCGGCCAAACAGCAGAAGGAGATCCTCAGCGCGCTGGCCGACGGCCGGGTCGACATCCTCATCGGTACGCACAAGCTCCTGCAGTCCGACGTGCAGTTCAAGAACCTCGGCCTGGTCATCATCGACGAGGAGCACCGCTTCGGTGTGCGCCACAAGGAGCGGCTCAAATCGCTGCGGGCCGAGGTGGATCTGCTGACACTCACGGCCACGCCGATCCCGCGTACCTTGAACATGTCGCTGGCGGGCCTGCGTGACCTGTCCATCATCGCCACCCCGCCGCTGCAGCGCATGACCATCAAGACCTTCATCTGCGAGTGGGACAAGCAGACCCTGCGCGAGGCCTGCCTGCGCGAGATCAAGCGTGGTGGCCAGGTGTACTTCCTGCACAACGAGGTCGAGAGCATCGAGCGTATCGCCCGTGAGGTCGCCGCGATGGTGCCCGAGGCGCACATTCGCATCGGCCACGGTCAGATGCGCGAGCGCGACCTCGAGCAGGTGATGCTGGATTTCTACCACCGGCGCTGCAACATCCTGGTATGCACCACCATCATCGAGAGCGGCATCGACGTACCGACCGCCAACACCATCATCATCAACCGCGCCGACAAGCTCGGCCTGGCGCAGCTGCATCAGCTGCGTGGCCGCGTCGGCCGCTCGCACCACCGTGCCTACGCCTATCTGGTCACGCCGCCGCGCCGCGCCATGACGCCGGATGCGGTGAAGCGCCTGGAGGCCATCGAGTCGCTCGAGGACCTGGGTGCCGGCTTCACCCTGGCGACGCACGACCTGGAGATCCGCGGCGCCGGCGAGCTGCTTGGCGATGAACAGAGTGGTCAGATCCAGGAGATCGGCTTCACGCTCTATTCCGAGCTGCTCGAGCGCACGGTGCGGGCCCTCAAACAGGGCCGGGACCCACAGCTCGACCGGCCACTGGACCACGGCGCCGAGATCGATCTGCACATCCCGGCGCTCATCCCGGACGACTACCTGCCCGACGTGCACACGCGCCTGATCCTCTACAAACGCATCGCCAGCGCGCCCGATGAGGCGGCGTTGCGTGAGTTGCAGGTGGAGATGATCGACCGCTTCGGCCTGCTGCCGCAGCCGACCAAGGACTTGTTCGCGATCACCGAACTCAAGCTGCTGGCCTTGCCGCTCGGTATCAAGAAGATCGATGCCGGCGCCAGCGCCGGCCGTATCCTGTTCGGACACACGCCGGACGTGGACCCGGCGTGCATCATCCGCTTGATCCAGACACAGCCGACGCGGTACAAACTCGAAGGCGCGGACAAGCTGCGTTTCTTTGCCGACATGACCGACAGCGGCGTACGTATCGCCACCGTTGCGCAGTTATTGCGCGTGCTGAGAGGAAAGGATGAAACATGACCTGGCGTGACAAAACCTGGCTCGCTGCTCTGCTGCTGGGGTTCGGGCTGGGTGTGCAGGCGGAAGAGCTGCCGCAATACGACGTCGAGGTGCTGGTATTCGCCTCCCTGCGCGCGGACGACGGCCGGGAGGCATGGCCACCGCTCGAACACGCGCCGGCCACCGATCGCGCCCTGCCCTTCATCGCCGGCGGTGGCATCCGCCCGCTGGAGGGCCCGCTCAACCTGCAGGCCATCGCCGCTGCCATGCGCCGCTCCAGCGGCTACCGCCCGCTGCTGCACTGGCGCTGGCGCCAGCCGGGCTGGGAGCGCGGCCAGACCCTGCCCATCCACATTCTGGCCGCCGCGGCCGACGGCCAGCCGCTCCTCGACGGCACGATCTCTCTGGCGCTCTCGCGCTATCTGCACCTGAATGCGGATCTGATCTATGCCGACCCCAGCGTCGGCACCCCCGTCGCACTGCGGGAGGTGCGCCGCATGCGCAGCGGCGAGCTGCATTATCTCGACCATCCGCGCTTTGGCGTGCTGGTACAGGTTGATCCGGTGGCGCGCGACTAGAACCCAGGTGCGCCGGAGCAGGTCAATTCAGCACAGCAGAATGTGATCCGCGGAGATGTACCTCACTCGATCATCGGAATGACCTGCTCCAACAGGGTGCAGGCCTTAATTCTGTCGAACAACGCGCTATCGGAGAACACGTCATTATGACCGAACTGGCAATCATCGGTGGCACCGGTCTGACCACACTCAAGAACCTCGCCATCGAACGGCGTGAGGTCGTGCACACACCCTACGGACAGCCATCCGGCCCGCTCGTGCACGGCCGGCTGTGCGGCAAGGCAGTGGTATTCCTGCCACGCCACGGCAGCGGCCACACCATCGCACCGCACGACGTCAATTACCGCGCCAACCTGTGGGCACTGGATCACATCGGTGTCACCAAGGTGATTGCCATCGCCGCAGTCGGTGGTATCACGCCGGCGACGGTGCCCACCGCGTTGGTGATCCCGGACCAGATCATCGATTACACCTCGGCACGCCAGCACACCTTTTTTCAGGGCAGCCTGGAGCAGGTCACACACATCGATTTCACCTTCCCCTACTGCGAGGAACTGCGCGTCGATCTGATCGCCGCCGGTCGCGCCGCCGGCCTGTCGCTGGTCGAGAGTGGCACCTACGGCGCCACGCAGGGGCCGCGTCTGGAGACGGCTGCGGAGATCAACCGCATGGCGCGCGACGGCTGCGATGTCGTCGGCATGACGGGCATGCCCGAGGCCGCGCTGGCGCGCGAATTGGGGCTGTGCTACGCGGCCTGCGCAGTCTGCGCCAACTGGGCGGCCGGCCGCGGTGAAGGTGAGATCAGCATGGCGGAGATCAACCAGACCCTGACGACCGGCATGGAGAAGGTCCGCACCCTGTTGGAGCAGGTCATTCCGATGATCGAGTGAGGTACATCTCCGCGGATCACATTCTGCTGTGCTGAATTGACATGCTCCAACAGTCCCGTTCGTCGCTCCGCCTCCGGCTGTCGCAAGTCGGCTGCGCGATGAACGGGACCGCCGGAGCGCTGGGCCCCACGCTGGAGGTGCAATTGCCCAGGGGAAAACCCAAGGCATAGGGAAGTGCTGATTTATATTTCCAACGCAGAGATGCAGCGATTTGTATTAACCTGAATGGCACTTATGTAAGCCACTGGCTTGGAAAAACAGCCACGGAATCCACGCAACAACACGGAAAGAATTCACTGTGTAAACCCTGGATCTTCCCCCTGCGCCCCAGTTTCCGAGGTTTGTACAAGTAAGCCTTTTCCGTGTCATTCCGTGTGCTTCCGTGGCCAGGAGTAAGGTTCAGGGACAGTGGGCTCAGGCATCCCGCACCGCGTAGATCGCGGGCAGGTTGCGGTGATAACCGTGATAGTCCATACCGCAGCCGAAAACGTAACGGTCCTCAACCTGCAGACCAATGAAATCCGCGTCGATGCCGGGTGCACGGCGCGCATGCAGCTTCTCCGCGAGTACCGCGCTGTAGACCGCCTCGGCGCCCTGATCGCGCAGATAGCCGACGATGGCAGCCAGGGTATGACCTTCATCGAGGATGTCATCGACCACCAGCAGGGTACGCCCGGCCAGCGGCAGCGATGGCCGCATGAGCCAGTGCAGTTCGCCACCGCGGGTTGCGCCACGGTAGCGCGTGGCGTGCAGATAATCGATGTGCAGTGGGAAGCTCAGCCGGGTCAGCAGATGCCCGGCCGGGATGATGCCGCCGGTCATGACGCACAGTACGATCGGATCACTCCCACCGAGTTCGGCAGTGATGGCGTCGGCCATGCGGTCCAGGGCGGTATTCACTACCTCAGGGGAATGCAGCCGGTCGGCTTCTGCAAGGACCGTCTGGGCCTGCTGAGCGGTGATGGACATGGTCTCCTCGAGAGGCCGCGATGTCCGCGCGCGCCCCGGTGTGTCCGGAATGGCCGGGGTGGCGCAGCGGACCGCGGCCGGGATCGGTTTCAATAGGTGAACGTGACGGTGTCGTCGTTCATCGCCTCACTGATGATATAGGCACCACCGACGGTTTCCGAGATTTCGGGAATGAGATCCTCGCCCCATAGCTCCAGTGTCGGTGTGCACACCTTGAATACGACACCGGCCTCGTGGGCGTCTTTGATGTAATCGTAGACACTCTTCGAGCTGCCTTCCTGGACGTACAAATGCTCAGCGATGCCCTTCTTGGCGAGTTCACCGGAACGACCGGTGAGCACGATCTCGACCTCGTATTCCATAGCCGCGGCCACGGTGGCCTGGAAGAACGGCGCACCAAGCTCGGTGCCATTTCTGGGATCGGTATTGACCATGATGATGAGAAGTTTATCCGCCATGTGCCCCCCTTTTTTCTGCCGCCACGGGTCCGTGACCGGACTCATCTGAGTTCTTGTTCGAATGTCTCCGCGGCAGCCTGGGCGCAGCGATAACCCGCGTCGATGGCCTCCCCGGCACGATGGAACTCCAGCAGGTGGATCTGGCTCAGCCGCGGCGCGATCACTACATCGGGTGGATCGCCGGCCATGCGCGCGCGGGTGATTCTGACCTGCATAATGTAAACGCTTTGCGCGATAACGTCGACCAGCGACGGCAGCGCCTCGCTGCTGCCCAGCAGCTCGTTGGTCCACTCGGTGGCGCGCGTCTTGAGGCCTTCTCCCAGCGACATCAGCCAGGGCAGCTTGTCGATCACTGGCTGGCGCCGTCCCGGGCCATCCGCGCCCCCCCCGGGTGTCGTCCCGGGGGGCTCGGGGGTCTCGACGCCGGCGCTCATCGTCCGGCGGCTGAGCAGATCGGCGTTCAGATCGACGGCGATCACCCGCTCGGCGCCCAGCGCCCGGCACAGCGATACGGGCACCGGGTTCACCAGTCCGCCGTCGACCAGCCAGCGATCCTCGTGACGGGCGGGCGTGAACAGGCCGGGTAGTGCCGCCGAGGCGCGCACGGCCTTATGCAGTGAGCCCTCCCGGAACCAGACCTCCTGACCGCTGGCCAGTTCGGTGGCCACCGCACCGTAGGGCCGCCGCAGCACACTGATGTCGCGGTCCGGGAAACGTGTTTCCAGATAATGGAACAGCTTGCGCCCATGGATGAAGCCACCGCCGAAACTGACGTCGAGATAGGACACGACGTCCTGCCAGGTCAGGCCGCGAACCCAGTCCTCCAGCCGATCGAGCTCATCCTCCGCGGCCGCTGCGCCGACGAGCGCGCCGATCGACGTGCCGCAGACGATGTCGGGGTTGAAATCATGCTCCTGCAGCCAGCGCAGCACACCGATGTGCGACCAGCCGCGCGCCGCGCCACCGCCCAGGGCGATCCCGATGCGCGGCCGCCTCATGTGCGGCCGCCCCGGCGCAACACTGTGATCGCACGCTGCGCGTTCACGCTGAAATGCCCGTTGGGCACGGAAGCACACGGAAATACACAGGCAATGTCATACTGTCAGCGGGCGCCACGACCGCGTCCGGGGTACGGCAGACGCTTCCCGCCCAGGCCTGCGCCAGTCGCTGACCTCCGTGTATTTCCGTGTGCTTCCGTGGCCCCATTGGCTTTTCCCCGGCTGGGTGATTCACATGTCCATGTCCAGCAGCGGATCCGCGTCGTAGCCGGCAATGGCCGTCACGGCACGCCGCCAGGCGGCGGATGCGTGCAATGCGTCCCAGGTGTCACCCCCACGACCGTGCAGCCGGGCCAGACGTGCCTGCGCCGCCGGGTCGGCGTATGCGTGCAGGCTGTCCAGCACCCGGTCGGCGGCCTCCGGCTGGTTGCATACCAGAACCATGTCACAGCCGGCGGCCAGCGCCGCGTGCGCGCGCTGTGGGTGATCGCCGGCGACATCCGCCGCTACCATGCTCAGGTCGTCGCTGAAGATCACGCCCTGGAACCCCAACTCACCGCGCAGCTGCCCTTCCAGCCAGAAACGCGAGAAGCCGGCCGGCCGGTGGTCCACATCACTGTACACCACATGCGCCGCCATGATGCCGGCCAGTCCGTGATCGATCATGCGCCGGAACGGCAGCATGTCTTCCATCTGGATGTCCGCCAGGCGGCGCGCATCGGTCGGCAGCTCCAGATGCGAGTCCTCGCGCACCCCGCCATGTCCGGGAAAGTGCTTGCCGACGGCCTGCATGCCGGCGCGCTGCATACCCTTCTGGTAGGCGTGCGCCAGCGCGGTGACGGCCTCTGGTCGGCAATGCAGGGCGCGGTCGCCGATGACGGGACATACGCCACGGTCGAGATCCAGCACCGGCGCGAAACTGAGATCCACCCCGACGGCGCGCAGTTCAGCGGCCATCAGCCAGCCGCTGATGTCAGCGAGTTCCAGTGCCCGCTGGGGCTCGCGGTCGAAGACGCGACCGAGCGCAGCGGCCGGCGGCAGGCGGGTGAACCCGTCGCGGAAGCGCTGCACGCGCCCGCCCTCCTGATCCACCGCCACCAACAGGCGGGGATCGCGCAGGGCATGGATCTCTGCGATCAACCCGGCGACCTGCCCGGGCGAGGCAAAATTGCGCGCGAACAGGATCACCCCGCCGACCTGCGGGTGACACAGACGGCGGCGGTCGGTTTCGCTCAGCGCCGCAGCGCCGACATCGAGCATGACGGGGCCAAGGGACATGGTGTCGGGATTCGGGATTCGGGATTCGGGATTCGGGATTCGGGGCAATGGTAACCGCATTCCGCGACCAGCCCTAGCCCCGGCCTGCGGGGGAGTGAGGCGTGAGGCGTGAGGAGTGAGGCGAAAACCCATTATGGCCACGGAAACACACGGAACAACACGGAAAATATTCATTGCTGGAAAACCAGGAATACTTTGGTTCCCATGCAGGAGGCAAAGCCTGGATGCATCGGGGCGCTGTAGGAGCGGCAGTCCTGCCGCGATTCATGCGCAAAGCGAGCACCCAAACCATCGCGCCAGGAATGGCGCTCCTACGAAGGCGGTACCAGCCCGGGGCTTTAATCTGACGTAGTTTCGATTTGATCTGACAGTGATTTCCGTATGCTTCCGTGTACATCCGTGGCCATGAATCAAATCATGGGGGGCAGACTTTCAACCGGGGGAGGATTTTGCAATAGTATTTTCCGTGTTGTTCCGTGTGTTTCCGTGGCCATAATGGGTTTTCGCCTCACTCCTTACGCCTCACTCCTCACTCATCACCCCTCACTCCCCGCCCCTCCCGTCCTGACATCCAGGCGGTCGCGCAGGCGGTCGCCGAGGAGATTCACCGCCAGCACCA
>JACDJB010000876.1_pt1 | contig 26982 bp, 20 predicted proteins | sample 7454121 | NCBI WGS metagenome assembly JACDJB01 (sample SAMN14253290, study PRJNA609438) | sludge metagenome | isolation source: sludge after 25d culture with pyrite | collected 2018-12-20
CGCCATCGCCATCGCCATCGCCATCGCCATCGCCATCGCCGTCGTCGGTCGCCTCGGCAGGACGGATCGGGAAGTCGAGGAGAGCCGCGAGCGCGTCAGCATAGGTGTCGAAGCGTGGCGGCTGCCAACCAACGCGCCCCGCGGCATCCACGACGGGCACGAGCCACCTGCGGTCGCTATCGCCGGAGACGTTGAGCGCAGCCGGACTCTCGTCGTTCTGCAACGGAACATCGTCCCGTCGCTTCACGTCACACCAGTCGCGGCCCGTCCAGGAGATCCTCACGCGGGACTCGTCTGAGAAGTCCTCGCGCCAGAGCAAGCGTAGGCGTCGAGTCGGCGCAGTCTCGATCGTCGCCGAGAGGATCGGCGGTGCTTCCAGGATGGGCTGCGCGTCCGGCGCGTCGCCCAGCTGACCTATGTCCCACTCCTCGTCGCCGACGGTCTCGGCCTCGTCCGACCAGAACAGCCAACGCTCGATCGCCTCACCATCGAGCCGGTCGTCGACTGCGAAGACCACGCCGGTCTCTACGTTCCCCTCGTCCATCCCACCGTGGGTAAGGAGGCCGCGGCGCGAGAGGTTGCCGGACCCGAGATAGAGCCAGCCTTTGCTCACGTGCCCGTCGCGGAGGTAGCCCGCGTACACGAACTTCGCGTGAAGTCGCCGGTTGTGGCCGAGCGCATCAAACGGGCGGACGACCTCCCAACCGTCCGTGTCGCCCGCCTTGGCCCATGTCGCCACCGCGCCCGCTTCGCCGGGCTCGACGAGTGCCACGCGGCACACATTCGTCGTGAACACGCCGAGCTTCTCTAGCTCCCCCAAGACAGTGGGTTTGGGCTTCTTCTTACTCTTCTTGGTGGGCGGCTCCTCATAGAACCCCGAGCCGCACAGCAGCAGATTCCTCGGCTTGTCGATCGCACTTCGGAAGCGCTCGCTGATCTGGTCATACAGAGGCCTGTCGAGCGAGTGGATGAAGCGCGGTTTGCGGTTCGTCGGAGCAAGCGATGATGCTGCCGCGAGGAGCACGTCGAGCCGTGCGGTGAGCTTGCGCTCCTTCGCCGGGAGCGTCTGCTCATCACGATGAAACCGCCGTGAGAGGAGTCTCTCGACGAAATCACCCGCCGCTGCGACGTCGGCGCGGTCCTCGACACGGGCGCTGCCAACGAGCGGAAGATCGACGACCCACACCAGCTCGAGCTGCTGCCGCGCCGAGGTGTACGTGTAATTGGCCGTGAGCACGGCGAGCCGGAGACGGACCGGTGCGCCCGTCCGGTTCGGGGCGAATGCCAGCAGCGCGATCTTGGCGTGCAGCAGCGAACCGGGCTCTACCTTGCGCGGCTGGAACTCGTGGAGACCGGGAATGCGGCCGGGCGGGAAGACCTCCTGCCGCGACGACGATGCATGCCCATCCAGCATCAAGTAGACGAGCACGTTGCCAAGCTCTGCGCGCTGCCGTGGCCGAAGCCCTGTGAATCGCTGCATGGCGGCCTCGAGGAAGTCCTCCGCGCCGGTCATGGCGACGAGAGCGGCGCTGTGCCCGACCATGCCCTCCGGCGGCACGAAGATGTCGAGCAGCGTTTCGGCGCTCATCGCGCACCTCGCTGGTCGACGTCGCGCAGGAGCGAGTGGAGGTTCGCGATGCGGAACGTTCGGCCCGTCCGATCGGGCTCGATGCTCGCCGCGCCGTCTTCGAGGTCGCTCGCTTCATCGGTGCCGTCGACGACGCGGAACAGCGGGCCGCGGGTGACAGAGCCGTCGGCGAGGCCGAATACCTTGCCAGAACGTCGGGCGAGGATTCGGATAGCTTCCGCGTCGTCGCCCGCAGCGACTGCGTCAGCGAACGACCAACTCGTCGCCTCCTTGACGCCCGCTGTGTTCGCCTTCTCGACGTAGTTCTTCGATGCGGCCCGGAGGTCCTTGATCGATCTCTTGAGCGTCGAGTCACTGGCCAGAGTCACGAGCTTCACACCGCCGCGCTCGGGCTCGACCTTATGGGTCAGTCTCGCGACCGCGTCACGCGCTCGGTCGAGCAGTGTGCCGAACGCACGCGCCGCGACGACTTCGTTGGCCTGCTCGTGATGACCGGCCTTGCGGAGACGAGCGACGACATCCTCGATGCTCCGCAGGTCTCCTGCGCGTCCGATCGCGCGGGCCAGCCGCTGCCGCTTCTCGCTTGCAGGAGTCAACGTTTCGAGCAGCCGTGAACGGACCAGGGCGCGCTCGTCGTCGGTGGGGCGTTCGGGCGACAGCGCTTGCAGGAGGGTCTTGGGCCGGCCCGAGATCTCGTGGTCGCCTTCGAGCCACCCGAGCAGCCACTTGCGAAGGCTAGTGCCGCCTTTCCCGACGCGCTGCTCAAGGAATGCGTTGGCCAGCGCGCGCCCGACCGGCTCCAGCTCGAGCAGATCGAAGCGCGAGCCGCTCGCGAAACCAAGCCCACCATCGACGCGAACCGCCCGAGCTGCGGCCTGACGATGAGTGTTCCGCACGTAGTTCGACGCCTGGCAAAGCCGGCGGAACGACCACATTTCCTGGCCGTCCTCACGACCAAACGCCCGGGTCCCTAGAATTCGACGTGAACGAGTCTCGCGGTCGGAGTTGTCATCGTACTCCAGCTTGCACGCGAGCGCCTCGATGCCGTGACAGATGGCGGTGGGTTTCGGTGCATTCGAGCTGTGGCTTGCAAGCTCCTCGTGTAGCGCCAGCGCGGCCAGGGGCCACGAGAGCTGCCGCACGAACCAGATGCGACCAAGCTCGGGCACCACGAGATCGCGGAAAGACAGGTCAGCCTTACGCAGACCGAAGTCTAGCGAGAGCCGCGAGGACGTGACCTCACTTGGCGCGGGAGAGAACCAGTCGTAGGTGGCGGCGTCGATCATAAAATCTGCATTGAGGCAGCATGTACCACTGTATGCCGGTGCAGAGAGTTTAGAGAACTGTTTCGAGAATCTGGCGAGAGGAGACCGACTTCCGGCAAACACGACATGTGAGAATATCTCCTCCGGAAAGTGTTCCCGGGTACGTCTCCAGGACATGAACGCTCATCCGTAGCATGCAACGAAATTATATGGGATTCTGCTCAATTTTTGAGTGTGAGATAGGTTATAGATACACTCCCTTCATATTTATAATCTTATCTTGAATCTCATTTCTTAACCCTTTCGGCCCTAGCACCTCCACCGAGGAGCCCCACGATAACAACCACCAGCGCAATTGCCAACTGTCGGATACTGTCGCGGTGAGCAGGCAGTCTTCGTCCCGCTCCTTGATCAGCATATCCTCGGACAATGGCGTTTCCAAAAGATGTGTGGCGAGGTCTTCGTCGATGCTAGCTTTCAGCCTCAGCGTCTTCCCGTTGCCGAATTGCAGCGCGCCTTTTGCAATATAGCTGTCGATATCGAAGCCCTCAGGCCGCTCGACGGGTTCCTCGGTAATCTCGACCTGCTCGAAACGATGCAGGGCATACAATTTTGCTTTCGGCTTGCCGGATGCCGACGCCACGAGATACATCACCGGGCCGCGCTGGACCAATGCCAGGGGGTGTAGTTGCCTTGTCTCTGGCTGATCGCTGCTGGCCGGCTTATACAGGCAGGCGATTTGGGCATCCTTCAAAAGCGCCTCCTGTATGCTCTCAAGAACGCCCTCGTTAATCACAGGCGGGAGCAAAGGTAACGTGGGCTGCACCACGCGCACCTTGTCGGCCCAGTTGGCGGCGACATTCTTACAAGCAACCTGAGACAGTAGATGCTCAGCCTCATCAAAACGCGATTCCAATACCGATAATATTTGCGCTGGCAGAAGTGGTTTCAGATACTCCTTCAATAGACGCAGCGAGAGCGCTTCCGAAACCGTGAGTGCGTGAAAACTTAGCTTGGTTCCGGATGAGTAGTGCCAGCCATTTGGCGTGCCTTTGTTATTGCAGGTCAGACTGAAGGGCTCCCGGAGTGTCCAGAGATCGCGCTCGACCGTTCTCCGCGTAACGTCGAAACCCTCTTTGTTAAGCGCTGCCATAAGTTCTGTCACCGTCTTGCCGGGTGGCTTCGGGGCAATGCTCTGCAACAATACCCACTGCCTCATCAGTGCATCTCTCTTGTTTGACTGGCCCATTCTCAGGCTCCTTGAAAAAATCTCGCCAGTCGCACTAGCGCCAGCGTGTCTTGACCACAATATTCCAACAGCGCCTTGCGCAACGCCTGGCGGCGTTTCGCGCTCGTTTCGGGATGAATCATCTCTCGATACGCCTCCTGCGCCATGCCGCCATCGGCCACATCGAGATCTTCGTAGTCCAGATCGGGCGCGATGGTCGGGAGCACGGCCTTGATCGACCATGAACCACGCATGTCGGGGTGGTAGTAGTGTTCCTTGGCGATCGGCAACAGATCGACGAAGCGTTTGTTGACGACGTCGAGCGCGGTTTTCAGGTCTGGGAACGCCTCGGACAATTCCTTGATCCGACCTTTTTCGAAAGATGCGTTATAGGCGAAGATCGGCCCACTGTTGCCAAGCGCTTGCAGCAGGTTTTCCGCGCAGGCGCGGCGCGGGTCATCTGCATCGCTTGCCAGGAACTCGCGGGCCTCGACCGTACCGTCCTTGTCCTCGCGGTGACAGGACCATTGGAACGGTACCTGCTGATAGGGACGCGTGCCAGCCCACGTCGGCACGGCCGGGTTGATCGTCTCGAAATCGAAGTAATAGCGCGGATAGGGATATCTCTTCAGAAGCTTGCCGGCTTCGGGATTGAGAGTGGCCTCGCCGGTGACACAGGCCTTCCAGATACGGATGTGATTTCCTTTTTCGAGGCGCCCCTTGGGGACTTGGCGCAGATCGGTATAGCCCTCTTCACGCAGCTTCTTCGCGACCGTTTTGCCGTAGGGGAGAATTTCCGGCGGATAGCCTGAATCATCCACGCTGTCGGGATCGCAATAGGCCCGGAATGGACACTCAAAGGGTTCCGAGCACTGATCGCCCGGCTCGATACTCGGCTCCTTGCCCGCGAGGGTGCGCTGGGCGGCTTGCACCCAACCGGGTATCTCGCCGGCAATCTCGGTTGTCTCCTGGGTGGCGTCCGCGTGCGTGAACAGGCCGCGATAATCCTCGCCACCCGGATAGATGAATTGCGAATTGATGTGCGCGATCTCGACTTTGACCAGCTTCAGCCCAACGCCGCGCAGCGTCCACGCCTGCACGGCGGCATCCGCATAGTGATAATCCTTGACGCTGGATGATGATTTCACCTCGACCAAGCGATAGCCGTTGCGGACCGGCAGCAGCAGGTCAGCACGCACCAGCACCGGGTCGTGCTTGAAGGTGGCTTCGAACAACGGCCGCTTGGGCGTTTCGTTGAGTGCCTGCTGAGTTAGCGCCAGAGCGCGTGTCAGCGTCTTGCCTTCGATGAGCAGGCCGTTTGTATGCAAGGCACGCGCAACCTCACCCACCTGGGTGCCGGTGGCCATCCGTTGCGCCGCGTCGCCAACGTCCTCGGCCAGCTCGGGGCTATAGGTGTTCAGCCACAGCCGTTTAGGGCACTGGCAATGCTGGAGCAGCTTGGATTTCGAAAGCCCTTTCATTGTTATTGTCCTTCTGCGCTGGCCATCATCATAGACACGGGCGGGGGCTTAAATAAAGCCGATAGCACGGCGCGGACCGAGCGGTTTCGCCGCACACTCCGCCACGAGTGCCGCGACCAAGGCCGTGGTATCGGGGAACGGCCGGAAGCGGGCCTGCCGGGCGACCGCCGCAAAATCGCCGGGCGCCAGCAGGGGCAGGCGCTCCAGTTCGGCCTTGTGGCAAGCATCGGGCGCTGGAAGTCCCAGCAAGGTGGCATAGCGCTGCAACAACGACCAGGCCTGGGACGGTTGCAGATAATCGAACCGCAGCTTGAGATCGAAACGTCGCAGCGCCGCCGGATCGAGGTGGTCCATCCGGTTTGTGGTGGCAATAAAGACACCGGCGAAGGCTTCCATCTGACTCAGTAGCTCATTGACCAAGGTCACTTCCCAGCTGCGCTGCGCATCGCGGCGGTCATAGAGGAAGCTGTCGACCTCATCGAGGAGCAGGATGGATTCATCCTGGGTGGCTTGGCGGAAGGCAACGGCCAGGTTGCGCTCGCTTTCGCCCACATAGGGGCCGATCAAGTCGGAGACACGACGCACGAGTAACGGCTTGCCGAGTTGTTGGGCAAGCCACTGCGCGAAGGCGGTCTTGCCCGTGCCCGGTGGGCCGTACAGGCACAGGCGAGCATTGGGTGACTGCGCAATGCCGGCGGCAAGTTGCGAGAGATCGGTGTCCACCGGCGCACAGGCCAGATCGTAGCCTTCCGCGAACGAGGCATCATCCGCCGGTGGCAGCGGCGGATGCCCCTGGGCGATCAGGGTGTGATCGACCAGCCGGGTGACGACCGCCTGGATTTCACCGGCAGGGAGGTCATCATGAATGGCGCGTGTCACCGTCGCGGCGCGGGCGATCACGGCGGGCGCGAGGTGTTCGGAACTGGCGAGCCGCCGAACCCCGGCGGGCGAAACCAGGTCACTGCACAACGCCTCGATCACCCGTGCGCGTTGCCGCCAGGGCGGAATCGGCAACTCGTAGACCACATCGAAGCGGCGGATGAAGGCCGGATCCATGTCTTCAATGGCATTCGATAGCCACAGAGAGGGCACCGGGTTGCTTTCCAGGATGCGATTGACCCAGGCCTTGCGCTGTTGAGCCGGACTCGGCGGACTGAACCATCCGTGACCGCCCGCGAACACATCTTCCGCTTCATCGAACACCAGCAGGGTCTTGCTGCGGGCGACGACATTCAACGCGGCACGGTAGGCACGCAGGCGCTTCTCGCCACCGATCGGGTCGCCGTCCTCATCTTCGCTCGACACCTGGAAGAGTTGCGTATTCAACGCAGCAGCCAGACTCCGGGCGAACTGACTCTTGCCAGTACCGGGCTTGCCGTGCAGCAGGATGTTCACTCCGCCACGGTCCGTGGACAACGCATCGCGCAGCAGCGGCAGGGTGATATCCACCAATGCCTGAACATGCGCGAAGTCATCCAACGTCAGTTCGGCCGGCGACGCGGGGATGATGGAATCACTAAACAATTGCAGGGGATCGTCCACCTCGGAGGTCATGCGGTCGGCAAACTGCTTGTTGAGCAAATCCAGCTTCATGTGCAGACTGAAATCGGTGTCATGATCGATCTTGACCAGACCGCTTTGCGACAATACGCCGGCGGGCGTCAAGGCCTGACGAACCGCCGGCTCAGGCAGGTTCAGCACGGTGGCCAGCAGTGCATAGAGCTGCGTCGTGGAAATTCTCTTCAAGAGCTCCATGGCCTCCTGGAGCAGTGCGTTCTGCTGAAGAAGTACCGTGAAGGCCAGAATCTGTTGGGCTGCGGTATCGAGTCCGATCAGGCCGGCGATGCGCACACAGTTCGCCGCGAGCGGCTTGGGCAGACATGCCTTCACCGCATCTTTTTCCGACCGTGCATGCAATTGACGCAACTGTTGGACAACAGTCCGCCGATTGAACCGTTTCCCGCCATAGCCCTCCCATTCGCAGAACCCCAAGGCGGCCGTCAGCCCCCCCGAAAAACCATCGAAGCCATCCGCTTCCAACCAATTGAGATAGCCCTTCAGGGGCACCAACGCCCGGAGGATCCACAGATTCAGCAGGGGCGACAGCGCGGCCGAGGGTGTCGGCAGATCGACGTCCGTCTCGTCGCGGGATGTGCGGGAAGTCCGTGGCATGGGTAGCTCCTGGTCTGCGGGTTTGACCCTAGTATTCACCCCTGCTGCGACAAAATAGGTCGCAGTCAGCGACCCCTCCACAATTTTACCAGCGGCATTGACCACGACCTAAATCGTCGCAGGACTGCGTTATCGTGACCCCTGAGTCTCAAATCACGGGGCGAGGGCATGGGTAAGTTGCACGAAGCGGTCATCCGCAACGATGTCGAGTCGCTGGAACGGTTGCTCGCGGGCGATGAGTCTGTGGATGGCATCGATGCGAATCACGCCACAGCACTGATGCTGGCCGTGATGCAGGGAGCGAAAGCATGTGTCGAAATCCTGCTGGCAGCGGACGCCTCAACAACGAGCGCGGATCAGATCGGGCGCACGGCACTGCACCTGGCTGCCTTATCGGGCAATGTCCACATGATCGAACAGTTGGTGAAATATAACGCCACGTTGGATCGGGGCGATATTTTTGGCTGGACACCGCTGATCCTGGCGGCCCGTCAGGGTTCGCTGGAGTTAATCGAGGCTCTTCTTATCCACGGCGCGTCGGTCGATGACATCGATAACGGTGGATGGACCGCGTTGTTTCATGCCATCTCAGGCAGTCGATACGCCGCGGTGCAACGGTTAATCGCAGCTGGCGCAAACCCATTGCATAGAACTAATACAGGCTGGACTGCCTTTCACCTGCTTTCCGCGTGTGGGCGCGATGATATGTTCGGGTTGCTCGGATGTAGAGGTGAGCCTGAGAGCCTACGTGATAACGACGGTAGGCTACCGAGCTTTTACAAAGGATCTCTACACGGTATGCCATTTTGATTCCGAATGGTAGCAGATACCTGACCATTGACCTAAGTGGGACCTTGCTGAGGAATTCTAGCCAGCACAGTGTGACTCGGTAGAATCTTGGAGTGCTAGCTGGGGCTGCAATGCATGAGAGTTTATGCATGATTGATCGTCAATAGATCACCGGTCTGCCACCAAAGAACGGCAGTCGGTCGGTTATGCATGAAGGGGCAGGTGCTGTGTGTGTCTTGCACCAAACCCTGCGCGCCCTCAGCAACACTCGGGATGTCTGCACGCGCACACCGCCGAACATCGGCCGGTTACGCAATCTCTGTATCGACCGTTCCAGGTCATCGGTACGCTCATTGCTGCGTCCGTGTGCCGCAGTCAGCGTCACGATCTCGCGCTCGACATCGTTCATGACGCGGCGTGTCAGGAACCACGTCCAGGCGTGACCTCCGCCGCCGCTCCGACTGCGTTGCCGAGGCTTCAAAATGTATTCGTCTCCCCAATGCACGCGGTGCTCGGGATGATATGCATCGTGCAGTACCTCCTGATACTCCGTACACAATTGCTGAACACGGCACTCAGGCCCGGCAATCAGCAGCCACCAGAAGAACACCTCTCCGACCGGATAGACGACCAGCCGCGCGGTAGGCCGCCCCTGCCTGCGGTGGCGTGCACGGGTTGAGTCGGTCATCAATATGCCGAAGCGCGTGTCGAGTTTATCGACCAGGGCGTCCAGTTTCTCGGGCCTGACCGTTCCGCGTGTCCAATGCCGATGACCCGTGCGGACGAGGTCCATCAGCACCCACATTGCCGCGCTCTTCGAGCGCGGTACGCGAAGTTTCGCAATTGACGGCCGTTGCGGGGGCAGTTTCATACGCAGTATAGGTAACTCGATACTGCATAGCGGTATGCGCGGGCATCAGGATTTAAGGCATTGAATGCAAACTGTCCGTGCGCCGGCTGGCGCACACATTATTGAAGATCCATGGGCAGGGAGCTTGATTCGCTATACAGCAGTAGGGACAGGCAATGCATGCGACATGCGCAACCGCGCATCCAATCGCGCCGGCAGGCGGCCCTATGGGTCTTCCGGATGAGGGTCCATCGGGCCGCCTGCCACATCGCCAAGTTCCATCCGAGGCGCGATGCCTCGTCCGGTCGCCAAGCCGGAACACGCCAGATGGTTGCCAGCCATCTGGATGTTGTCGCGTAGCGCTCAGTGCCTCTAATAGGGCTCGCTGGGTGCGAGAGGGGCCGGACGAAGTAATCCCCGCCAGGGAGTAATCTCGTCCGTCTACCTCATCACTATTCGCCAAATAGAAATTGACGATGGGCGACGTGGACACGGTCACTCTGGTAACAGAGGAAGTGCATGGAATGCGCAAGGACCTGGCCGGTAGGAAAGGGCGAAAATCCCTCCACGGGGATGCCCGGAAGGGTATAACCGTGGCCCCGCAGGTGGGCTCAAGCTGTCAGCGATGACAGCATCGGAACCACAGGCCAAGCGGCCTGCGCGAAAGCGAAACACGGGTTCCGGGACACCACCGAAGGCAACTTCGATGGGTCAGTGATAGCTCAAGCCTGTAACGGCATCCAGACCGGATGCTGCGGGGTAAAGTCGTATGAGCCATTTAGGCCCCAGCAGTGGGCTGCAATAGCGCTGGAAGCACTACCAACGTTGGTAACCGAGCCGCTTTGGATCTTCGGGCCGGTGAAATTCCAGAACCTGGAAAAGCAGAGTTGGTAGGTGAGGCGCGTGGCGTATGCGATCGAACTGCCGCGATGGATCGACCAGCGGGAGCTGGTGCATAACACGGGAAAGTCTCTGAGCAATTCGCCGGGGTGGCACCCGGCGGCAGCGGCGTAGCGAGCCGTGGTCGGCACAGAGACCGGGAGCGAGTGACGAACAGAAGCAAGCATGGGCCGAAAGCCTGTGCAGGCGAGGACGCCAGTCCCGGGTGGCACCGGGATCTTCGAAAGTCACGACGCGACAACAGGTGGAACCATGGGGTGGCACCCATGGCGGTGAGTACGCGCGCCGGTTGGCACCGGCGCGCGGCGAGCGGGGCAGGGGTGGTTCCCTGCTCAATTCAGACATCAACCTAGAGGAGGACAACATCACGTTGACGGCATAGGCCGATTCAACAGCCCTTCCCGCGCATGCGGGAGGGGTTTTTTATGCCAGTTTCCTAAACCCGCCTCACCTTTCCCTATACATGGCAGGTCATCAAACATGCCCGGCATCGTAGGTGGCCATTTCGTGTAAATACTGATGAGGACAATTCATGAAAAGAGCGAGTGAAGTTCAGAATGGCACGGTCAGTGAGACTGAGGCGGTCTACATCTCGGATGACGTGATAATCTGTCGCGCCGACCCGGATCGGACGGAAGAGAACTGGCAGGAATACCGGAAGTCCGGTGAGCCGCCTGCCATCCCGGATGCGGAACTCTACAAGGATTTGTAATGCAATGATTTGGCCCCGCATACGCGGGGCCATTTTTACGATTTGTCCGCCTCCGGGACTTTGTTCATAGGTCCGTACTGCACCAGCCGCATGCTGGCCCGATTGAGCGCCGTGTCGAGATCCTTACGCGCACGCACCTCATCCCTGTGCTCCATATAGCCTTCGATACTATCGTTGACTAGGTTTAGCGGATGATTCGGTGAGAGGCCCGCGAGCATTTTCTCGACTTCCTCGTCGGTGTTGGCAAGGATGGCATTGAGCTGCGCCTTCGAGCGCACTGTCGTCGGGTCGATATCGAGATCGGATAGAACGGCGCGATAGTCGTCGATCTGCTTTTGGAAATCTACTTCGTCTTGCGGGTCGAATGTGCCCGGGAATTTGATGATGCCCATATACCATGCTCCTGTCTAACGTCCATCACGGACTTGCGGACACAGATGATTACTTCTTATGCGTCGTCGATGATTCGGTACCCATGATAATGCCAGTGATTACGCCGAAGAGGCAGGCCATGGGGAAGATGCCGAATAGCGCGAACGCTTCGTAGCCCATCATGCGCACAATTGAACTGAATACTAACAGGCCGAGTCCCATAAACGCGTTGCGGCGAAAATACGTCTGCACGTGCTTCGCGCAGAGCTCATGGGACCATGCGGTCGCGCCGGAGGCGGCATCGCGCGTGATAGGGAGAAAATATGAAAGAAGTATCAAGCGAAGACCTTTACGTTATTAGGAAGCGGAATCGCCGATGTCGTGCTGACGCTTGCCTACTCAGTGGCATTGTCATCAAAACCTATACAATGGGATGCGTCCTTCGCTCCCTTAGCATTCGCTTCCGGCGCTGATGTCTTTGACCGTCGCTCGGCCTCTCTGAGCAGCTGAAGTAGGCGGTCGTTAATTGCGGCGTGGAGCGCGCGACTGAGCCGCTCCGCCTCCTTGCGCCGCGCCCTGTCTCTGTACAGCTGGAGGTCAATCACGTTCATTCCCAGCCTCCTGTCGAGGAGTCGTCGAACATGCACGTGGTGTCGGAGAACATATCCAGCGAGTTGCAGAGCATGCTCGAGTCGTCGAAAGCGGTGCTCGAATGGTCGTACAGGTCGGCGTCAGTCAGGTCCGGGCTGCTGTGGTGGTCGAGCAGGCCCAGGAGATACAACTCCATCGTCGGATCGCCAGACTGATGATCCTCGATGGTGGGTGGGACATGCGGCTCGTCGTCGGTGATCTCGGGAAGGACGGGGTGGGCGGCCATGGGCCGGGATGCCCGGCTGGCGAGTGCGTGTTTTATGCCCCCGAACATCGAGTCCCAATTCTCGGCGCAGCCGCGCGCGTAGGCGGTAAGCCCGTCGACGATCAGGGTTAGCAGGTGGTTCATTCGTTCAGGCCATTTGTGATGTCGGCAAAGCCGGAAAGGTTAAATTAAACATCTAAATGATAAACTAGATAACATTATCGCGCAGAAACTAGCCATCGTCCAGGTGTTTTGCTATACAGGACGGCATTTCGTTGAATTGAAAGGAATCACAAGATGATCCGCTGCCATCTGTCCACCCTGATGGGCCGCGACAGACTCAAAATCTCCGATGTCGCGCGGCTGACGGAACTGAACAGATCGACCGTAACGGCCTTGTATCATGAGAGGGCACAACGCGTTGATCTGGAAGCCATCGAGCGCCTTTGCAGGCTTTTCAAATGCTCGGTTGGCGAGCTCCTCGAACTCGTTGATTGATCGGTTTCTGTGCCTCGAAGGCACTGTATATATTGCAGATAAGGCGATCCTTTGCCATAATCGCTTCATATATTGGAGCGAATAAGGCATGCAAACGCCTCACACCTGGATCTGGCAGCAGCCCGACTGGCCGCGCTTCCGTTGGGACGAGGCCCGCCTCGCGCCGCTGCTCGCCCGCGCGCGGCTGGCCCAGGGCAAAGTCCTTGGGGCGGCACGTCTGCTGGACGTCAACCTCACGCTCGAAGCGGTGGCCGCCATCCTTGTCGAGGATGGCCTGACTACGAGCGCCATCGAGGGGGAGCGGCTCGACCTGGATGCCGTCCGCTCATCGGTAGCGCGTCGTCTCGGCTTGCCCAGCGCAGGATTGCCGCCGTCACCGCGCGCCGTGGACGGACTGATCGACGTACTTTTGGATGCGACCCGTCACCATGCGGTGCCCTTGACCACCCTGCGACTGTCCGGCTGGCAGGCGGCCCTGTTCCCGACGGGCTACTCCGGGCTGCACGCCATCCGCGTTGGCGAATTGCGCGGCGACGAGCCGATGCAGGTGGTATCCGGGGCCGTTGGCAAAGAGAAGGTGCACTTCGTCGCGCCCCCCCGCGATGGTCTGGAGGCCGAGGTCGACCGCTTCCTGGCCTGGTTCAATGCGCCGCCCCCCGCGCTCGATGGCCTGGTCCGTGCCGGGCTGGCGCACCTTTGGTTCGTGACTCTCCATCTTTTCGAGGATGGCAACGGCAGGCTCGCCCGCGCCATCACCGACATGGCGCTCTGCCAGGACGAACATCAGCCGATGCGGCTGTTCAGCCTCTCCGCGCAGATCCTGCGGGAGCGCGAGGGCTACTACACCATCCTGGAACGCACCCAGCGGGGCGACCTCGATGCCACCGACTGGCTCGCCTGGTTTCTCGTGCAGGTGGAAGCGGCCGCGGCCGCCGCGGAGCAGACGGTAGCCAACACCCTCGCCAAGGCGCGCTTCTGGCTCCGGCATCAGGCCACCGCGCTGAACGATCGCCAGCGCAAGGTGCTCAACCGCCTGCTGGATGCCGGCCCGGACGGGTTCGAGGGCGGCATCAACACCCGCAAGTACATGAGCCTGACCAAGACCAGCCGTGCCACCGCCTATCGTGAACTGGCCGACCTGGTCGAGAAGGGGTGCCTGCGTCCTACGGGCAAGGGCGGGCGCAGCAGCGGGTATGAAATCGTACGGTGACAACTGCGTTCAGTGTCGCTTCCTGGGCAGACACCTGTCCGTATTGCTCAGGGTGCCGCAGCGCATGACCTCGGACCGGGGATGCGGTAAGCTCCCGTCCTGAGTCAGGATTTGTGCCGCCAGGCACATCAGACCAATAACGATCCCGCCCCCTTGCCGGGCGGGCACAGGTTCCATCAGCAATCTCGAACAGGGGCGGGCATGGCACGGAGGAAGGGGGCTGCCTCCAAGGGGCAGCAAAAGGGGAACGGCACGGGTGCCAACATCGGCTACGAAGCCCAGCTCTGGCAGATGGCCGACGCCCTGCGCGGCAGCATGGACGCGGCGGAGTACAAGCACGTCGCCCTGGGGCTGCTGTTCCTCAAATACATCTCGGATGCCTTCGAAGAGCAGCACGCCAAGCTCGAAGCCGACAAGAAGCACGGCGCCGATCCCGAAGACCCGGATGAATACCGTGCCCTGAACATCTTCTGGGTGCCGCCCGAGGCGCGCTGGTCGCACCTGAAGAATCAGGCCAAGCAGCCCACCATCGGCCAGCTCGTCGACGACGCCATGGCGGGCATCGAGCGCGACAACTCCTCGCTGAAGGGCGTGTTGCCCAAGGACTACGCCCGCGTCGGCCTGGACAAGCAACGCCTCGGCCAGCTCATCGACCTCATCAGCAACATCAAGGTCGGCGACGCCGAGGCGCGGGCCAAGGACGTGCTCGGCCGGGTGTACGAGTATTTCCTGTCCCAGTTCGCTAGCGCCGAGGGCAAGAAGGGCGGCGAGTTCTACACGCCGCGCTGCGTGGTCAAGGTGCTGGTCGAGATGCTCGAACCCTACAAGGGCCGCGTCTACGATCCCTGCTGCGGCTCATCGGGCATGTTCGTGCAGTCCGAGGAATTCATCGCCGCCCACGGCGGCAAGCTGACGGACATCAGCATCTTCGGCCAGGAGAGCAATTACACCACCTGGCGCCTGGCGAAAATGAACCTCGCCATTCGCGGCATCGACGGGCACATCGGCCACGGCGACACCTTCCACAACGACCGCCACCCCGACCTCAAGGCCGATTTCATCCTCGCCAATCCCCCGTTCAACATCTCCGACTGGGGCGGCGAGCGCCTGCGCGACGACAAGCGCTGGCAATACGGCGTGCCGCCCGCCGGCAACGCCAACTTCGCCTGGGTGCAGCACATCGTCCACCACCTCGCGCCCACCGGCATCGCCGGCTTCGTGCTCGCCAACGGCTCCATGTCCTCCAACCAGTCCGGCGAAGGCGAGATCCGCAAGAACCTCATCGAGGCCGACCTCGTCGACTGCATGGTTGCGCTGCCGGGCCAGCTCTTTTACTCGACGCAGATCCCTGCCTGCCTGTGGTTCCTGCGCCGCGACAAAAAGAAACTCCCGATCCCGCATGCGGGCGCCAGCAGGGCAGAGGGCGCCGACCGCCGCCACCAGATCCTCTTCATCGACGCCCGCAAGCTCGGCCGCATGGCCGACCGCACCCACCGCGAACTGACCGACGCAGACATCGCCCGCATCGCCGGCATGTACCACCTCTGGCGCGGCGAAAAGACCGTACGCCCGGAGGATGTCGAAGGCCGCACCGCTTATGAAGACATCCCCGGCTTTTGCAAATCCGCCAGCCTGGAGGACGTGCGCAAGCATGGCCATGTGCTCACGCCGGGGCGCTATGTCGGTGCGGAAGCGCAGGAGGAGGATGGCGAGCCGTTCGAGGAAAAGATGCAGCGATTGGTGGCGCAGTTGCGGGAGCAGCAGAAGGAGGCAGCGAAGCTGGATGCTGTTATTGCTGCCAGTCTGAAGGAGCTTGGGTATGGGGATTGATGAGATCCCGTTTTCGGAGCTACTCAGTGTTGTGATAGATAATCGTGGCAAATCCTGCCCTACATCAAAAACAGGTATTCCACTGATTGCAACAAACTGCGTTCGCAATGACCTGCTGTACCCAGCTTACGATAAAGTTCGATTCGTTTCGCAACATACGTACGAGACATGGTTCCGTGGTCATCCAGAGCCTGGCGATATTCTCTTCGTTAATAAGGCAACGCCTGGCCGTGTTTGCATGGTGCCAGATCCGGTCGATTTCTGCGTTGCGCAGGATATGGTCGCCATTCGTGCTGATGAGCAGAAAATTTACCCAAAATATCTCTTTGCAGTGCTGCGATCACCAGTCGTTCAGGAAAGGATCGGGCAAATGCACGTCGGATCTCTCATCCCCCACTTTAAAAAAGGCGACTTCAGTAAGTTGTTATTGCCTGTTCCTGATCGGGCTACTCAAGAGTTTATCGGGAATATATATTTTGATTTGTCCGCGAAGATCGATCTCAATCGACGCACGAATGAAACCCTGGAGTCCATGGCGCGGGCGCTCTTCAAATCCTGGTTCGTGGACTTCGATCCCGTCCGCGCCAAAGCCGAAGGTCGCGATCATGGTCTGCCCAAAGCCATCGCTGATCTCTTTCCGGATTCCTTCGAAGATTCCGAACTGGGTGAGATTCCGAAAGGTTGGGAAATTGGATCGCTCTCCGATTTCGCTGTTTTGAATCCCGAGGCATGGTCGAAGGAAACACGCCCGTCGGTCATCAAATACGTCGATCTCACCAATACAAAGTGGGGGCGAATTGAAGAAGTCATAGCGTATTCACAGACGGAGGCGCCAAGTCGAGCGCAGCGTGTGCTTCGTTCCCAAGACACGGTTGTCGGTACGGTACGACCCGGAAATGGTTCCTACGCCTTAATCTCGAAGGAAGGACTTACCGGTAGCACAGGGTTTGCTGTTCTCAGGCCGTTGAGACCTGAGTACGCAGAATTTGTGTATCTGTCTGCCACTGCCGCAGACAACGTCAACCGACTCGCGCATTTGGCAGACGGCGGGGCCTATCCAGCAGTCCGTCCCGAGGTCGTGACAGAAACCCAAGCGATGAAATCTCCTGAAAAAATAATCGAGAAGTTCTCGCGCACTGTTTTGCCACTCCTGACAAAAATGGCTGCAAATGAGAGACAGTCGGTCGCTCTCGCTACCATGCGTGACTCGTTGTTGCCCAAGCTTATGTCAGGCGAGATCAGATTGACCCCCATTAAGAAGGCGGCGCGCGCGTGAAAATTACGCGTATAAGCCGTATCCGAGGCTATCGCCTATTTCGTGACTATTCGTGGCCGGTTGATGGGTTGCCTGATTTTGGTCGTTACAATCTGATTTTTGGTTGGAATGGCACTGGCAAGACGACGTTGTCCGGGCTGTTTAGCTATTTGCAGAAAAAGCAGCCTGTAACAGAAGGTGATGTGCAGTTTTTGATTGATGCGAATGCCGTCAACGGTGGCGACCTTGATACCGCCGCACTTCCACCTGTCAGGGTGTTTAACCGGGATACGGTTAATCGTGTTGTATTTGAGAATCCTGCGCACGAACTTCCGCCGATTTATGTTCTTGGCGAGGATAGTGCCGAAAAGCAGGAAGAGATCAATAAGCTCAAAGATAATATTGCGACGCTGAAGCAGCAAGAAGCAAAGCTCAGGGATCATAAATCGACTCAAGAGGCATCATTTGAAACATGGTGTTCTGATCGCGCCCAGGCCATAAAGAATTTGCTCACTGCGCCTGGTGGGGGTAGATACAACAACTACAACAAAGCTGATTTTAAACGGACCGCCGATAAGCTTTTGTCGGCAAACCCGGAACCAATGCCATTGTCGGCAGAAGAGCGTGAGAAGTTTGTGGCTGCGAAGGGCGGGCGGCCACTGGAGAAGCTGTCACCGCCGTCGATCGACTACCCAGACCTGCACTCGTTGACAAAGGGAGTTGGTGGGATTCTTGAAAAATGTGTTTTGTCGCATGCTCTCGAAGAATTGGTGACTGATCCCTTGGTGTCCGTCTGGGTAGGGCAGGGATTGGCGTTGCATACGGGAGAGCATTCCAGCGATACATGCCGGTTTTGTAAGCAGCCACTACCTCCTGACCGATTGTCGCGCCTCCAGGATCATTTCAATGACGAATTTCAGAGGTTCTCTCGTGACATTGATGGGCTGATTTCGAAAGTGGCTTCAGCAAAGGCCACATTTGCTGCATTCAAACCGCCGAGTAAGGGTCTCTTGTATCCCCATTTGGTTAAGGAATATGAGAAAAATGTAGGGGAGCACTCAACTCAGTCATTCATGGTCAACGTCTATCTGGATGCTCTGGATGCGGCATTGAGGGCCAAGAGTAATGAGCCATTTAGGGCTCTTGAGCTGCATCATTTCTTGACAAACAAATCGCCACCTGAGCAACAGCCCGGGACGCTGGAAACAATCTTTCAAATTATCACGACTGGTTTCTCGCATATCAGCGCGAAGCTGGGAAGGAATGCCTGCGTCCGAATTAGCGCGATCATCGATGAGCATAATAGATATACCGATAACTACGCGGCTGAGGTTGAGCGGTCGCGGGTTTGTCTTGAAGACGATGAAGTATTGCAGTCGCTCGATGAGATTCGTAGACGTAAGGGTGATATACAAAGTGCGGGATCTGATCTCTCGGCCGTCAGTGATTCTATTCGCGCCATTGGTGACGAAATCGCCAAACTCGAACGAGACATCCGTAGTCACCGGAAGACGGCTGATGAGTTAAATAAGGAAATGGCGGCGTATCTTGGGCGGGATGAGTTGAGATTCGAGCCGAGAGACACCGGATATGCGATTAGCCGTAATGGTGAGCCTGCTGTCCATCTCAGTGAGGGCGAGCGGACGGCGGTCGCGTTTATGTACTTTTTGAAATCACTCAGCGGGGAGGACTTTGATACGAAAAATGGAATCGTTGTCATCGACGATCCGGTATCAAGTCTTGATGCGAATTCTCTTTACAGCGCCTTCGGCTTCATGAAGTCGCGGACGCAAAACATAGGTCAGCTTTTCGTGCTTACGCATAACTTTACTTTTTTCAGGCAAGTGAAAAATTGGTTTAATTACATCGAGAAGCTGAATGGAAGGAAGCCTGTTCCGTCGAAGCTAAAGCACGTCAGGTTTTATATGATGCGGCCGCATGTCGTCGATGGAACAAGGAGCGCGCACATTACGGTCCTTGATGATCTGCTTCATGAGTACGAATCTGAATATCACTACCTATTCAGGACAGTATATGAAACGGCCCATAATGGTGCGGGCGCACCCCTAAAGGATTACTACGTGCTGCCAAATACTGGACGTCGCTTGCTTGAAACCGTGCTTGCATTTAAGCGACCCGAAAAGTCGGTGGAGCTGTACCAGCAATTGCTCGGCGTCGATGGGTTTGATGAGGCAAAGAAAGCGCGGATCATCAGATTCACCAACACGTACTCGCATAATGGGCAGATCGATGATCCAGAACACGATCTCTCTGTCCTTGCAGAAACGCCTGAGATATTACGTGACGTATTGGCGTTGGTTGAATACGTGGACCCTGACCACTACAGGGGCATGGTTCAATCTGTGGCGCCGCAAGCAGGGGCTGCGGGTGGCGATTGAAGGGGATAGAGGGCGTTAGTTGCGCCCCTCTCTTTGGTGTCGCGCGCGCTCGCGCCTGCTCTGCGGCCCTGATGCGGTTGACTGCATCCTCAAGGCCTGATACACAGTGGACAAAATTCGCTATGCGACCCGGCATGAACAGGACGAATAAGTCGCCGGGATAATGAACCTGAGAACCAAGGCTTCCGGCCTAGTGGGGCAACTTGCCTGGCACGTCAGGCCAAATGTTGACGACTGATACTGGATGGCCTGTCTCTTCTTATAGAGAAATGGGGAGTGACTCGCTTGGACCAACAACAAAATCTCATCCATGCAAAGAATCTGTTTTTCGCGGCCCTAGGTATTGATATAGCGGCATCCTTGATTATCGGTGCCGATAGCTTCTCAACCATTGACGCGCTAAAAGACATTGAGTCTGGAGTCCGCGCCGCAGATGACGCGCTCCTGAGTCACATCGATCTATGGGACTCGATCGCAAACGTGTTATTCGCGACCATGATCGGCGTGGGCCTTGCATTGGTGAAGTGGCTAAATTCGTGCTATCGCTTCGCCAGCCAGACAATTGCAGCCACCGGATTTAAGCACGAAAGCTGGACTGCTGCTGGTTGGATCATACCTATTCTTAATCTATTTAAACCTTACCTGATTCTTAACGAGATTTATAAGGCTGGGTCGCGTAATTGGGGCGACGGCGATGATTGGAAGAAACAGGATGGATCGTTCCTTCTGCTCTCATGGTGGATCTTCTGGGCAGTTATTCATCTTATTGGATGGATCGTCACGAAACAGGCTATTAGGGACTCGTTCCGCGATGATCTGACGCTTACTCAAGTAATAGGCCTATATGACATCCAGGCATGGGCATGCGTGTTTTCAGTCGCGATAGCCATCTTGTGGTTCATAGTTGCACACAACCTCACACGACGTTTGATTGGTCGTGCAAATCCAGAGACTGCATTTGCTGGATCGCGAGGACAGATTGTCGGGCCTGCGACGTGTTCGGCAACAATCGCCGTTGATCCTATTTCACCCGCTATCGGGCCACGACCGACCAACTCGACTGAACGGCTAGTGTCATTGACCTCGCCTGCTGACGCGTCTCTGAACATGGCAGCCGCGCCGCCACCATCTCGATGGCGACAAATTGATTCGGGCAATGATGACCATATCTATGATGAAATTGCGCGCGAGCTTGAAACTGGCGCAACCGAAAAGGGGCTGTGGATTCGCTTGTTTGCCGAATGCGATGGAGATGACAATCGGACAAAAGTGCTCTACATAAAGCAACGCGCTGAAAAACTCATTTCCGCTAAACAGGCGCGCCTAGCTGAAATCGCGCGAGAACAAGCAGTGGAGGCGGAGCGCCTTGCAATGCAACAGGCACAATCCGTCAAGGAAAAGGAATTACTTGCCGCAGTGTGGGATGGCAACATCGTAATTGTAGCCAAATTGTTGCAGGAAGGCGTCAAGCCAGACCATTTGAAAGATGAAGCAGGTCGGTCAGTATATGAGCTCGCAAAGGAAAGAGGCGATCAACAAATGATCCAATTGTTTCAAGAACATAAGAAGAAATCGATTACTGAGCGAGAGCCTGGAAAGATCGTCGTCAAAACTTACTCTGTATGCAAGGCGATGAACGACGATTCAAATATCATTTGCACACGATGTGGGACCATATTCCAGGACTAAGGGCACGACACAGATCGGATCGGCAATATCTAGCGCGACTGGCTGGAAGCTCTGAGTATGGTAACGGAGGGTGCGATGATTAATCTATTCTCGAAAGCACGTATCCAACGCCAATTTATCTGCTTAAGTTTGTCGAGCCGCCCCGTATGAGTAACGTCAATATCAAACGAGCCGTCGAGAACATTCGGGCGAACACGACTGTCTATACTCCTGTCGTAGAGATAATCGTTAACGGCATTCAAGCCATAGACGAGACAGGCCGGAAGGACGGAAAAGTGTTGGTGCGGGCGCAGCGCAGCAATCAGGTTGAACTGGATGGCAGTCTGCCGGAAATCATCGGATTCGATATCGAGGATAATGGCATCGGATTCACTGACGCACACCGCAAGTCCTTCGATACGCTATATAGTGATCTCAAGATTACGGAAGGTGGCAAAGGATTTGGGCGTTTCACCAGCCTCAAGTACTTCGAAGACCTGCACGTCAAAAGTATCTACCGCGATGGTGAAGTATTTAAGGTGCGTAGTTTCTCGATGGGCAAGGAGCACGAGATCATCGTGCACGAGAAAGTCGCGGTGGCAGACGGGCTCGATACGGGATCAACGGTGACACTTGCCACGCTCAAGAGCGGACGGGGTTTAGATAAAAAGCTTTCAACAATCGCCCGAAACCTCGTGGAGCGCCTGCTCCCGTACTTCATTACGCAGGATTACGTCTGCCCGGACATTATTCTTTCTGAGCAAGACGGTAGCAGCGAGATCCGCCTCAATGATTTTGTCAGTAATGAGTTGTCCGCCGTTGTCCGAGAGGTCCGAGTAGAGCACAAGACATATACTATAAAAGCACAAGAAACGGACGAAGAGTTCTTGGTCCGAGTTTTCAAGGTTTATGCGCCTCGCAATCAGAAAAGCCGGATCAGCCTTGTTGCGCACAGGCGGGAAGTCTCGGGCTCAACAATTCACAAGCACATTCCGGAATTCGAAGACGAATTCTTCGAGAAAGACCGAAATGGGGAGAGTGACCGCGAGCGCAACTACATCATCAAAGCCTATGTGTTTGGCTCCTATCTGGACCGCAACGTGTCGCTGGAGCGCGGCGGGTTCGAGTTTCAAATGGACAGCGACCTCATCCTTGGGATTGGGCAGACACAGATCGAACAGGGCGCTGCCGAGATCGCCCGCGAGGCGATGGGCTCGGACATTACGTTCCGGCAGCAACGCAAGAAGGAGCGCGTGCAAACATACGTGGATGAGGAAGCGCCTTGGCACAAGTCGATCCTGGAGAAAATCGACCTGAGCAGCATGCCTTGCAATCCGTCCAACGAGGAAATCGAAACGCGGCTCCAGAAGGAAAAGTTCGCGCAAGAAGTCTCGATCCGCAAAGACGTGGCACAGCTGCTGTCCGAAACGAGTGTCGAAAAGGTAAAGAGCAGCGTTACAGAGATCGTCAACAAGGTTTCCGGTACCAGCAAGAATGACCTTATTCATTACATCGCGCTGCGACGTACACTTCTCGATATCTTCGGCAAGAGTCTCGAAGTGGACGAATCCGGCTCGTACTCGTCAGAAGGAATGGTTCACGACATTATTTTTCCGCGTAAGGGCGACTCGGACGCCACGTCGTTCCACGATCACAATCTCTGGATTGTGGACGAACGCCTGAACTTCACAACTTGGGTATCATCTGACGTACCGCTCAACGGCAAGAACACGGACCGCCCGGACCTTTTGGTCTACAACAAGCGTGTGCTCTTCCGTGGGGATAATGAGGCGAGCAATCCGATCACGATCTTTGAGTTCAAGAAACCGCAACGCGACGACTTCGTGAATCCGTCCTCACGCGAGGATCCGGTTCAGCAGATAGTGCGATACGTGAACGATATTCGCGACGGCAAGTACAAAACTCCCGAAGGCCGCAAGATGCTGGTCGCCGAAAACACGCCGTTCTATGGCTATGTCGTATGCGACCTGACACAGAAGGTTGAGAACTGGCTGGAGCGCGAGAAAAACTTCACGCCTATGCCGGACCGGCTGGGGTGGTTTCATTGGATGGGCAATATCAACCTCTATGTCGAGGTCATCAGTTGGGATAAGGTGCTGAAAGACGCGAAGATGCGCAACCAGATTTTCTTCCAGAAGCTCGGGATCGCGTGACGCGCCCCGCGTAGCTGAGCCGGCGGTCTATGTTCCATTTCCTCGGTATCTATACATAACTACCGAAACTATGGAACAATGCCGGCATGACCACCCCTGAACGCCGCATCCAGACCCTCCTGCGCCGGGCCGGCACGGCCCGGTCGCGGGAGCTGGTCGCGGCCGGGATCTCCCGGAGCCAGCTCTCCCGCATGGTGGCCGCCGGCCAGCTGGTCCGGCTGGTGCGGGGGCTGTATGCGCTGCCCGATTACCAGGTCGGGGAGCACGGGGCGCTGGTCACGGTGGCCAAGCGCGCCCCCGGCGTGCTGTTCTGCCTGTTCACGGCGCTGCGCTTCCACGAGCTGACCACCCAGGCCCCGTTCGAGGTCTGGATCGCCATCGGCAACAAGGAGCATCCGCCTCGGCTGGATTACCCGCCGCTGCGCACGGTGCGTTTCTCCGCGGCCGCCCTCAGGGCCGGGGTGGAGACCCACAAAGTGGACGGCACGCGGGTGCGCGTGACCGGCGTGGCCAAGACGGTCGCCGACTGCTTCAAGTTCCGCAACAAGATCGGCCTGGACGTGGCGCTGGAGGCGCTGCGCGAGGCGCGCCGCAGCAAGAAGGCGAGCGTCGACGAGCTGTGGCAGTTCGCCAGGCTCAACCGGGTGGCGAATGTGATGCGCCCCTATATGGAGGCAGTGGCGTGAATAAAGGATTCTCCGACTATCTGGTCTTCGTGGACGAAAGCGGCGATCACGGTCTTGACAGTATCGATCGGAATTATCCGATGTTCGTGCTGGCCTTCTGTGTGATCAACAAGGTGGATTATGTAGAAACTATCGTTCCGGCGATTCAGCGCTTCAAGCTTAAGCATTTCGGCCATGACAATGTGATCCTGCATGAGCGGGATATTCGGAAAGATGCCGGTGATTTCGCGTTTCTCAAATCAAGGGAGATGAAGGCGGCCTTCCTTGAAGAATTGACGCAGATACTTGCGGACGCGCCGTTTACGCTGATCAGCTCAGTTATCCGCAAGGAGGCGCTGAAGCATAAATATGCTACGCCCGACAACCCTTACCATATCGCACTCGGGTTTGGGCTTGAGCGTGTTCATTATTACTTGCAGGGGCAAGGGACGGGTGGTGCAAGAACTCATGTAACCGTTGAACGACGCGGACGTCGAGAGGATGGCGAGCTTGAGCTTGAGTTTCGACGAGTCTGCGATGGCGGGAATTACCGTAACCAACAACTGCCGCTGGAAATCGTGTTTGCAGACAAGAAGGCTAATCTGCCCGGTTTGCAGCTGGCGGATCTTGTTGCGAGGCCCATCGGCATGAGCATTCTTCGTCCCGAACAACCAAACCGTGCTTTTGAGGTGCTCGCTGGCAAGTTCTATACGAACCCTAAAGGGTCTTATGCAGGTTGGGGACTGAAATGCTTCCCCTAGAAAGCAAAAGGCCCCGACGTATCCGCCGAGGCCAGTTGCCGACCGGGAATCCCCAGTCCAAAGACTTTGGCTGGACACTTTTCGTATCCAGCTTTCGGTGCGATTATCGGCAGATGTTGCGGTTATCGCAACACTAATTTCACGGGGTGCAGGATGATGGCGCCTGAATAATCAATAAAATACATACAAAAAACAAATAGATAAATGACTTCTAATTCACTTCCAATTCGACTCTTATTTCCGCCCATTCGGCTCAACCCAGCCGAAGCCAATCCATAGCCAGCCATGGGCATATTCAGCGAGTCGGTCGTCGAAGAAGCCGCCCTGGCCTGGCTGGGGGAGCTGGGCTTCGCGGTCCTGCACGGACCTGACATCGCGCCGGGCGAGCCGGCTGCGGAACGTGGCGACTACGGCCAGGTGGTCCTGGAAGCGCGCCTGCGCACGGCCCTGGCCCGTCTCAATCCCCAACTCCCCGCCGAAGCCCTCGACGATGCCTTCCGCAAACTGACCCGCCCCGAAGGCCCGACCCTCGAAGCCCGCAATCGTGCCGTGCATCGGCTGCTGATCGACGGCGTGACGGTCGAGTACCGCCATGCGCAAGGCCACATCGCAGGCGCACAGGTGCGGGTGATCGATTTCGATACGCCGGCCAACAACGACTGGCAGGCGGTGAATCAGTTCACCGTCATCGAGAACAAGCACAACCGCCGCCCTGACGTGATCGTGTTCATCAACGGCCTGCCGCTGGTGCTGTTCGAGCTGAAGAACGCCGCCAACGAGAACGCGACAATCTGGTCGGCCTGGCAGCAGTGCCAGACCTACAAGACCCAGTTGCCGACGCTGTTCGCCTTCAATACGCTGCTGGTGATCTCCGATGGAATGGACGCGCGCATTGGCACGCTCACGGCCGGCAAGGAGTGGTTCAAGCCTTGGCGCACGGTGGAGGGCGAGACCCTGGCCGGGGCGCACCTGTCCGAACTCCAGGTCATGCTGCAAGGGGTGTTCCAGCAGCGCCGGCTACTGGATCTGATTGGCCATTTCATCGTCTACGAGGATGAGGGCGACGGGAAGCTCATCAAGAAGATGGCCGGCTACCACCAGTTCCATGCCGTGAACGTGGCCGTGGCCGAGACGCTGCGCGCCGCGCAGTTCGACCAGGCCGAGACGCAGGGGCGCTACGAAAGCGGCCGCCAGCATGGCGGCGATCCGGGGGATCGGCGCATCGGCGTGGTCTGGCACACCCAGGGCTCGGGAAAGAGTCTGTCGATGGCCTTCTATGCCGGGCGCGTGATCCGCGAACCGACCATGAAGAACCCGACCGTGGTCGTGCTCACTGACCGCAATGATCTGGACGATCAGTTGTTCGGGACCTTCTCGCGCTGCCAGAATCTGCTGCGCCAGCCACCCGTGCAGGCCGAGAGCCGCAGCGACCTGCGCACAAAGCTGGACGTGGATGCCGGCGGCGTGGTGTTCACCACCATCCAGAAGTTCATGCCGGAGGAGAAGGGAGATCGCCACCCGGTGCTGTCGAACCGCCGTAACGTCGTGGTCATCGCCGATGAGGCGCACCGCAGCCAGTACGACTTCATCGACGGCTTCGCCCGCCACATGCGCGATGCATTGCCAAATGCCTCGTTCATCGGTTTCACCGGCACGCCCATCGAGCTGACCGACAAGAATACCCGTGCAGTGTTCGGCGACTACATCAGCGTTTACGACATTCAACGGGCGGTCGAGGACAAGGCGACCGTTCCGATTTACTACGAAAGCCGCTTGGCCAAGCTGGCACTCGCCGAGGCCGAAAAGCCGAAGATCGATTCCGAGTTCGAGGAAGTGACCGAGGGCGAGGAGATCGAGCGCAAGGAGAAGCTCAAGAGCCGCTGGGCGCAATTGGAGGCCGTGGTCGGCTCCGAGCGGCGCCTGAAGCTGGTGGCGCAGGATATCGTCGACCACTTCGAACAGCGTCTGGAGACCCTGGACGGCAAGGCCATGGTGGTCGCCATGTCCCGGCGCATCTGCGTCGAGCTGTACAAGGAGATCGTCAAGCTACGTCCGGCCTGGCACGATGACGACGATGCCAAGGGCGCGATCAAGATCGTCATGACCGGCTCCGCCTCCGATCCGCTGGACTGGCAGCCGCACATCCGCAACAAGCCGCGCCGCGAGGCCTTGGCGAATCGCTTTCGCAACGCGAAGGACGACCTGAAGCTGGTGCTGGTCCGCGACATGTGGTTGACGGGCTTCGACGCGCCCTGCATGCACACCATGTACATCGACAAGCCCATGCGCGGCCACGGCCTGATGCAGGC
>JACDJB010000883.1_pt1 | contig 26774 bp, 27 predicted proteins | sample 7454121 | NCBI WGS metagenome assembly JACDJB01 (sample SAMN14253290, study PRJNA609438) | sludge metagenome | isolation source: sludge after 25d culture with pyrite | collected 2018-12-20
GACCGGCCCATGTAAACCAAACAAAGTTGGCATACTGGGGCCAGTAACATCAGCATCCATCACACCAACTTCATAGCCTTCTCGCGCCAGGCTGGTAGCTAATATGCCAGTCACGAATGATTTTCCCACCCCACCTTTTCCACTCATAACCGCAATCACTTTTTTAATTTGGTTATATTCTGTTGCTGAACCGGTTGCGTGTTGTTTCTCTTCTTGTTTAGCCTTATTGTTTGTTGTATCGCTCATAAGAAACACCTTTTTACGTTAATTTATTCTCCAAATGTTGCCCAACAAATCGATCTTCATTATCCGAAGGACAAATAATAAAAATGCACTGGGTTGTTGAATTGCTCTTATTCTCCCAGCGGTGTGGAATATGTGCCTGAAAAATCAAACTGTCTCCCTGGGAGAGTACGTACTGCTCGTCACCTACAAAATAAACCAGACTTCCCTCAAGGCAGTAGATAAATTCCTGACCTGAATGCGCAATTGTTTCTTCACCACTGCTTGTTTTTGGTTTCGCTGTCATTAATAAAGGGGTCGCTTCACCAAGCGCTAATCCTCCGCCAAGGTCTTCTAATTCACCATGGGGAAAAAGTGTACTTGGACGTGAATGGTTTTTTTGGAAAACGACCTCACTGGCAATGCCACCGACTTCAAAAAAGGAAGTAATCGGTACATTTAATGCGCTTGCCAGTTGCTGCAAAGTGCTTACATTCGGCGAAGTTTTTTCATTTTCAATCAAACTTAACGTGTTGAAATTGAGACCACTCATTTCAGCTAATGATCGAATGGACAATCCTCTCAAAATACGCATTTCTTGCAGGCGTTTTCCCACATTAATTTCAGATTCGCCAGAGTTTTCTAAAACAGGCTGCATGGCTGCTTTTAAACTTTCACGCCAATGACTCTGACGCAAAACTTTTGAAACCTTAGTTTTTTTTCTGCTGCTTAGCGACATATCCAGATCCTTTTATCATTTATACTATTATTATAGTACAAATTAAGGACAATTCAACTATTTTATTATTACATTATTCCTGAATTTTGGGAATTTTTGGTATTATTTCCAGCAGTTCCTGACTTATATACGTCACTTCGTCATCGTCACCAAACGAATTCCATTCACCTGTGGCAATGAGGCTCCCTGAATAATTGTCTTCACAGCCAGATCCGGATCATCTACCCTGGCACCTGAAAGAAAAGAAATACCTAAATCAAATAATTTTGGTAATAGTGGCGTGGAAGGTCCCAGTATCATTACCAGGGCATCTTTTCTGCAGAGTGAGAGCAATTTTTCCATGGAATGATTAATAAATGCTGTTCCAGTGATGGCGACAATATCTGATTGTGGAATATAATCTTCAGCTGCTTCCTCGGGAAAATCATCCCCATAAGGTTTTTTCTCGATCACCCAACAATTCTTTGGAATTCTCTTAATGTCTTCAACAAAGGGAAAATGTCCAACAATCACAACGTTTTTCCCTTTTCCTTCCTGCGCGATGACATCGGACGCATTACGCTTTACCAACCTGGTTTCATCAACGTCCAGCATTGAGTTGAGGGCTGCGATCCCAATACTTGCTTCGGTTAAATTATCCGAAAGAATCCATGCAGCTAATTCTTGTGCTGATTTCTCTTCCAGCTTACCGACATCTCTCACTCTGGAATGACCATGTGGTCCGCAATTGGTAAGTGTGGATGCGAGAGCACAACCCTTGCTACACACAAGTGTCCAATGTACTCCAACAACAACTTTTTTTATCGGAACTGGTTCAGTAGGTAGTGCATCTAACAGGAGTTTGTATAAATTCATGATTTATCCTTTTTTCAATGTTACACCTGACAAACGGATTTTTTTAATCATAGGCCTTTCTGATTTCTTCATTTGCCATATTGGGTTCAAGCAAAGCTTGCCATTTGATGTCGTTCCAGGATCCTAACTTTTGATGCATATCCAAATATTTTTGAGGAATAGGATGTGTGCCTGGGACAACCTGTATGTGATATTTCACTTCAAGGAATTTCTTAAAGGTTTCAATATATGGACAAGGCGGGTAACCAACTAACATGCCAGTGGCAAAATGAATCACTTCCGCCCCATTCTTGATCATCTCGTCGCCTGCATATTCAATGTTTCCACCCGGACAACCATCACAGGTTGTATAACCAACCAGTTCCACTTCTTTTCCCTGATAAATTGAGAAAGCTCCCTCGCGATTTCGCATGGCTCTTAAGCATTTTCCACCTGCGCATGTTCGATACCGATCACAAATTATGATTCCTACTTTAATTTTTGATTCCATTTCTCACTCCTCGTAAGATGAATTCAATCTTTAATTGACAATTGTTTTTAAAATTTCATTCAATTGGTCTGCCTGGCTATAGTCTTTAACCGTGATTTGTTGTCCTGTTATGCCAGGCACTTCCTTAATTGCATCGATAATCCCCAAAGCGAGTGGAACCGCAATTGGGCACAGCGGAGAAGAGGGTTTAAAAACGTAACTGATTTTTCCATCCGGATCAATTTCGATATCCAAAACCAGGTGCATTCTCATCACATCAATTCCTGTTTCAGGATCAATTACTTCGGATAACTTTTCGATGACAGCCTGTTCTAATTCTTTTGTGTCCATCGCTTAAGCTTCTTCCTTTATAAAACGTGTAATTACTTCATTCCAAACCTTACGAATGGTGACCGCTGCTGGCGAATCAGGATATTGGTCTGTAATTGCAACACCATTGATCATTGCGTGCGGAATGCTTGCATCAAATGGGATTTCTCCGACTATCTGCACCCCCTCCCGTTCGGCATAGGCGTGGATATCTGCAGTACCTTGCGGGTACAGATCAGCCTTATTGATGCATAAAACGGTTGGAATTCTAAAATGTTTGAGGGTTCCTAAAACGCGTTGCAAGTCGTGCAAACCAGCCTGGCTTGGTTCGGTAATAATTAATCCCAGATCGGTTCCAGCACAAGCTGATATCACCGGACAGCCAATACCAGGGGGGCCATCAATTACTATTAAATCAGCCTGATTTTCTTCTGCTTCCAGTTTGGCGAACTGTTTAATGAGTGTGACCAATTTACCTGAATTTTCTCGACCCGGAAAAAGCTCTGCATGGAAAAATTTGCCTGAAGCAGTTTCCGATTGAAACCAGAAACCTTCCTGCTGGGGCTCCATGTGAATCGCACCTTCCGGGCAAGCATACACACAGGCACCGCAGCCATCACAAGCCGCCGGATCAATCCAATAGGTTTGCATGGTATCTTCATTTAAGAAGATCGCATCGTACCGACAAACACCAACACAGGATCCACATCCCGAACAAAGTTCTTCATCAATGATTGCCTGCCTGCTCCCCCAAAACTCATGTGATTCTGTTTTGGTGGGTGCCAAAACCAGGCTCAAGTTAGCTGCATCCACATCTGCATCCACAAAAACAGTTTTACAAACCTGTGGCGAATTCGCGCTCAGGTGTGCAAAAGCTGCAACTATACTCGTTTTTCCAGTTCCGCCTTTTCCACTTAATACCACCAGTTGTTTTGCTTTTCCGTTTGTCATGCTTCCCCACTTTCTTGGTCGACGATTTCACAAATTTGGTGATAAAGGTTTACAAATTTTTCTTCAAACTCTGGGTGTATTTCGTTTAATGTTTGACCAGCTGCCGTTCCTTGTGCAATTTCCTTTTCAAATGGGATATGCATTAATACAGGAATTTCGTGCTCTGCCAGATATGTAAGTACCTGATCATTCCCGATTCCTTCTCGATTAATGATCACTCCGCAAGGAATTTTCATCTCTTCAACAATTCCCAACATTTGCTTTAAATCGTGTAAACCAAAAGGGGTTGGCTCCGTAACCAATAGCGCAAAATCCACACCACGTAATGTCTCCACCACCGAACAGGATGCACCAGGAGGGGAATCCAGAATCATGATTTCAGATCGATCAATCCCATCCATTTTCTTTAACTGTCGAATAATGGGCGTAGACATCGGTTCACTCAAAGTTAACACACCATGGGCGAATTTAATTTTGGATAACGCACTACCCCATTCAATCTTTCCAATCGGATTCGGGATTTCTGTAATCACGCCTTCCGGGCAATTCCAGGTACAACTTCCGCAACCATGACAAAGTTGTGGAAAAACCATAATGGTATTTCCAACCTTTACCAGTGCATGAAATTCACACACTTCAACACATTTTCCACATAAAGTACAACGCGCCGGATCAATCTTTGGAATTCTAATCACAGCTGGTTTTTGATCTTCTAAAACAGGTTTCAAAAACAAATGTGCATTCGGTGCTTCCACATCACAATCCAAAAACTGAATATCATGGGCGTTGCGCAAACTAATCGCCAAACTTGTGGCGACTGTCGTTTTCCCAGTTCCCCCTTTGCCACTTGCAACTGCAATTTTCATAATTTACCTGGTTTTCAGACTAAAATTCGGTTAATTTTCCTTCAAGAAAATCATCAACAACATCTTGAATACTGGAAACATTACCATTAAAAAGATACATTTTTATATCGCCAGCCTGAAATGCTCGTGCTGCATTCGGCCCAAAATCACCACTGACGACTGCATCAGCATTTTGGTCGATTACAAATTGAGCGGCTGCAACACCGGCACCGCCAGATTGGCGCATACCAGGATTAGCAAAAACCTCTGTGTTTTTTGTCTCTGTGTCGAATTTAATCAACCAGGGGCACCTTCCAAATCTTCTCTCGATGGGACTGCTCAATTCCTGCCCCTGTGATGAAATTATTAATACCATTATTCCTCCATGATCTAATATAAATTGATGATTGTCATTCTTTGATTAAAACCGCACCAGCAACCTCTGGATCAAAACCATCCGGCCAAATCGTGTTCTGATCATACTTAGCATTCCCAAAATACGCATCCTCCAGGTGAGCGCCCTTCAAGTTCGTTCCCCTCAAATCAGCTTCATCAAAATTGCATCCCTTCAAAAAAGCACCTTCCATGTTTGCATTTTTCAAGTTAGCGTTTGCAAAACATGCACGTTTCATATTCGCATCTTTGAGGTTTGCTTCTTCCAGGTTAATACCCATAATGTTTGATCGTCTGAAACTTGCTCTCTCCAGGTTTGCTTTGGCTAAATTGACAAAAGAAAAATCTGTCCCGTAAAAATCAGCTTCTGCTAGTTCCGCTTTTTCTCCGCCTTCTTCTCCTGCCAAATACTTCTTGTGTTTATCAAAAATGATAACAACATCTTCGTACAAATATTTTTTCATTGGGTCCTCCTAACCAGCCTTAAAACGATGGTTTGAAAACTGTTATTATCCTTCTCTTTTCATTATTCAGTAGATTAATTTTGCAACCATTAAGTAACCATTAATGTAAAAGTTCTGTATGGTCAATTAATTTACCATCAATAAATGCTTTAACAGCCTCTTCAATATCCCTTATATCGGTCACAACCGGTTTGATATTAAACTGCTGCATACTTTGATAGGCACCCATCCCCATACCTCCACAAATTATTGCTTTACAATCTGAAATAGATTCCGCCATGTTGGCATGTTTTTTGTGTGATTCTTCTCCCATTCCATGACCCACACCTGCCTGATCATGTTCTTCATGTTGGGCTACAAAATGGTTATGTCCCATTTTGTCACGCATTTCACGTTGTGTAACTTCACCTTCTTCGATAGTTAACACCAAATAATAAGGGGCACGGCCAAAATGTTGACTGATGGTTTTTCCATCATTAGTGATTACTGCGATTTTCATAGATAACTCCTTTTGTAAATAGTCAAGAGAAAAGTGCCGTCCCCCTGGCTCTTCTCTTTCATCGGTTGGATAAAGAATCAATAATACCTGGGCAACCTGGTCACCCTTATTTTCCCAACAATGTGGGATATGTGCCTGAAATAAAATACTGTCACCTTTTTTTAAATTAAATTCCTCCTGATTAATGCGATATTGAAGGCTGCCCTCAAGACAAAAGATGAATTCATGACCAGTATGAACAATCATCCGATCACCACTACCCATCCCCGGCTGAAGTGTCACGACAAACGGCTGCACAACCTTGCCTGTCAGATCTTTACCTAAATTTTGCATCTGGGTACTGCCAAAAGCTGCCAATGGTCTTTGATCGGCTGGTGTAAACACAACGCGTTTTTCTATTTGCTCCGTTTCAAAAAATGTGGCAATCGGAACATCCATCGCCTGGGCAAGTTGTTGTAACGTGCCAACCGAGGGCGATGACTTCCCATTTTCTACCAGACTTAATGTATTGACATTCAAACCACTTAATTCTGCCAGGGCACGTAAAGAAAAACCTCGTTTGGTTCGCAATTCACGCAGGTTACGCCCTACCAACATTTCAGCAGGCGTTTGTTCCGCTGCGTCTTCATCACCGTCTAAAACAAAATTCATTGTCACCTTTACTGAACTTTTTAACAATTTATACCAAAATTATAGTACATAATTGAATAATTGCAATGGTTTTGTCACATTCTAATGATAATTGTCATAAAATTTTGTGATAATCTCGTGATATCTATTCTTTTTATATCTATTGATTTTTAGAGAATAGTTTGCTACAATATAATAAATTTTTGGAGGAGCTGAATGCCTAGAAGACGTAGAGGTTGGGCAATGAATGGTCATCATGGTGAAAACCAGGATATTCATTCCCCCTTAACCACATCTATATTAGAGCCGACCTTACTATTACTGGTCAGTCAAAAGTCAAGCCACGGATACAACTTGCTCAATGAACTGGATCAGTACAGGATGGGCAGTATTCATCCCAGTATCGTTTATCGCGTACTGCGTGAAATGGAAGGGCTTGGCTGGATTCGCTCAACCTGGGACGTTGATGAGACGCAAGGTCCTCCGCGCCGAAATTATGAGATCACCGTTTTAGGAACACAAGCTTTACAACATTGGAGAAAGCAATTGGAGCAACATAGAGATTTGATTGAGGAACTGTTAACAAAAATCAACTCTGATTTAATAAAATAATTTTTACTACCAGGAAAGGAGTAAACAATGCCTGGATTTGATGGATCAGGACCTAGAGGAGATGGACCAATGGGACGTGGATTTGGTCCCTGTCGTGGAAATCGTGCCGATTATCGTGCCGGTGGTTGGTTTGGGCGACGTGGATGGTTTGGACGAGGTTGGTTTGGTGGAGGGCGATTTTCCTCTTATTCACCGCAAGATGAAATTGCCGACCTGGAACAAGAAAGATCTTTTTTGGAAAAGCGACTGGAAGAATTAAAACGGTTACATAACACAAAAGAAGAACAAAACTAGACACAATTTTTTCTATTGAAAGTTGGGGTATTGAATCAACCAGAAAATTGGCTGAGTCAATACCCCATTGTTAATTCTGAGAAGGGGGAACTTGCTGTCAAGTATTACTTGACTTTGTGAACAATCTATACTAATCTAGTATATGGTCATAATGTGGGAAATACTAAATTTTTCTCCAATTAGAAAACAAATTCATTCCAATCCGAGGTAAAAAAATGGCTCCAGATTACAACCCCGGCAAACAGCTGAAAAAATTGCGTAAAGAACGTGGTTTAAGTTTACGCGAGGTTGCTCGTCGTACCGAATTAACCGCCTCTTTCCTCAGCCAGGTAGAACATGGCACATCAAACGTTTCCATCGATTCGTTACGAAAAATTTCTGAAGCATTGGATGTGCCCATGATGCATTTCTTAGAAGAACCACCCGTGGATATCGAAGATATTAACGAACACATCGAACCAGTTCCTTGTGAAGACGAGGATCGCACCAAAGCATATTCACCGGTTATACGGGCAGGATGCCGCCCACGCCTGATTCTACCCCCTTCCGGCTTGGAATATCAATTATTGGTTCCTAATTTGAGCACAAAATTAGAAGCAGTCATCGGACGGGCAGCACCTGGAACCGGCAACATTGCCCGTAAGTTACGCAGTGAAACAGAAGAGTTTATTTACGTTCTTAGCGGTGAAGTTTTAATAGGGTTGGACGAAGAGGAATATATCCTGCGTCCAGGAGATTCTATTACCTTCCACGGAAACCAACTAACAAAGATCGCCTGTGCTTCTGTAGATCGGGATGCTTCCTGGATTTCAGTCATCACACCACCAATATTCTAATTACGTACCTCGTAAAAAACGATCTCTGCGGATCATTATTAATTTAATAATCCTGGTAGTTGTGTTTCTCATCGCAACCTAAGTTTTTAATTCAGTTATGCTTAACAAAAGGAATTATCACTTGACATTTAACCTCTTTCTCTTGTATCTTTAAAGTGTTCATTAACCCTCCCCACGGAGCACTGCAAATTTATGTTTCATTCAGTTTTTTCCCGGCCGGAATTATCGCCAGCGTTTATTAAAGATCATAACCAGGAGGCAAAAGAAGTCTGGGAGGCTTTCCACGCTGACAAACCAATCCGTCCGCCGGTAAAATTAGGCACTAATACTCAATATTTCATTTTCAATCGAAACTTAAACCCAAACACCCAAATCACTTTTCAGAATTATATGACCAACTCAAAGGTGATGTTTGAATTCAGTCTCAAATCCATGGTTTGGCGTGCTTTTCATGTAGCACCTTTTTGTGACGATCTCATTGAACTTCCCGATGAATTTGTACTTAAAGTCGATTTACAAAACTTTGATGAAGCGATCTATTTTGGTGCACCGGTTAAGTTCGTTGCAGAACAAGTGCCTGATTCATTACCCATTCTGACCGGGGACAATAAATTTGACCTCTTTGGTAAAACCTTCCCCGATCCCCTTCGAACCGGGTGGTATGCAACTGCAATGAGAATTTACGAGGAATGGCAGGAGCACTTAGCCAGGAATCCAACCTATCTCGATCGACCGGTAAAAATTGAACCTTTCGGATACTGGACATCAGGGCTTTTTACGCTGGCAATTGGGTTACGTGGAATGGAACTTCTTACCGATATCTACGAAGACCCCCAATACGTGCACGATTTATTGTCCTATCTTACGGAAGCAACCATTCAGCGCGTTAGAGCATTCCATGAATTTTTTAACTTACCCTTCCCCGGCAAAGATCTATTCTTGGCAGATGACTCTATTCAATTAATTTCCACCCGGATGGTTGAAGAGTTTTTACTTCCACACTACCTTCATTACAAAAATTCAATTGTCGATAGCGAGCACATTAGAATGCATCTTTGTGGAGATGCCAGTCGCCACTTCAAACTTTTGAGAGACTCTTTAGGTGTAAATGATTTTGACACAGGCTTTCCAATTGACTTTGCTAAGGTACGCAATGATTTGGGTCCTGATGTAATCATCCAAGGTGGTCCAAATGTGATGATCTTGAAAGAAGCAACCCCAGAAGAAGTTGCTCTTGAAACAAAACGAATCTTGAACTCCGGTGTTCTTAAAGGTGGTAAATTCATCCTTCGAGAAGGTAACAACCTGGCACCGCATACACCCCACGCCAACCTGGATGCAATGTATCAGGTTGCAAGACAATTTATTTATTGAAAAAATGCTCACCTTTCTAATTTCCAAGGAGAAAATATGACCAAAAAATATTCAGCTTTGTTTATCACTCACCGCGGCGAACGTCATCAACAAGATGCGTTAGGAGCCGCCCCTGAATACTTAGAAGTAACTATGTTGCGCTCCCCTTCCAAAGAGGAAATAATCGCAGCCTTACCCGGAAAAGATTTTCTGATCACAGAACGCTCCGGGGAAATCAACGCAGACATCATTGCAGCTGGCTCCAATCTGCGATTGATCCAACGCTTAGGTTCTCAAACCTATGATATTGACCTGAAAGCTGCCAAGAAAGCAGGAATTCCGGTATGTTATTTACCGGTGCGTAGTTGTATTATGGTGGCGGAGCATATGGTTTTGCAAATACTCGCCCTGGCAAAACGACTGCGCGAGGTTATGAACTTAACCGAAAGTGCCGAAGACTTTGGTAATCCTCCAAAACAATGTGATGAGGATTACTTCGCTTATAACTGGACGGGGCGTGAAAACTTGCTGGGATTATGGGAGTCTACGGTTGGCATTCTAGGATTTGGCGAAATTGGAACCGAGTTAGCCCGGCGATTGCAGGGTTATGGCTGCCATATCCTTTACAACAAACGCAATCGCTTACCGGAAGAGGCAGAAGAAGAACTAAATATAGAATTCGTCACGCAGGAGGAATTGCTCCAGAAAAGCGATTTTTTGTGCATGTTGCTGCCTTACTTCCCGGAAACAGCTCTCTCACTCGATGCCGATTTCTTCGCCAGGATGAAACCAGGTGCTTGCTTTATCAGCTGCGGGGGCAGTGGTGTTGTAGATGATCAAGCCTTAGCAGATGCAGTTGCCAATGGCCATCTCTATGGGGCTGCTGTTGATACTTTTGTGTACGAACCCATCTCCAAAGATAGTCCCCTGCTACCACTCGCCCGCAACCCGCAAACAAATCTTGTCCTCACCCCCCACACAGCTGCTGGTAGTGCTTCTGCATCCAGCAAATCACGCTCCGGGGATTACATCAATATTCAACGTGTCTTAGCCGGCGAAAATCTGGTGGGTAGATTAGTCTAAAAAAGTTTTTTTCATATCAGACTTCCTCCGAAATCTGATTTTTTCCCCAAAAAACTCTGGTGGTTTACCCACCAGAGTTTTGTTTTCGAAACAAAACAAAATATCGATTTATAATGTTATGGACTCAACAGAGCAATTGCCCGTTGAGGAAAATCTGTGATAATGCCGGTGACTCCCATTTCGATCAATTTCTGCATGTCAGATTCTTCATTCACCGTCCATACATTGACGGCATAGCCTTCTTTCAATAATAAACTCACTTGTTTCTCATAGGTGACTTTCATGCCTGGATGAAAAGCTTGCGCATCCAATTCTTTCATTAATGCAAGCGGATCCATAACAATTTTATCAACCAAAACACCAGTCGGTAAACTTTGATTAATAGCCTTTACCTGTTTCAAATAATCAAAATTAAATGAAGAGATCAAAACCTGATCCTCCATACCTAACTCTTCTACCAATTTCACAACATCAGAAACAATGATAGCATCTGCAAATGTTCCACTGGCATCTTTAATCTCAATATTTACCCACCAATTGTTGTCTTTCGTGTAAATTAAAGCCTCGCGCAAAGTCGGAATCGGTTCGCCCTGGTATTCTCCAACGTATTGATCGGAAATATTCCCTTTTGCTATCTGTTCAAAGGGATCACTTTCAACGAACCAGGTACCAACATCCAATTTTTTTAGGTCATCCATAGTGAAATCATAAACTGACCATGGAGATCGGTCAGGAAAAACTTCTTTAACATTGGATGTTCGTTCTAAAGTATCATCATGAAGAACAACCAATTCACCGTCTACACTCATAGCCACATCCAACTCCCAGCCATCTGCATGATTTTCAAAAGCCCTTTTGGCTGCGGAAATTGAGTTTTCTGGTGCTAACGAACGTGCACCTCGATGTGCGATGATCATTACCTTCGAGTCACTCGCAGGCATAGGCTTTTCCTCCAAATTTGGATCCATTGATGAAATCTGATCACCAGAACAAGCTACCAGACTTAATGCAAATACCGAAAAAACTAACAAAATAAAGAATGTGCTTCTAATTATTTTCATATTTATATGTTACAGGGTGTCCAGGAATTTGGACACCCTGCCTTGTTCTAATCATTTATATAGGGTCAATTGACTTGGTTTAGTCCAAACCCATTGATATATTGTACTCAACAATCGCATCGGTTACAGTTTGTGCTGCTTTATCCAATGCTTCCTGTGGAGTCGCCACACCTGCTAAGACTTCCTCGATAGCTCCTTCAATTGTTTGGCGTGCTGTCGGGAATACACCGATCAAACCACCCTGAGTAACACGGTTATTAGGTGCCAGATGTAACTGGTTAACTGCGGTCTCAAACTGTGGATATTGGGCTCTCCAATCCTTAGCCAATGGAACTTCATAGGCTGTTTTTCGAATCGGGAAATAACCAGACATCGTGTGCCAGTATGCTTGTTGTTCTGGTGAGCTTTGGTATTTGATGAATTCCCAGGCACAATCCAGTTCTTCCTGTGGTCTGTCACTGATCATCCATAAGGATCCACCACCGATGATGGTTCCGGATGTATCAAAAGCTTCTTCATTGGGGCGGGGTAGATAAGCTGTGCCAATTTCAAATTTTCCTGCGACAGTATCCATTGCACCACGAAGAACGGCTGTTGAGTCTACAAACATAGCTGTTTGCTCAGCGTAAAAAGCAGTACGCACATCCGCATTCGCCCGGCCATAGTTTCCCATGATACCTTCATCGTACATACCTTTCCACCATTCAAGAACTGCAACCCCTTCTGGGCTATTGAATGTTGCTTCTGTTGCCAGGGCATCACGACCATTCGCGTTATTGACATAGTAACCACCAGAAACCGCTAACAATTGTTCAAAGAACCAACCATAGATACTCATGGAAATACCTGAAACAGTCACATTTCCAGCGTCATCTTTCTGTGTCAATACACGGGCAGCTTCCCAAACTTCTTCAAATGTTCTGGGTGGATTCTCTGGATCCAGCCCTGCTGCTGCAAACATATCTTTGTTGTAGTACAACATGGGAGTTGAGGAATTGAAAGGCATAGAAGCCTGTTTACCTTCTACAGTGTAGTACGCCAATACATTCGGTTCAAGATCAGAGACATCATAATTTTCTCTGTCAATGAAATCCTGCACTGGAACGATTACATTCAAGTCAACCATCAATCGTGTACCAATATCATAGAGTTGCATAACCGCTGGGGTATCTTTGGATTGAAGTCCCGCTTTTAATTTATTCAAAGCATCATCATAAGAACCCTGAAAAATTGGCTCAACATAACATTGGGTTTGTGATGCATTGAAATCATTCGCCATTTGCGGGATTGCAATACCACCAAGATCACCACCCATACTGTGCCAGAAGTCAATTTTCACCACTTCTTCTGTAGTCGGTGGTGCTAGCGTTGGAGTAGGTTCAGCAACTGGTTCCTCAGCCACAGGCTCCTCAGCGGCAGGTTCTTCAGCAACCGGTTCCACTGGTGGCACTTCTGCAGCCGGTGCGCATGCTGATAATATCATTGCCATTAATACCAGCAAGCTTACAACATAATATAAACTTTTCTTCATTTTTACTCCTCCTACTTACATTTTGATAATATCCGCTGGAGTTTACCCTTTCACGGCACCAGCGGTTAAACCACGAATTAATTGACGATTACTAACAATAAACAACGTTAGTGTTGGAACCAAGATGAAAATCACTCCCGCCATAACAATATTAATCATCAGACGTTCTTCGTCCTGTAAAAGTGTAATACCAATTTGTACTGTTCTCATAGAAGAATTATTTGTAATTAACAATGGCCATAAGTATTGGTTATAAGTCTGCAAAAAACTATAAACAGCCAGAGTTCCTAAAGCTGGTCGTGCCAGGGGCAACACAATTGTCATCAAGAATCGAAAACTTCCACAACCATCCATCGTAGCTGCATCTTTCAACTCAAGTGGGATTTTTAAGAAGAATTGACGCAATAGAAATGTTCCAAAACCTGTAGCCATAAATGGTATTGCTAGCCCCTGGAAGGTATCCGTCCAACCCAATTTTTTGATAAATAAATAATTGGGAATAATAGTTGCTTCCCATGGAATCATCATTGTTGATAAAAAGACCAGGAAGAAAAAATTTCGCCATTTGAATTCTATGAATGCGAAAGCGTAAGCTGCCAGACACGCTGTGATCAACTGACCAACCATAACCAATGTAGATTGAATAACACTATTTAACAAATAGCGTCCTAAAGGAGCCTGTGATAACGCACGTTGAATATTTTCAAATCGTAATGCCGTGGGGAATTGAAGTGGCGGATAAGATCCCATTTCAGAATCTGACATCATGGCAATATTGAATGCTGACCAAATTGGATAAAGGATTATTATCGCAGCAATGATAAGGATCAAATATTGACCGATTGAATTCCAAAGGCGTCTATTGAAAATTTGATTCTTCATTCGTAATGCACCTTTCGCTCAACAAAGACAAATTGCAGAATTGTCAACACCAACATGATGAAGAAGAGCATAATCGCTTGAGATGCAGCAAAACCATATTTCCCATTAAAGTAGAACTCACGATAAATGGAATAAACCAATAAATTGGTTGACTCCAACGGTCCGCCTTTTGTCATAACATGAATGGGTGTAAACGTTTGAAATGCAGCTAACGTATCAACCACCATCAAGAAGAAAAAGGTCGAAGATAACATGGGTAAAGTGATATGTAAGAATTTATTCCAGCTATTAGCACCATCAATCATTGCACTTTCGTAAAGTTCTTCAGGAATTGTCTGTCTTGCAGCAAGAAGAATGACTGTATTCAAGCCAATTTGTAACCAAACTGAAGTCAATGCGACGGAGAGTAATGCTGTCTTTTGACTAACCAGCCATGTCATGTTGTGGATACCAATAAGACTTAATAAATAATTTACACCAACAGTAGGATGATAAATATAGAGGAACATCAAAGAAGCTGTCGCTCCAGAAATAGCAATAGAAATAGAAAAGATCATTCTGAATACAGATATTCCCTTAAGCCGTAGATCACCTAACAAAGCTAATCCAAGCGAAATTAAAATTGTAGTCGGAACAGTATAAAGAACAAACAGCAATGTTCGGTTAAAACTATTCATAAATGTTGAGGTTTGAAACAAGCGTTCGTAATTCATCAATCCAACAAATTTGGTTAAACGCCCAATTGGATCGGTTATATAAGCACTAATTTCAAAAGATCTTACAAGTGGAATAAAAACAAATATAATGAAAAGAATTAACGCTGGACTCAAATACAGCAAGGCGATAAAAAACGTTTTTATCGCCCGTTTTTGACGTCCTCTTTTTCCAAATTTGCTTGAGTATGATAAGTCGGTAGGTGGTGCAGTTTGAGGTATTTTTTGATCCATACTTTGAGTCCTCAAGAACTTTGACTGATATCCCTATGTAAACTATTCAATTTTTAAGTTAAGGCTGGCTGAGAAGTTTAGATAATTAAAAATTATAGCATGCAAATTTTATCAAATACAAGCCAATAAGGCACTTTTTTTGTTAATATTCTGTAAAACCCCTGCTTTGATTGAAGGATTTTCATTAATAATTCCATTTACTACTGATGTAAATTAATTATTTTTTTCATATCATTGAAGCCAAGAAGTCTAGTTTTGTTATGAATCATTCAAATTGGCAAAAAAAGTGATTGACTTTTTCTTCAAAATTTGTTAGGATGTACGTACAATTCAAATTAAACTTTCCCCCAAAAATATGAAAATAATCAATCGAAGATCACCCCTCCCCTTGTATATCCAATTGAAAGATATATTGTTGCAGGAATTGGATGAAGGATTGTATCCACCTGGCTCAATCTTTCCACCAGAAATGATGTTGGTGGATCAGTATAGTCTCAGTCGGGCAACAGTTCGTCAGGCTATAAAAGATCTTGAGCATGAAGGTTACATCAGTCGCATTCAGGGTAAAGGCACGATTGTGATTCGTGAAAAAAGCTCACTCAAGAGAGGCCTTTCTCAATTAACCAGCTTTACAGAAGACATGAAAGCCCATGGTTATGAAACCACAACGAAAATACTTACGTACGAAGTCACCGCAGCACCTTACCGTATTGCTGAGTTATTGCAAGTGCCTGAGCAGAAACCGGTCATTCACATTAATCGTCTCAGGGTTGTCAATAAAATTCCAGTAGCTATCAATACTTCGTACGTAAATTTACCGGATGGCGCATCGATGACACGAGAGGATTTGGAAAGAACGGTGTCACTATACACATTATTCGAAATGAAAAGGATACCGCTGATTGAGTCCGATAAAACCATTGAAGCCATCTCGGCAACCGAAGAACAAGCCAAATTATTAGGTATCCCTCAAGGAAACCCGTTATTAAAGGTAGAAGGTGTGGTATTCACGCTCAACCACCTACCTCTCGAACATCATGTTGTTATTAGTCGCAGTGATATGTACAAGTATTCACTGCATTTACTCAGATAAAGAAAATGGATCACGTTTTGGTCTTGTTTTCAAAGTTCAGAAAAGATGAAAGGAGGTTTTGTATAGATAAGGAGAAGAAAAGAAGAAATAGAAATACTGCAAATTTACCCACAAAAATTCTTAAGGAGAATATGATGAAAAAAAATAAGTTACACGCCGGTTTATATTTATTACTGGCATTCGTTTTTTTAGTAGGTATGGTAGGTTGTACGCCAACCGAAACACCTGAAGCACCAGCTGCACCCGTAGAAGAGCCTGCAGCTCCTGTCGAAGAACCAGCTGCCCCGGTTGAAGAACCCGCCGAACCTGTCGAAGAACCTGTTGAGGAACCAGTCGTAGAAGAAAAAATTGGTGAAGGTCGTACACTCGTTGTCGGTATTTGGGGTGCTGAGCAAGAAGAAATCGTTCGCGAGTTCCTAATCCCTGAATTCACTGAAGTCACCGGCGCAGACGTTGAATTAGTCCTTGGTGGATCCTCAGACCGCTATGCTCGTATTTATGCTGAATTAGATGCACCGACCATGGATGTCGTTTACCTGAGTATTGCACAAGCACAACAAGCTTCCGCTGATGGTGTAATCCTTCCTCCAAATCCTGTTGGGGTTCCTGAATTCAACAACCTATATCCCCAAGCACAGGAATTTGGTGGCTATGGCGTATCCTTCATGTCAATTGGATTGATGGTTAACACCGAATACGTTACTGATATGCCAACCTCCTGGTTAGATTTATGGAAACCAGAATATGCTGGTAAAGTAGCTCCATTTGTATTCCCAGGAACCCAGGGAACTGCTTTCCTGGTGATGGCTGCCCGTGTTCATGGTGGCAATGAAGAAAACATTGATCCTGGATTTGAAGCTATTAAAAAACTCAAACCATTCCCAATGATCTTGTCCGGTATCGATGAAACCAATTTGGGCTTCCAACAAGGTGATATTTGGTTTGCCCCTCAAATTCGTGGTTACGTTGAATCATACAAATCACAAGGTGGTTTGGTTGAATTCGTCACACCTGAAGAGGGAACACCATTAGCAATGAATGCTGCTGCTATTCCAACCAATACAGCCAATGCTGATCTCGCCGAAGTCTGGATCAACCTCCATTTAGGTCAAGCAGTACAGGAAGCTTATGCTCGTGTCCTGTTCTATGCTCCAACCAACAAAACAGTAGTGCTACCAGATGACCTCGCAGCAATCATGCCCTATGGTGAAGATGAAGTTGCAAAACTAATCATGCTCGATAATCTCACCATTTCAAGCAATCTATCTGAATGGACTGATCGCTGGAATCGAGAAATTTTAGACTAATCGAATAGCATTAACGCGATTTATAACATGGAGAGGGCTTCTGCCCTCTCCAATTCCGAACAAACAAACTTTCTAAAAGAAATCTATCTACGTGTAAAATAAATCCAGATCATTTGGACGGTGTGAATTAATGTCACAAAATACTCGCAAAAAAAACATTACGCCTTACCTGCTTATAACGCCAGGCCTGATTATTTTAACCATTGGATTTTTTATTCCAATGATTATGTTATTTTCAATCAGCTTCTTCAAAGGAATTCCTGGTAGTGGATTAATAGACAGGACTTTTACCATTGAAAATTACACCCGTTTTGCAGATCCATATTATTTCAAAGTACTCTTTGTCACTTTCAGAATTGCTTTGGGAACCACATTGTTATCTTTGCTACTTGGGTATCCTCTGGCTTTTCTGATTAATAAGACCCGTGGTTTTGCAAAAACTATTTTATTGGTTACGATCTTAACCCCTTTATTAACCAACGTTGTTGCACGAACTCTCGGCCTAATGATTATGTTGGGTAGACATGGTCCCATCAATCAATTATTAGACCTGATGAGCATTCCTAAATTTAATTTTATCCCCAGTGAAATCGGAATCATTATTGGCTTAACACAGGTATTCATGCCTTATATGGTCATGTCTATCAATAGTGTTCTGTCTAATATTGATTTTTCTTTACAAGAAGCAGCACGTGACCTGGGTAGTAGTGCATTCGGTGCATTTTGGAAAGTCATCTTCCCGTTAAGCATTCCAGGAATCATCGCAGGTAGTTTATTTGTCTTTTTGTTGAGTTTTAGCTCGTACGTTACCCCACGCTTATTAGGCGGTGGGCAAATAATGGTGATGACAATGTTAATTTACCAGCAAGCTACTACATTGTTAAACTGGCCATTTGCAGCTGCTGCTTCGCTCATTTTATTGGTTTTCACCATCATCATTGTCACTTCTTACACAAAAATTGCATCGAGTGGTGATCTTCGACAGGATGACGCAAAACAAAGTCGAGATACAAAAACATCAATCTGGACACGCTTGAAAAGCAATTTCAAGGAATTCTTTTATTCAGTTACCGCTTCTATTGCACGACTTTTCCAAAAAAATTCTACAATTAGCACTTTCTTTACAACCATTCAAAAAGTGCTTGGAATAATCGCGCCGGTTGCATCAAAACTGATGATCATACTAATTATTGGATTTATCATTCTTCCACTGCCATTGGTGATTCTGAGTTCATTCTCCGAATCCAGCATGATCAGTTTTCCACCAAGTAGTTACTCAACGAAATGGTACACCGGTCTCCTGGATCGTCCTGAATACACTCGATCATTCTTGTTAAGTGTCCGTTTGGCTTTATTATCCATGGTGGTTTCATTAATTGTCGGAACATTGGCGAGCCTGGGTTTATCACGCTACAACTTCCCGGGTAGGGAATTTATCCGATCGATATTCCTGTCACCATTGATGTTGCCAGCTGTAATCGTTGGTATTGCCTTGTTGCGATTTTTAGTTGAAATACGTCAAACAGCAACTTTCCAGGGGTTGTTACTGGCACATCTTGTTCTGACCTCCGCTTACGTAGTCAGAACAATCTCCTCAAGCCTGGTTGGCTTTGATAACTCTCTACATGAAGCAGCCAGGGATTTGGGTGCCAGCGCTTTTCATACCTTCAGAACGATCACTTTACCATTGATAAAACCCGGTTTGATCGTGGCAGCATTATTCTCATTCATCACATCATTCGACGAGACAACAGTCAGCATCTTCATTACCGGGGGTAGAACGACCACACTACCCGTCAGGATCTTCTCTCAATTGGAATATGGTCTGGATCCCACCGTGACGGCAATCTCCAGTTTATTGATTGTGATGGCTTTGATTGCAATTACAGTTATTGGTAAAGTATTTGGCTTAGAAAAATTCAGTATTCAATGAGGAGTCTCTAAATGGTTAAGTTAGAAGGTATTCACAAAACTTTTGGAAAGGTCAAAGCAGTAGATGGGGTTGATCTGCAAGTTCAAAAAGGTGAAATGCTTTGTTTATTAGGACCCAGTGGATGCGGTAAGACTACTTTACTAAGGATATTATCTGGCTTTGAACAACCAGAAAGTGGAAAAATCATCATGAATGGCAAAGATGTCACCAAACTTCCACCGGATAAAAGACCAACTTCCTTAGTTTTTCAAAATTATGCGCTTTTCCCCCACATGACCGTGTACGAAAATATTGCCTATGGATTAAGAGTAAAAAAATTACCCTCTAATGATATTCGCCACCTGGTTACTGATTCTCTCAACATGGTTGGTTTATCGGGTTTAGGAGAACGTTCGATTCGCCAGTTATCTGGTGGCCAACAACAACGCGTTGCATTAGCACGTGGTTTGGTGATGAAACCTGCAGTATTACTACTGGATGAACCTCTCTCCAACCTGGATGCGAAATTAAGGGTTGAAACACGCATTCAGATCAGAGAACTCCAAAGAAATTTGGGCATCACCTCCATCTTTGTTACCCACGATCAGGAGGAAGCATTAACCATATCTGATCGCATTGCAGTGATGAACCAGGGAAAAATTATGCAAATTGGCTCCCCGGAGGAAATATACAATCATCCGAACTCTGAGTTTGTTGCAGATTTCATTGGAAAATCGAATATTCTGGCAGGTGAGTACAAAAAGGTAGCTGACGATGAAGCTCAATTTACGTTGGACAATAGCACAATTTCTGTAACCATTCGACCCGTTGAAAATGTGGCAGAAAAACCAAAAATAATCTTAAGACCGGAACAAATTCAACTCAGCAAAGAAAAGAACACAGCCCCCTATGTAAATTGTATACCAGCCATCATTGAACACATCACATTCTTAGGTGAAATGATTTATTATCATGTCCGACTGGAAAATGATGCAACTTTGTTGGTGCCAGTTTATTACGCTTCAACCCGATACGATGAAAACGAACAGGTTTTTATAAGTTGGGATATAGATGCAGGAAAAATTCTTAATAATTAGTGATTTCCTGGTTACAGGTACTTGAGATAAACGATTCAATCGAACTTTAGAAGGAGAAAAATTCTTATGACAGAAAAACAATACCGTGTTATGTGGGCAGAAAAACCCAATGAATTAGAATTACGCCACCTACCCTTAAAAGAAGTTGGCGATAATGATGTTTTGATTAAAGTAGGAAAAGTGGGTATTTGCCCCTGGGATTTGCGTGCTTACTCGGGCTTATCCTCCTCGGTTGCCTTTCCACGTGTTCTCGGTCACGAGATGGCAGGGGTGGTGGAAGCTGTTGGAAAAAATGTAAAATTCATAAAACCAGGTCAACGGGTTGTACCAGATATGGGCGTTAAATGTGGGGTATGTAAAGCTTGCCGTAGTGGGCGTGAAAATCGCTGCCAAAATCCTCACTTCCAGCAATACGGCGGTGGTTTTGCGGATTATGTGCGTGTCCCTGAGAAAAACGTGCATATTATCACTCAAAAATCCACCAGCCTGAAAGCTGCTGCATTTACAGAACCGCTTTCCTGTGTCGTGCGTGGACAGAACATGTTACATCTCTATCCTGGTGAGTTTGAACTGGTAGCAGGTCTAGGGCCGATTGGCCTTATGCACTTACAAGTCGCAAAAGCATTTGGTGCTCGTGTGATCGCCTCTGATCCTGTGCCAGAACGATTAGAAAAAGCAAAGGAACTTGGCGCGGATTGGATTGTCAATCCGAAAGAGACAGATGTTGCAGCGCTGATTAAAGATGTCACCTCGGGCTGGGGTGTAGATGCCGCTGTAATTACCGTCGGGTCTGCCCGATTGGTGGAAGAGGTTGTGCCGATGTTAGCTCCGGGTGGACGCCTGAATATCTTCGCTGGCATCTATCCGAAAGATCAACTACACATCGATCCAAACCTGATCCACTACGGCGAATATGTCATTACCGGCTCCGCCGATAGCACCCCTGCTGATTTTCACATCGCGTTGAATATGATTGAGAGTGGTCAGGTAAATACTGAAACGCTGATCAGTCATCTATTGCCCCTGGAAGAATTGGGAAAAGGGTTTGAAATTGTCAAAAGCCTTAAGGGCTTAAAAGTAATGTTGGATGTCAATGACCTGGAGTAAATGAACCGTTGAAACCATATGTGCTGGCGCTGGATGTAGGAACTTCTTCTTTAAAATCGGTTGTTTATGATTTTAATGGAAAAATCCTTGCCTCAGAATCCCAATCTTACGAGCATAAAACTCCGCAACCTGGTTGGGCAGAAGCTGACCCCAAAGATTGGCAACAGGCAATGGAAACCTGCCTGACCAACCTTTCTGAACGCACATCCTCATTACGACAAGTTGAGGTCATCGCCTTGTCCGGCCAGATGCACACCGCTGTTTTATTAGATGCAGACCTTAAACCATTGGAACCAACTATTCTTTGGCTGGATCGAAGATCAACCGTTGAAACGCTGGAATTACAAACGGTTTTCAACTTACCACCTTACCAATTAAATTCTACTTATACCTTACCAAAACTGTACTGGATGACGAAAAATCTTCCAGATGTAGTTCATAGGGTAAAACATCTTCTCTGGCCAAAAGATTATCTACGCTTTTTATTGACGGGTGAAATTTTTACCGACATCACCGAACCTGGTGGCGCATCCTTGTTGGATTGGGATACATTAGATTGGGCACAAGACCGCCTTGTGTATATAGGGATGGACCCGCAAATCTTGCCCCCAATTCTCCAGCCAGATGAGGAAGCGGGTTCGTTATTACCTGAGATCATTGAAAGATACCAAATTAATCCCTCTGCGAAGGTAATTGCTGGCGCTGGCGACGTATTAGCATTAATATCCGGATCACCACCCGAAAAAGGCAGGCTCAACTGTTCCCTGGGCAGCTCTTCAATGATTTTCACACCATTGGAAATTGACCAGAGTGTAATAGATCCCAAAAACCGGATTTACACCTACCCCCTGTTGCAAATCCCTATGTTGGGTGGTGTGTCATCGACGACTGGGGCTGCCTTGCAATGGGCATGGAAAAATTTCTATCCAGACACTTCTTTCCATTCAGCGATTTCGGAAGCGCTGCAAGTGAATCCTGGTTGTGATGGTTTGTTTTTCCTGCCATTTCTCTCCGGCGAACGTTCACCGTTTTGGAATGATGCTTTACGTGGAAGCTTTCATGGGTTATCACTCGCCCACTCCCGCCCACATTTCATCAGAGCAGTGATGGAAGGCGTTGGTCTGAGCCTGGCTTATCTCATTCAAATCTTTGAAGAAATGGAAGTAAATATCAATGAAATTGCCCTGGCGGGAGGCGGAACCCATACTCCTGGATGGGCACAAATAATTTCAGATATCTGTCAATTGCCGGTCAATGTATACACCGGACAGGAAACAGTAACCCATGCTTTGTTCGCCTATGCCTGCCTGGCAATGAAGGATGGCAGAACTTTTGACGAAGCCCTGCATGTCACCTTCGAGGAACCGCTCAGGTTGCTTCCTGATCAAAACAAAGCATCGATTTATAAAGAAATATTTAATAACTACAAATTGCAAGCTGAACTTAATCAAGAACTATCAATGCAAAAAAGAAATGTCCAGTAATTAAGATTTCGTAGAAGGAGAAAAAAATGTTTGGAAAAACAAGAAGATTGAACAGAATTTTCGTCGGAGAAGAACAACTTTGTCTACTATCACCCTTGGATCATGGCGGATGGTTGGGACCGGTTAAAGGTCTTGACAACCCTGAATGGATCGTCGGTGAGGTACTCGCCGGAGGGGCCAATGCTGTCTTAGCTTCACCAGGTTTCTTAAAAGCTGCACAGAAATCATTAAAACCTGAGACTGGCTTGGTTTTGCGTGTCAGCCTGACAGCTGGCTTAAGCAAACAGGGCACCCAGGAAACCCCAATTGCCACGCTGGATTCTGCGATTCGCATGGATGCAGATGCAGTTGTCGTTTCCGTATTTTTTGGCAGAGAGGGTGATATTGAAATTTACCAATGGTTAGCCGCGCTCATCGAAGAATGCAAACCGTACGAAATGCCTGTTATCGCAGAAATGATGCCGCCTGAAAACGTTGCTTATGATCATGTAGCCATCGCCCATGCAGCTCGTATTGGCATGGAAATCGGGGCAGATGTAATTAAGACCAATTATTCCGGTAATGTGGATACCTTTAGACAGGTTGTAAAATCTGTTCCCATTCCGATTATTGTTGCTGGTGGTCCGAAAACCGGTAACGAAGGTGACGATGCAACCGTTAATATGGCAAAAGCGGCAATTGAAGCCGGTGCAAAAGGTGTTGCTATTGGACGCCGTGTCTGGCAATCAGAAAATCCTAGAGAAGTAACCCGCAGTGTTGCTGCCGCGTTCTGGAAATAACGGATAAGCTAACTTTTTATTTCTCCTCAATTTTTTTACCGAAACTCTGGTGGGTTAACCCACCAGAGTTTTGTATTTTTATCTACAAGTCGGATAATTTTTTAAATAATTATTTTTTATTCACCTATTTACCTTTTGCCTGTGTATAATTAAAAATATATTACAAAATTTAACAAAAAGGACAAATAAATGAGCAAAACTACTGAAAATCTAAAAATTGCATTTGCCGGAGAAAGCCAGGCTTTCCAAAAATACAGCGCATTCGCCAAAAAAGCTGCCGCTGATGGATATTCCAATATTGCCAAATTATTCGAAACCACAGCAGAAGCTGAACGCATTCATGCAGAAGGACATCTGAAAGCGCTGGAAGGTATCCAGGATACCCTGACTAACCTGGAAGAAGCCATCTCTGGTGAAACATATGAGTTCACCGAGATGTACCCGCCAATGCTGGATGAAGCAAAGGAAACAGGGCACAAAGCCAGTCGTATGTTTGGTTATGCACCAGCTGCCGAAGAAGTACATGCTCGTATCTATGCACTCGCATTGGAAGCAGTTAAACAAGGTAAAGATTTAGAGGTTTCAGAGTTCTACCTTTGCCCAGTGTGTGGTTATATCGAATTAGGCGAACGTCCAGAAAATTGTCCAATTTGTGGTGCTCTTGGAAAGAAATTCCTTTTACTTTGAGTGCAAAGTCGCTGAATCAACCTGAGCATTAATTTGAATCAAAATTAATAATATCCCCTTTTTTCAATGAAGCATCATGTCCGCAGGGAGGAGGTTTTTTTCTTCCATTTCAAACAAAAAGGGGTGATTATTTTTATTTATTGAAATTCAGTTTAGCCACACAAATCAACCGGCTAAATATGTTAACCTTTTCTTTACAAATCCATTATAATTTAATTGTAAATCAACTACGACTAATTTAATTTTATTTTGAATTAAATTAGTCATTCCACACTTTTATTTTCCAAAGAACGAAGTATTATTTAATGGAGTTCTTTTCAAGCTGTACATTTGTGAGAAAACTAAAATCATTCCATAATATCAAAGAGGTGCTACCATGAGTTTTTCTTTTTATTTCCCAACAAAATTAATCTTTTCAGAGGAGGCTGGTAGTGATCTCCTCGTTGAACTTGCATCAGCACCGAAAGATGGCATTCTTTTATTAACCGATAAAGGGATTATCAAAGCGGGCATTGCAGAAAAAATCCTGAACAAATTAAACGAAAATGGATTTCAACCGATTGTCTTTGATGACATTCCTGGCAATCCAAACGTGCCGGATGTCAAAAAAGCCCTGGCAGCCATTGAAGGCAAACAAATCACGCATGTGGTTGCCCTCGGTGGAGGTTCCGTCTTAGATGTTGCCAAAGCAGTCGGTCTCCTCCTCGGTGATCCCGAGTTGGATTATGAAGAAGTGCAATGGCGACGCCAGCAAATCAAAAAAGCTCCCCTGCCCGTCATCGGTATTCCCACCACAGCTGGGACTGGTAGTGAGGTCACGCATGTAGCGGTGGTTGGTGACAGCAATGGGTTTAAGATGGGTGTGCTGCATCCTGCCATGTTCATGAAAACGGCCATTATCGATGGCAGTCTGATGCTCTCTTTACCCCCACAACTGACTGCTACCACCGGCATGGATTCACTCGTGCATTCAATGGAAGCATTCCTTAGCAAAAAAGCCAATCCAGTCTCCGATTTGTTTGCGCTGCAAGCTATCCGCGCCATCGTAAAATGGTTGCCGGAAGCCTACAAAAACGGTTCCAACCTCGAAGCACGCAAGCAAATGGCAATGGCTGCTACGTTAGCCGGTATCTCCTTTGATCAATCCTCCTTGGGGTTGGTGCATGCCTTAGCCGGTCCCTTGTGTGGCACCTATCACCTTCATCATGGCTTAGGAGTGGCAACTTTACTACCCGCCACCTTAGAATTTGATGCTCCTGCCATCCCCGCTGAGCGTTGGGATGCTTTACGTGATGCCCTGGCTCTCCCGCAGGATGCCAGACCAGAAGTACTGCCTGATTTTGCTCGCGATCTCCTGAAAACCCTGGATATGCCCACCCACCTATCCGAAGTGGGTCTGCAAGCTGAAGATATTTCCAAGATTGCTGAATCAGCCACCAAGATGGCTATGATCGGTCTCAATGTCCGTGCTGCCAATGTAGAGGATTGCAAAAAAGTACTGGAGGCAGGATTATGAAAATTTTAGTTATCAACCTTTCCACTGGAGAAAAAACCGAAAGAGCACTACCCGATCCACTAATGGCGGGTCGTTATCTCTCCAGTTATCTGGTTAAAGAATACGTTGATCCGAAAGTTGACTCGCTCAGCCCGGACAATGCCCTGGTTTTCACCACCGGTATCCTTGCCAACACCCGCACCTCCACCGCATCGCGGCTTTCCGTTGGTTGCAAAAGCCCCCTCACCAAAGGCATCAAAGAAGCCAATGCTGGCGGGATGGGTGGAGACTCGATCGCCGCGTTGGGATATCGCGCTGTAGTTTTCCTGGGTGCATTACCCACAGGGAAAAAAGTTGTCTACCAATTAGATCAGGATGGTGGAAAATTAGATTTTGAATCCGCTGATGACTGTTGGGGAAAAGGCAACGAGGATACAGCGGCTTACTTACTGGAAAAATTTGGCAATGATCATTGTGTGATCAGCATCGGCCAGGCTGGCGAGCAATTAATGGGAGCTGCTGGCATTGCTGTTACCGACGCCGAAGGAAATCCATTCCGCCTGGCTGCCCGCGGTGGTGTGGGTGCTGTGATGGGTTCCAAAGGACTCAAAGCCATCACCATTCCGCTTCCACCACGCAGCGGTAAAGAACTCAGTAAAGAAGCCCGCAAACCCATTACCGATTTCAACAAGCATGTTGCTACCAGTGAACGTGTTGGTGTGTTGCGTAATTACGGCACAGCATCTACCGTGATGCCAGTGCAGGAGATGGGTGGTTTACCCACTCGCAATTTCAGCAAAGGTAAATTACCGGATGC
>JACDJB010000885.1_pt1 | contig 26755 bp, 24 predicted proteins | sample 7454121 | NCBI WGS metagenome assembly JACDJB01 (sample SAMN14253290, study PRJNA609438) | sludge metagenome | isolation source: sludge after 25d culture with pyrite | collected 2018-12-20
GCGATACGGCATCAATGCCGCAAATATGCAGAATCTCGGTCGCCTTGCTCGACCAGGGCGACCGCGTACCCGCTCTCGGCGCGACTGTCACGCTGACAACGTCGTCCGGCCAACTTTCCAGCGCGGTACCATAATTGAACAGATCATGCAGCACATGCGTTTGCGCATCCGATAATTTCACGCCCGGTTTTACTTCCGCGAAATGAACGAATCGCGCAATAATCCGGGTAACTGAAGGCGCAACAGCTTGAATCGAAGCCAGTTTTTTTGCCAGACGAAAATCACAAACGGCTGCGTTGCCAAAGAAAATCTGCATAGTGGATCTGCTCATGGTGCATGGAATCAGGGGACAAAATCGACGACGAAACACAGCGTCACGCCAACTAAAGTGCGGCGATTGTACCACCGGGAGACGATGATTCTCCATGAAATGGCCTATGAAAGCGCATCACGGCAAAAGCCAGAAAATCGACCAGCAACACCCTGACATGGCTTGTATTTTGCTTTAGGTCAACATAGATAGCTTCTTACCTGAATATTTTTCAGTTCACTCTTTTGGGGATAATCAGCACAGTGCCCATCCGACCATCACATCACTCGGCTCGCCTTTCCTTCTGGCAGGGTCAAAAACCAAATGCATTCATCGCCTGCTTTCTCGGTGCACTGTGGGTTTGCGCCCAATCGGCCTGGGCTGCGGGGTCTGAGGAAACGGCCTTTCAGAGCCGTGCGTCCATAGAGTCAGCGGCGCAGGACTTTCTGGAAACACACTATCAAACCGATACGAATACCCATTTTTACATCAACCCGATCGATCCGCGACTGCAACTGAAACAATGCGATCAGCCCTTACAGGTACGCAGCAATAACCTCACCGTGCCACGCGGCGGGCGCATCACACTGAAAGTTTCCTGCGAAGGGTCAAATCCTTGGCGGATTTATGTTCCCGCTCGAATTCAAACCATGGTCAACGCCATCAGTCTCGCGCGGCCGTTGGCGCCGGGCGCCACGATCAGCGCAGAAGATTTGACCACCACACCCGTGAACGCCAACCAGCAGGTCAATGCTTATTTGACCAGCCCCGATGAAGCCATCGGACAGATTGTCACAAGGCCCATGCAGGCAGGCCAGATACTATCCCAGCAGGATTTGGGTATCGCCAAAGTGATTCATCGGGGCGATCATGTCACTGTCATTGCAGGTACTGGCAACGTGAGCGTGTCTACTGAAGGCGTTGCACAGGCTGATGCAGGGGTCGGCCAACGAATCATGGTGAAGAACAGTCGTTCAGGTCAGTTGGTTGAAGGTTTTGTACGCGACGCCAATACGGTAGTCATAAAATGAACCGGCGCGGTGTCTTGGCGATTAGGTATAGCAATCAGATTGCCGTAATTTTTCAGCTATGCGTTAAAGTTTGCACTTAGGTGGCCGATATAGTGTGCATACGTGGAATCGGGATAGGCGTGAATCTGAAATGAAGAGCGGCATCCATCCTGACCAAGGCATACTTAAAGAGGGATAGAGATGAGCATAATCAATGGGTTTGGCGGTAAGAACGGCTATGGCAGCCCCGCTGTGGATAATAAAAACACAGGTAAGCCCACCGCTGCAAGTGGGGAAGGTGCCGCGCCCGAATCGACTTCAGAAGACACAGGTGTCAACCTGTCATCCGGTGCAACCGCCATGAAGCAACTCACGCAGACGCTTGCCAGCAGCCCGAGCTTCGATCAGAGCAAGGTCGACCAGATCAAGAGCATGATCGCCAACGGTCAGTACAGCATTGACCCACAAAAAATCGCCCAGAAATTCATGGAAATGGAAAACTCCGGCTCATGAGCCAAGGCCCTGCTTCATCTCCTCGTTCTGTCCAGATGGACACGCAGGTCATGCTGCAAAATCTGGCGGCAGCCGTTACCGGTTTAACGGATGCGCATCAAAAACTGGCCGATATGCTCGCCGCCCCGGATCGTACGGATTCCGGGGCTTCGCTGGATGAAGTGATCATCGCCATCCGTGAAGGACACGCCCGCCTCGAAGAGGCTGAGCTGCATCGTCAATCATGGCTTGCGGCCCAGCCGATCAACTCATCATCTACGAAATCTAACGCCCGACAGGACATGCATCAAGCCCTCACGGCCATTGACCGGGCAGAATTCACCAACCACCTCGCCTCGTGGCTGGCGCTTCAAACGCTCATCAGCGAACTGGACGAACGCACCCGTGAACACCAGATGGTCATTGCCCGTCTGGGTCTATTTATCCAAGAGCGCGTCAACCTTTTGACGAATGCAGCCGATGGCAGCGACACCGCCGTTTATGCGGCTAGCGGCAAGACCAGTGCGCCGGCTGATCGTCGTCGCTCCCTGGGCGATGCCTGAGCGCGCTCAAAGAAGACTCTTTATCCCTACTCGCTTGGCGGTAACACCGTTTCCCGCCGCCATAGCGCAAACGCACTCTCTCCGGCTCGACCTTCGCGCAATCTGACCCAACCCACGGGTTGAATGCTCGCCTCCTGGGCACTTTGCTCGATATACATGTAGGCGTCATCCGCCATCCAGTCAGCCTGCTGCAAGCGCTCAACCGCTTCCGACAACAAGTCAAGACGGGCAAATGGCGGATCAAGAAACACCAGATCGATCCGCTCCCCCGGCACGAATTGAGTCGGCGCCTGACGCAGCCAACTCAAGGCATCCTGCGACCAGACCTGCGCCCGCTCATCCGCTACCGACATTGATTTCAAACTATGGCGAATCTCGGCGGCAACGCGGGCCGATTGCTCGATCAATCCCACCCACTGTGCACCGCGCGAAATAGATTCAATACCGAGAATGCCGCTCCCGGCGAACAAATCCAACACCCGCCAGCCATCGAGATTCTGCCCAAGCCAGTTGAACAGTGTTTCTCGCACCCGGTCGGGCGTGGGGCGCAGGCCCGGCATGGCAGGAAAATGCAAACGCCGGGAGCGCATTTCCCCGCCCGTCACGCGCACGACCTGTTTGCCACGGACGACCTGGCCGGATAAGGAACGAGGCGAAGATTTCACGAACGTATCGCCGAATCCATCCCCTGATTCTTCACCATGCGAGATTCGCGATTTCCTTGATTTGGCACTCAAAATTCACCCCGGAGATTTCACGACTCAAAACCGCGCCTGAATTCTTGGGCACCTCGAAAAACCTACTGCGCGACCCGATTGCTGCGTTGGGCGGTGCTCGCTCCCTCACCTATCTATTTGATATGTCTCGGTCGCTGCGCTCCGGCCGCCTTGCACTCGGGCCGCTCGTGACGGTTTTTCGAGGCGCCCTCTTGTCTATAAGCGATTGAAGAACAGCGGAGATGTTAAACCCTGCTCATCATCGGCATCAGCTCATTGATGGCATGACGCCCATGTTAATATGATCCATAGACGGTGTAGTGTGCTGCCCGTATGGATTATCTCATTCACGAAGGCCTTTAAAATGTTTGGATTTCTCCGTCGGAAGAAAAAACAGGTGCCCGGCGATGCTGCGATCGAATCACCGGTTGATTCTTCAGTCGACGCCTCCGTAGTTGACTCAAATGGCTCGGCCACTGAAGAAGAACCGGTCGAAGCGCCAAACGCCATCGAAGCCGAATCTATTACCGCGGCCATCGCCACAGAACCTGAACCGGCGCAAACTTCGACACAGATAGCCATCCAACCGGCGCCACAACCCGTTACACAGGAAAAGCCCAAATCCCGTTTTTGGCAACAACTGGCAAGGGCACGCAACAACTTCACCGAAGGCTTGGGCGATCTGTTCCTCGGCAAAAAGGCCATCGATGACGAACTGCTCGAAGAGGTCGAAACCCGATTGATCATGGCCGACGTCGGGCAAGCGACTACGCGCGCGCTGATCGATGCCCTGCATCAGCAGATTTCTCGCAAGCAGATCAACGATGCCGAAGCCTTGTTCGAAACGCTCAGCCAACTGATGGTAGAGCGGCTGGAACGCGTACAAAAACCCCGCCCCGTCCCCACGGAGCAGCCACACATTATCGTTGTCTGCGGCATCAATGGTGCCGGGAAAACCACGACTATCGGCAAACTGGCACACCATTACAAGCAGTCCGGGCACAAGGTGATGCTGGCCGCGGGTGATACCTTCCGCGCCGCCGCCGTCGAGCAACTGATCACCTGGGGTGAGCGCAACCAGATCCCGGTCATCGGCGAACCGGGGCGGCAAGACGCCGCTTCGGTGCTGTTCGATGCCGCCCAATCGGCGCGCGCCCGGAATATGGATGTGCTGATTGCCGACACCGCCGGTCGACTGCATACGCAAGGCGGCCTGATGGAAGAATTGAAGAAACTGGTCCGGGTCGTCAGCAAATCGATTCCCGGCGCGCCACACGAGATTCTGCTCGTGCTCGACGCCAGCATCGGCCAGAACGCGCTCAATCAGGCTCGTCAGTTCCATGAGGCGGTCGGCGTGACCGGATTGATCGTCACCAAGCTCGATGGCACGGCCAAGGGCGGCATTCTGTTCGCCATTAGCGATGAATTGAAGCTGCCGATCGACTTCATCGGCGTAGGGGAACAAATCGGCGATTTGCGACTGTTCGACCCGAAAGGTTATGTCGATGCCCTGCTGGATCGCGAGGACATATGATCGAATTCGATGGCGTCAGCCGCCGCTTCAGTAACGGCCACTTTGGTTTGCAGGACGTGCGTTTTCACATTCCCGAAGGGCGGATGGTGTTCATTACCGGCCATTCCGGTTCGGGAAAATCCACCCTGCTGCGACTGATTCCCGCGCTGGATCATCCCACCAGCGGCACGGTGCGCATCGGCGGGCATGATCTGCAAAAAATGCCCAGGCATCAGTATCCGAAGTTACGTCGTCAAATCGGCGTGGTGTTTCAGGATCATCACCTGCTGCCTGACCGGCGGGTGTTCGATAATGTGGCCCTGCCCATGCAGGTGGCCGGCTTCGAGCCACGAGACATCCGCCGACGCGTCGAAGCGGCGCTCGACAAGGTCGGCCTGCTTGCGCGCCAACGCGCTCGCGTGGATGAACTCTCCGGTGGTGAGCAGCAGCGGGTCAACATAGCCCGCGCGCTGGTCAATCGCCCCAAGATCCTGCTGGCCGATGAGCCCACGGGCAACCTCGACCCCGAACTCTCCCGCGAGATTTTCAACCAGTTCGCCGACTTTCACGCCATCGGCGTGACTGTGTTGATCGCGAGCCACGACCTGCATTTATTAAAGACCTTTGCCGTGCCCCGTATCGTATTGAATCAAGGGCGGATTGCCCAGATAGAGGAAGCTTTCTGAGCATGGACCAGAACCACTCGACCTCGGCCAAAATCCCGAGCGGCACACCGACCCGAACGGCCAGAACGAAGACCAGTGCACTCAACGCCTGGAAACGGCACCATGCACGCTGCCTTAAGGACGGCTTATGGCATCTGGTGCGCCGTCCCCTGAGCGCCTGGGCGACCATTTTCGCCATAGCCATCGTGCTGGCGCTGCCGGGGTTTTTGATGACGCTGGCCGCCCAGATCAAGCACATCGGGGGTGCCTGGGCTGCCGAACAGGGGCAGGTGAACGTGTATCTCAAAACGGGCACCGATGAAACCCATGTAAAGGACTTCACCCAATGGCTGCAGAGCCAACCCAATGTGCGCAGCACGCACGTCATTCCGCCGGAACAGGGGCTTAAAGATCTCGCCCGGCGCCTGAACATCGATAGTCTGGAGAGTGATATCTCCAACCCGCTCCCGACCGTCGTCGTTCTCAAATTAAAGAACCCGACCGACCAGGCCAGCCTCGCGCTGCGGGAAGAGATCCGCAACAACCCCTTGGTCGAGAATCTCTCGGAGAGTGGTGTATGGGTCAAGCGATTGCAAACCATCAGCCAGTTTTTCGACGAGTTGAGCTGGTGGTTGATGTTCCTGTTCGGCTTTACCGTGGTCTCCGTGATCGGCAACACGCTGCGGCTCGAATTACAGAAACGTCGTGAAGAGCTGGCGTTGATCGCGCTGATCGGCGGTACACGGCGTTACATGATTCGCCCATTACTTTATGACGGCGCCATCATGGGGCTGCTGGGCGGCCTGGTGGCCAGCGGCTTGATCTACACGCTATTGACGATGCTCACGGCACCCATCAATCAATTCGCGGCGGAATACGGCACTCAGATCACCGTGATCACCCCGATGATGCTGACCGCGCTGCTCGGGTTGATCGGGCTTTCACTGGGCTGGCTCAGCGCCCAACTGATCGGGCGGAATTTTTTGCGCCACGCGGTGCTCGCCTGACTTGGCCCGCGCGGGCTTGAATTCATTCAATACGAGCCTTTCAAATTACAAGACCGTTGCATTTCAAAAGACCAACAACTGTTTTTTATTGCCCCGAAACCTCTGATTAAAACCAGCAATGTCTTGGCTGGGCGCTTCAATAGGTAGACTCCAAAGCACTTATTGCCAAGTAATCCCAAATCAAATCAGAAATTGCGTGCGGCACAGAAACACATCCTGACGAAAAACTATATAGGTTGTTGTTTATAAATAACAATAAAAGCAAAATTTTTGATTTTCGCCCACTGATAATTTCAGGATGGAATGATTCAGATCGTTCCTGAATAAACAGGCAAACACCGGCGCAAAGGGAAATATTTCAGGGAACAGCAGTTTCGATATGTTTATATAGACATATCTGGCACGGACCGTGCTTTAGCATAGTGGCCCAACCACCAAAGGGACGCCTTAACTCATGAGGGTTTTGGCGTAAAACCCGCAAAAGGAATTGTTCTTCTTAGCCCGCTCGATGTTTTGTTGAGTGCGCACCGCGCCCCCAAGAAGTGAGTGAACGACGCTTCTTGATTTTTGCCAGCCGCAAGGCTGGTTTTTTTTGGGAGGCCTAAAAAAACCGTGACAAGCACGGTTTTCAATAGTTTAGAACCTGTTATCGCACGTTACCGATCTCGGTGCAGTCCAAGATCGGCACATAAACGCGCAAACAGGGCATCGGACAGAATCGCTTACTGTTTTTGTGCCGCTTCTGGTTGATTGACCGGCGATTGCGGATCGGTCAGAAAAGCGACGATATCGGCGACCTGGCTGGCGGTCAGTAGATGTCCCTCACCACCGTAGCGCGGCATGATGGTGCAGGGCACGAGCATTTTGGCATCGTAGACATGCTCATAGGTATATTTGAGAATCGCAGGGCTTTGACCTCGCTTGCCATAACCGACCAGACTCGGCCCCATATTCCCACCGGGCTGGCCGGGAATCATGACATGACAGGCGAAACAGTTGGCCCCGTTGGGGTGATTGGGATTATCGGCATCGGCAAAACCAATGCGATCACCCGTCGTTCCGCGTGCCACAACTTCACCGTTTTTCCAGTCGCCAAGCAACTTGCCATCGGCTGGCATCTTCAAGCGCGCTTTCTCGAATTTGACAATCGCAGCCGATTGTTCTGCATTCGGTTGATCGAGCGTGGCGTTGCAGGTTTTCAGGGTAAAGTCATTTTCTACACGCAGTTTGTATTGTTCAGGCGTCGCATAAGGAAAGCTTTGTCTGGCAGCCTTCATGAATTCATCGTAGGAAATGTGTTTTTGTGATTCCGCCCAACCGGGTGCATCGGGCAGAGCAGAATCGGCAGCCAGCACATTGCCTTGTGCCATGAGAAAAATACTCGCGCCGATAATGGAAGTGATTTGTTTGTTCATGGGGATACCTCAAGCTCTTGGCTTCACGCCGGGGATATTGATTTTGACGTCACTCTTTGTGGCTTGAACCCGCAAAAATAGAGTCAAGGCCGCATCCAGAGGTGAGCCGGTCTCGATCCAAGGTAACCGCATGGCCATCACACAGCGCTCGTTTCGCCACCACTGAGTTCGCATGGTGCCGTCCTTGATGACGTAAGCCGGAAAGGCGGCTGCAATTTTGCCGGCAGTGTGCGTATCGAGCAGGTTTGGCAACGGCACACCGCGTACAGTCCGTTCGTTATACGCGTGGCATGTGGCGCAATTGAGATCCATTTCCCCCCAGCGATGAAAGAACATGTATTCACCGAGGTGGTATGACTTTTTCTCTTCCGCGTTATCGAGTTTGATCTTGAACGGCTCGCCATTGGACTGAGCCGCGATATAGGTGGTGAGTCTAACCAGATCGGAGCCGGTGCCGTCTTCCTCGCCTGAGGTTTTGTACATGGGCATCAGGAATTTCTCCTTGACCTGTTCGGGCGTAAAACCCTGGATTTTTTCCATACAGGTGAGCAGTCGTCCTTCCAGCGTTTCTACCCGTCCCGTATCCGGAAAGTAACGGGGCAACTGGGCGTAAGCATCTTTAACGACACCCGGACCGAGGCCGAAATCACAGGTGCTTAAATCCTTGTTATTCGGCCCGGCCTTCTTGAAAAAAAGCGCCTTGCCATCATCGATCGTGAACGCGCCGGGATTCGCCTCGGGCGGCATGGCCTGTTCCACGCGTTGCTGCATTTCAACCCAGGCATCGTTGCCTTGATTAACCGGATTGGCGGCAAAAGCGGGCATGGCTGCGCTGATTAGCGTAACTGCCAAGCCGAGCTGTACTTTTTGTCTCATTGAACTGCGTCTCCTACTGTTTTTTCTACCGAATGGGCAATCGCCTCGTGGCTTGACCTATCAAGAAACCTGATTAACCCCTTTGCGCGACGCGAAGCAGGCAAAACCTACCGACCTGCCATACAACTGAACCAATAACCGCCGTACGTAATAACGCAACAGAAGCTTCGGGCAATGAACCGTTAAGAGCGATCTGCTGTTTTGCAGTCACATCTTCGACAGCTCATCTTCGGACACGAAGGGGTTAATCAGAGGTTTCTAATGCAAAGGCAATGCCAGAATCCTGAAACCCTGATCTGGCGCGGATAAAACAGCTTTTTCCATTCTGGATTACCACAGGCCCACTATGCGTTGATCGGGTCAACCCGGCTTGATCTGGCAGGAAACAGAATTCAGCTCATTGCTATACGTGAAGCGGTTTGAAGAATTGAGGAAGAAAGGATCCCGGTAACAATCGATGTGGTACTAATGAGCAGAGCAAAACTATTGCGAAATGCGATCATCATTGTGTTTTGCCATACATAGCGAAACACAAGCAAGCCACCTCTGTGTGGTGTATGTGGTCAGGATGGCGTAATATCCCTAAGAATATATCGAATTCTTCTGGTACCCCCTCTTTCATGCCTGATCTTCAATCTGTTTTGCCCGATTCCCCCTTGCACATCCTGATTTATGCCGGCGAAGGCTGCGAGATACGCATTGCAGATATGCTGTCCTTATTGGATGCAGATGATTCGTTTCGCATCCGCTGGGAACGTGTGGATGACAGGACATCCGCCCAATTTCGCCTGGCCAGCCATCCGCACGATTTATTGCTGGTTTTTGTGGCGAATGAACGAGCGTTCAGAGATGGATTGACGCTACTGGCCGGTAGTCGTGCGAGCGGAGCCGACTTGATTGCGGCGGCGGTGCTCAACGAACCCGATGCCGTGATGCTGCGTTCGTTGTACCGCGGCGGCTTTGCCGAAGTTTTTTTGCCGCAAGATGGCCGCCCTACCCAACAAGAACAACTCTCGCAACTGCTGCGGTTGGCGCGGCATCATCAGCGATTGGCGCATCGCACCGGATCAGAGGCGCTTTTTCCTGAGCAGACCATGCCGCCGATCGCCGAGAGCATGGTTATGCAGCGTGCCCTGCGCCTGGTGCATCAAGTGGCGCCATCGCCGCTCCCCGTGCTGATTGAGGGCGAAACCGGGACGGGCAAATCCATGCTTGCGCGGTATTTGCACGAGCAAAGCACGCGTGCAAACAAGACGTTTCTTGCGGTCAACTGTGGTGCGCTCACGCCAAGCTTGCTGGAAAGCGAATTATTCGGCCACGAAAAGGGCGCTTTCACCGGCGCGGCGGCGCGGCGAATCGGGCTTCTGGAAACCGCTGACGGCGGTACTTTATTTTTAGATGAAATCAACAGCGCACCGATGGATTTGCAGGTGCGTTTGCTGCATTTCATTCAGGAAAAGCAATTTATGCGCGTGGGCGGCAACCAGCCAATCGCCGTGGATGTCCGACTGATTTTTGCAACGAACAAGCCACTGATGGCGTTAGTCGAACAAGGAACGTTCCGGGAAGATTTATTCTATCGGATCAACGTGTTCCCGATCGAGGTGCCGCCCTTGCGCAAACGGGTCGAAGACATCCCCCAGATTGCGGCACAGGTGTTATTGCGCGCCTGCACCCAGTTAAATCGCCCGATCAAAGCTTGCGGACCGGGCGTGCTTGAAGCCGTGCGCCGATACCACTGGCCGGGCAATATGCGCGAACTGGATAACGCCATTCAACGGGCGTTGATCGTCGCCAAGGGGGAGCGAGTCGAGTTGGAGGATCTACCCACTGAAGTTGCCTCGGCCTCCCCCGCGTTGCAACAGGTTTTAACGGACCAAACGGCACCCAAGTCTTTCCCCTGGCCGGATACGGCTCGCCTGGATGAGGTGGAAGCCTTTTGGATCAAGTACGTGCTGTACCAGCACGGTGGCAATCGCACTCATGCAGCAAAAAGCCTCGGCATCGACCCCAGCACGTTATGGCGCAAGTTAAAGAGTGTTTGATCGGATCGATCGATTAAAAACAGACCAGGCGAACAGTTTATAAAAACATATCGTGGCACGTGAATTGCTTAAGAACGTTCCTCTGATACCGCAACCCCGAATTGGCGGGCAATGCTGTATTGATGGCCGCGCCGCGCCGAGCGACGCGCAAAATATCGACGAGGAGTTAATTTGCGATGAACAACCAGAATTCGAACCATGCTGATGTACCCACTGCCCAAGACTTACAAGACGAAGTACGTCGAGATTTGCTCAAACGGCTGTTGGGTATTTCCGCGCTTTCATTGATGACACCCGAGCTACTGCAGCAGGCCGCCATGGCCGATACCGCAGGCAAAGCCGTCATGGGCCCGGTTGTGCCCGATGTCAAACCCACCAAACTGGCTGAAAACGTGTACCTGATTCACGCGAAGGATAAGTTTCCAACGCCGCAGAACAAAGGGTTTTTCACCAGCATCATGTTCATCGTGACAGAAAAAGGCGTGGTGGCGATCGATCCGAGTGCGTCCGTCCGTATCGGTGAAATGGCCATCCGCATGATCAAGTCGGTAACCGACAAACCGGTGATTGCCGTGATCAACACGCATTATCACGGTGATCATTGGATGGGCAACCAGGCCTTCGCCGAAGCGTATCCGGGGATTCCCCTGTATTCGATGAAAGAATCCGCCGAAGCCATCAAGAATGTGCTCGGTGAACAGTGGATCAAAATGCTGCTCAGAACCACCGATAACGAAACCGTTGGCACGCGCATCGTACCGCCAACGCATTATGTAAAAGATGGCGATGTGCTGGATTTTGGCGACAGGCAACTCACAATCCACCATTTGGGCAAGTGCCACACGCCATATGACTTGATTATCGAGATCAGCGGCACACCTATCGTGCACATGGGCGATGTGATCATGGATCACCGTATGGCCGGCATGGGGGATGACGAAGGCAGTTTCATCGAAGGCATCAAGGTGTTGCATAAAATCAAGGAGCGTATGCCCGATCGACTGTATGTTCCGGCGCATGGCAACCCCGGAAAGGGCATTCTGGATGACGAGATCAACCTGTTTGAAACCATCTACAACACGGCAAATAAAGCGCAGGCTAAAAACAAGAGCATCAAGGAAGCCACCTTGATGGTCAAAGCCACGCCGTTTATGCAGGAATACAGTAAAACCACGCCCGATTACGAAGACAGCGTGGCCAAATGGACCAGCATCGCGTATCTCGAAGCGCAGCAAGCCAACTTTTAAGGAAGCCCTGAAATCATTCAGAGGTTCCCTTGACAACATCTTGATTTGAGCAGGCTCAAATCAAAGCTTCTTTGAATCCCCCTTGTTCCCCCTTTTACAAAGGGGGATGCCCAATCCTTCAAAAAATGGCTGAGTCACCCCCCTTTGAAAAAAAGGGGGGATTTGCCGAACCTCATCCCTGTGCTCGAAAAAAACGGCATTTGTGCCGCGTTTTCTCAAGCACTTTTTTTCATTAAAAACCGATCGAATCAACCGGCAGCGGCTTTCTTGATTGTTCAATCCTGCGTCATGGTCACGCCAAAATCGGCTGGCGGCGCGTGATAGACACTGCTGGTGACCAGTAAATCGACGCCCGTTCGGGCAAAGTTCACGGCATTCTCCGGCGTGATGCCGCCCGCTGCCGATACAACTATTCTGGGATTGATTCTTTTAAGCTGAACCACGAGATCCTTGAGAATATCGGGCGACAATTTATCGCATTGCACCACGTCCGCGCGTGCTTTTGCCGCGTCAATGGCTTCGGCCACCGATTCGGCTTCAAGCAAAATGCGTTTTTCCGGGCTCGCGGCTTTTAATTTTTGCACCAAGTCAAAGAGCGTCACGCTGGGCGGCAGAAACGCGCGATGTTGTGCAAAAACCAGAATGGATTCGGACAACCCCAAACGGTGGATGATCGCACCGCCCGTGAGCACGGCTTTGACCATCATTTTGCGATTCCCCGGCATGATTTTTCGCGTCGTCGCCACATGGAGCGCCGGGTTGACCGATTGCACCGCCTGAACCACACGTCGTGTCTGGCTGGCCACCCCACTGGCGTGCGCCAACAAGACCACCGCCACTTTCCACCATCGGTGCAACATCGCCGCACTACCCGATACGCAAAAAACCCGCTCACCCCGGCTTGGCTGATAGCCCGATGGCTGACTGAACACTACATGCAGACCCAGCAGGTCGGCCATTTTAATAAGCTCCTCGGTGCCGCAAAGTACCGAGTCGGTTTCCCGCGCCCGGATGTCCAGTACGCCTTGTTTGTGTCCAATGCCAAGCGCGCGGGTCGTTTCATCGTGATAAGGCACGTCTTCTGCGAGCCACTGTTCAATTTCTGCTTGTGTGAAGTAAACCATGCTAAAAATCCAGTTGATAAAGTTCATGCAAACAATGCGTGGTTAAGTGCTGCTGACACAAACCATCGCCAAATAGCTGCCCTTCCTTGAGCAAGATGCAGCGTTGTGCGACCTGCCGCGCGTGATCGGGATGATGCGTGGAGAACACGATGGTGCGCTGATCGTCGGCGAGGCTTGCGATCAATTCAAGCAGGCGCTGTTGATGCCCCCAGTCGAGGTGATTGACCGGTTCATCGAACACCAGTGTCTGGGCTTGCTGTGCCAGCGCGCGGGCAATCAGAATGAGTTGCTGTTGCCCGCCGGATAGCTCGGTAATCCGTTTTTCGGCCAGATGAGTTTGCCGCAACTGTTCCAGCGCATGCCATGCGCGTTCTGTCGCAGTTTTACTACGCGCCCGAATGATGCCCGCCTGCCCGCCCATGGCCACCACATCGAGCACGCGCAAACCAAATCCCACGCGATGATGTTGTGGCACATAGGCAAACAGGCGGGCGCGTTCCGCCAGGGAGATGCGCTCAAGCGGTTGATCATTCCAGAAAACCTCGCCCGATAGCGGTGCACGCAAACCGAGCAGGGTTTTGATCAGGGTTGTCTTGCCCGAACCATTGCCACCCAACAAGGCCACGATGCCGCCTGTTTGTATTTCAAGATCAATCGGGCCGAACGCGGGGTGCTGTCGATAGCCACCACATAACTGACGGAGCCTGATCATCTTATCGCCAGCCACTCGCACCCAGCCGAAGCAATAACCCGGCAAAAATCGGCAAGCCAATCAGCGCGGTGAGAATACCGATCGGGATTTCCACGCTGAACAAGCTCCGCGAAAGCACGTCTACAGTCATCAGGTAAATGGCGCCGATCAACACCGAACCGGGCAACACGAGCCGGTTATCAGCACCCAGAAGCAAGCGGGTCAAATGCGGCACAATCAGTCCCACCCAGGCGATCATGCCCGCCAGCATCACGGTGACCGACGATAGAATGGTGGTGAGAACAATGATACTGATGCGTGTTCGAATCACCGCCACGCCCAGACTTTGCGCTTCTTCATCGCCTTGACTCATGATGTTCAAGCGTTGTGCCTGCAGGATCAACAAAACACTGCCCACCACCACAACAGGCACCGACCAGGCAAGCTGCGACCAGGTTATCTGCCCAAGAGAACCCATCAACCAGTACACAATGGCCGGTAATTTATCGTAGGGATCGGCGGTGTATTTAAGGATTGAAAGCCCGGCGGCAAACAGCGCCGCGATAATCATGCCGGAGAGCACCAATACGATCAGCCCATCGTCTCCACCCACCCGCCAGGCAAGCCCCACCGCAAGCCCCACCGCGAGCAATCCAAAGGCCAGTGAACACAGTTGCACAATCAAAAAGTGATCACTCAAACTCAGCCCCAATGCAGCACCAAAACCGGCACCGGCTAGCACACCGAGTATTTCGGGGCTAACGAGCGGATTGATGAACAACCCCTGATAGGCCGCCCCCGAAACCGCCAGTGCCGCGCCGATCACCACGGCTCCGATCATATGTGGCAAGCGGATGTCCCAGATAATGGTATGCAGCATGGATGCGTTGCCAACTGGTCCGTGTATCAGCACCTGCCAGAGTTCTCCTAGCGTCATCGGATACGGGCCGATGATGATGCCGAGCACAAACATGATGATCAACAGCAGGCCCAGAGCGAAGTAAATGCGCAGAACTTTTTTCATGTAGCGGGTTTCATGGGGCAGGCACGTGGCCGGTCGCGGCATTGAACGACCGCGCGATACGGCCAATCGCCTCAAGCTGCGCCCGGCGCTCGTCGGTATGATCGGTCATCGGATTGAGCGCCAGATCACTGACCCCGATCGCGGCCAGTGCGGCCATGCGCTCGGATATCAGGGATTCTGGCCCGACCAGCACGAATTCATCGATATTATCCAGGGTGATTCTGTCGATACCCCTTTTACTGGAATCAGGCCCCGGGGCATCGGTGGTTTTATTGTCTTGTTTGGCTTCGGCCTTGCGCGCCCGCACACGCTGAACCTGCTCGAATGCGCGCGCACGGGCAATGTCGATCTGTTCGTGCACATAAATGCCGCGAACCAGCATCAGATTGGGTGCGTGTCCGGCCATGCGCTGATAGGTTTGTACCGACTCGGCCACGCGAGCCTGTTGCCAAAACTGGGCTGCCATCAAACCCATGCGCCAGCGGGCGGCCTGTGCAATCGCCAGCGGGTCGCGCGTGGCGAGATACAGCGGCACGGTTGCAAGCCCTTGGGGATATGGCGTCAGATAGACCGGCTGGCGCTTGTCGTGCAACACTACCCCCTTCCCTTCAAGCCAGTCATGCAACGCAGGTAACGAGGAGATCAGCCGTTCACCGCGAATTTCATTTGCCTGCCAGATATTTTGATGCGCCAGAAACGGCCCGCCTTTTGCCAGACCGATTTTGATGCGCTGCGGCGCGAGCACCCACAGCATCGCAATGATTTCGGCAATATCCAGGGCATCGCGCTGCCCCAACAGGAGTGCTGCGGTGCCAAAGGCAATTCGCTGCGTTCTGGCAAGCGCATGGGCGATAAAGAGCTCGGGGCGCGGCGTGGGGCTGTCTGGCTGACCATGGTGCTCGGTCAGCCAGACGCAATCGATACCGACCGCTTCGGCATACTCGACGAGGCTCAATTGCTCTTGATAGCGGCGGGTTACATCAGGAATATCGTCCGCATCCACATGTAAAATTAATCCGATCTTCATCCGGCGGATATTCCTGCTTGTTGTCCTGGATTTAACATGTACGACAACTGATCAGGCGTCATGTCCACAGCAAAAAAAGCGTGCATAAACGTTTTTGTCAGCTCGCGCAGATCAAAGCGATGATGCGCGGGGTAGAGTTGATCGTAAAGCCAGAAAGCGGCCAGTATCCGCATGAACGACGGCGGCCGATCAATCCAGCGAAACGGCACCTGGGGGGCAAGCAACACCTGATTTGCCTTGACGGCCATCAGATCGGCATATCTGGGATCGGTGTGAAACGCACGGTAGGCGGCAACATCCTGCGTGAGCACCCAAGGCGGATTCATTCTGAACAGTGTTTCTATCGAAATACGCACCATGCCGAAGCCATCATTTTTCTGTCCGGGGCAAACCATCGGATTGGTGACATGCAGCAAATCCAGCACCTCAGCGTGAAAGGACCCCGGGCACTCGCTCGCCAGGCCATCGTCTTGTTCAGCGTAATAGATGACCGGCGCGGGCTTGGGCATGGGCAAGGTTTTAAGCTGGGCAAGCAGGTTTTGGCACAAATCGGCGACCGGTTGCACCCGATCTGAAATACCGAGCCAAACGCCGAGCTGTCGGATAGCATCCGGGTAATCATAAACCGTGTTCAAAACCAGATTCTTAACGGGAATGCCCAACTTTTTCAGCTGGCTTTCACTGACCTGAGTGCCGATGGAGGCCGCATCGGAAACAATCGCCAGATCAGGATGATTCGCCAGCAGCACTTCCACATTCGGCGTTTTACCTTGCCCGAAGAAGCCGCCAATAACAGGTTTATTCAAGATGGCATCGGCAAAATAACCCCGGCTTTGCGTTGGTGGCGGAAAATTCCAGCCAATGAACGATTCCGGCGCCAAAGCGGCCAGGAGGTAACTGACGACCGGATTGGCGCCATATACCCTTTGCGGTGTTGCCCCGAATCCAAGACGAGGCAAAGCCAAGAAAGGCGCGGCAACCAACCCGCGCAAAAATACCCGCCGTGTGTGCAGGCTGGCTGATGTTGCGTGGCGCTTACTCAAAACCGGGCCTCGATGTCGCCGTAGAAGGTGCGTCCTGGTTCCGGAAAGCCCTCGGTGATCTGGTAATTGCGATCGGTCAGATTGCTCACACCGGCGCGAACCGTCCAGTTCGGGTTAATGTCATACCGTGCACGCAAGGCCACCGTGGCATAGCCTGCTGTCGGTTGCAGTCCATTGGTCGCGGTTTGACGCGAGGAATAGGCATGCACTTCAGCGTCAAACGTCCACTTAGCAAGCGGGAACCAGGACAAATCAACAAATCCGCTATGGCGTGGGGTGCCCGTTGCAACCAACCCTGCCGCGCCGAGTGTGCGCGCAAGATAACTGTAATTACCAGAGAGCGCGAACTGATTACCCAACGGCGTGGATAAGGTCAGTTCCGCCCCGCTGTTTTTGGCATTGCCCACATTCTGGTTCTGACCCACGTCCGGCGTCAGTGCGACCATTTCAATCGCATCGGAAAGACGGCTCGTGAAAATCGTCGCGGAATACCCTGTGGAACCGAACACCGTTCCTTTAACACCGGCCTCGTAGGTCGTCACCGTTTCCGGGCCAAGGTTTGGATTGGGTATGGAGCTTCCCAAACGATAGGAGAAAATATCCTTGATGGTCGGGAAATGGGTTTTGTGCGCCACGCCGACATGGAATTCCTGACCAAAGGCGTCATGTGTCAATACCGCCTGAAGGTTATTGGCTCCGCGTGCATTGGCGACTGCCATATCCCTGACCTGGGTTTGCGCTTTGTTCGCGTACTCCTGCGCCTGGGTGATTTTTTGGCGATCGTAGCGATAAGCCAGCGTTAAATGCGTTTTATCACCCAATGCGATGCGGTCCTCGACCCCCGCGCTGTAAATATGGCTTTTGAACTCAAGCCAGGCCGAATCGTATTTTTGTGCGTCCGTTGCCAGATCACGTTCCCGGTGAACATCGTATTTTGCCTGCCCCATCAGTTTGATTTCGTGAGTACCAAACTGTCGATCCCACTCCAGGCCACCGCCCGTGCTGTGGTCGTCGTATTGAGAGTTGAAGGCATACTTTTTGGTTTGCGTCGTGTAGCTATTGTTATCAAACGACCGCAGAGCGTTTTTGAAGGTGTCGTAATACAAACGGGTTTTGAGCACACCGCCCGCCACGGCTGTTTTGCCTAAGTAGTAATAACCGTTTTTCTTCCATTCGGGCCATTGCCAGTACCGCGTGGGACCGACCGTACCGGTGTATGGCGGCGATCCTTTATCCCCCGTAGTACCGTAATAAGAAAGCGTGTACTCATCGGTCGCATTGGGTGTGAACCCCAGTCGTAAATTACTGTTCGTAATTCGTGAATAGGCATTCAAACGGGAGCCGTCTGGCTGAATCGCATTGGCCTGATAGGCGCTCGAAAGTGGGAAATTGCCTGAACTGGCATGCTCGATGCCACCTTGAACGTAAAAAAGATTATTCGGACGACTCGATAGCTGAACACCCTCGTGCCGTGAAAAAACACCATCCTTACCCATGCTGCCACCGGCATCGACACGACCGGACAAAGGCTGCGTGGGGCGCTTGGTGACCAAATTGATACTGCCGCCCATATTGTTCGGCCCGTACATCAAGGAACTGAGCCCCTTTGAAACGACCACCTGCGATAAATCCCCTGTCAAAAAGCGGGAAAGATCGATGTTGCCGTCATAGGGCACATACACAGGCACCCCATCGATGTTCAGTGTGGTTTGCGTGGAATCGAACCCGCGAATATAAACCTGATCTTCATTGCGCTGCCCACCACTGGACATAACAACGCCCGGAACATCCTTGAGCGCTTCAGCCAGATTCAACTGATTGCGATCTCGCATCGTCGAGGCATCGATCACCGTGGCGCTGGGATCTCCTGCGGGCAGCATGTGATTGGCATTCACATCCACCTGACCCAGGTCAAAAACATCATCAGCCCATACTGAAGAGGGTGCGAGCACGGCGATAACCGCCGTGGCAATCAACCGTTTGTTCAACAAACGGGGCAAAAAACGAAAACAAGTTGCACGGCAATTTGGCAAGCGAATCATAGCTACAGAACATCCTGGTCAGTGATGGTAAGAAATTGGCCTTTATTCGATATGTTTTAAAGTATATATCGAAATATAAAGCAGAGGCTAGCTTGCTGTTTGCCATGCCCTCGTCGTTGCACCAGGAGCTTGTCGGACTTTAGGGAAGCGCTGATTTATTCAGTGCTTACCGCTTGGGGCAGGATGCCCCAACACGAACAAAGACGTCAGTCTTTGATTCATTGGAGCCATCGCGGGCGTGTACCGCGATGAGCGCGCTGATTTATCCCAAGGATGGAATAAATCAGCATAGGGAACCTCTGATTGAATCCTTCGTGGCCGAGACGGGCTTTTGAGGGATGAGTCGCAAGGCGCGGCGCGAAACGGGCTTGCGCCAGCTTAATGCGAAGCAGGCGCAAGCCCGCGTTAATGGTTATTCCATTCGTGAGCGGCGCAACACAGCGGGCTTACGCCAGCTACGCGTAAAATCGCCCTCAAAAGCCCGTCCCATGCGGGTTGCTGCCCCTTATCTATTTAACATGGGCCGCAACACTTCGTTATCGGCCTTGGCATCGTAGCGTAAACTACGACCTGCGGCCTCTGCCTCGTTTTGCGGCTTTTGGATCAGCAACTCGGCTCACGAGGGATTCAATCAGAGGTTCCTTAGGAATCGAAGCAAACATCCAGTGTACTGTTTCGCTCTTGGAGGCATATTCAGCGAGTCGCTGGCCTCAGGACACGATTTTTTATAGATATTCAGCAACTTAACTAATCAAGAAACCCATTAGAGACGGCGCGTTCAATGAAGCAATGTGCTGACCTTTGTCCATAAATAAAAAACACCTCGAATAACCTCATGGATGGGTTTTTTCGAGGTGCCTTGACAGTTTGTTGAATCGAATGACGATGACCACAAACGGAAGATTTATACCGAAACGGTGTGTTAAATCCTGAAACCGCTGACCAGTGAACCCAGCTTTTGCGCATCCTGCTGCACGCTGGATACCGCAACCTGCGCCGCCGACATATGTTCGGCGTTGGCAGTGATCACGTCGATCAAGGCGTGCAGATCGGCATTGAGCTGCTCGATGGTTTCCTGATGTTCCTGACTGTTGCTTTCCACGCTCAACGTGGCCGACACGGAATCGTCGATGGCAACCAGGACTTGCGCCAACTCACCTTGCGCCGCGCTCATCGCCGCTTCGGCCTGCCGGGAATAATTCACGACTTCACTCATGGTCTGATCCGTTTGACCCACCTCGCGGGTCAAGCGTTCCATGACTGCCGAAATCTGCACGGTGGCATCCTGGCTGCGCAGCGCCAACGCACGAACTTCTTCAGCTACCACAGCAAATCCCCGCCCATGCTCACCCGCGCGGGCGGCTTCAATCGCCGCATTCAGTGCCAACAGGTTGGTTTGGTCGGCTACCGAGCTGATGGTGCGTGTCATGGATTCGATTTCTTCCTTGGCCGACACCAGAGAATGGATGTGGCGGGTGGCCGTATCAACGCGGGCAAGTGCGGAATGAATCGAATCGACACTGCGGCTGATCTGCCCCTGACTCTGCTCGGAACGGGATTGCATCGCCACCGCCTGCTGGCCTACACGTTGCAACGCACTGCGCAGTTCGCTCCCGCTCTCGGCCAATCGGGAAACCTCAACCAGCACCCGATCACGTTGTGACTGCACACGATTCTGCTCGGTCATCACCTGACCGATGCGGTGATCGAGCGTATTGGCCGCTTCCTGCATCGATGCACTGCCGTGGTTGATGTCGCCGATCTGGCGATGCAGCGTGTCGATCATGCCATTGAAACTATCAGCAATTTCGCCGATGGCATCGTCGCTCATCAAGTCGCATTTACTCGTCAGGTCGCCTTGCCGTACAGAGCTGGCCAGAATGGCCATTTTCGATAACTGCCGCAGCAATACGAGTTCTGCCACCCAGTAATTCACAAAGCCGACGGTAATGCCCGCTGCCACACAACCCAGCACGAACCAGCTCAGCATCCCTTCCCGGAAGTTGACGAAGAAACTCGCAAAAACCGGGAATACGGCGCCCATACCAAACCCCATGGCGATAAAGGACCATTTAAGGCGCCGCAAGATACTCTTTTTTTTCATGGATACTCCGATAAAAACCTGACGAAGCAAATGGATACATCAGCTTGACGCCCACATCCGGATGCCGATGCCCCAATCCAATTGTGCATGATGGTGTCAGAGCGTTATCGTCACACAGGCGAAATACTTTAGCCAATTGATCGGCTATATCCGGCATCATCTAGGAGCCTTGCGTCTTGACATTTCTGGATGCCCCCGAACAGCCGCGTTGCTATGATGCCCGCCATGAATCTACACAGCCCCACGAGTCACGATGCCGAGTGTGAACGGATTGCCCGCCCGATTGGCAGCGGCTTTCGTTATGCCAGCCTGCCGCTGCGTGGCCGGGTTCTGTACGCGATTTCGGCGATCAAGGCGCTCGACAAAAGTTTGGAAGAGATCGTTCAGACCGTGGCAGAACCCCAGGTTGCCCGTTCCAAGCTCGATTGGTGGCGTGGCGCCTTGCATCAGGCGACCACCGAAGCCAGCAGCAATCACCCGGTTCTGATTTCACTGCTTGAATCGACGCCCCCCGCCACCCTTGAAAAAATGGTTCCGCATCTGGAATCTCGACTGGGTAGCGCGCTTTTGGCGCTGGATTATCAGGGATTCGATACCGAAGCGGATCTGACTGCCTATCTCGATGCCAAAGGCGGCGCCCTGTTCCGGCTGTACGCCCAGGCGCTCGATCTCCCAGAGGAAACGACTGTGAAGCTCGGCGCACTCGGCGCACTGGGTCATCGCATCGACAACCTGCAGTGGCTGGGGCGCAATGTCGCTCGTGGCTTCATTTATCTCTCTGCGGAGCAACTTCAAAAGCACGGCGTCAATGAAGCGGATTTTCACCGCCCGGATCGATCCACTCGCCTGGCACCCTTGCTGCAAGCGGAATATGAACACATCCGTGCAGAACACAACCGGCATCTGCTTGAACTCAAAAAAACCTGTCGTCGGCCACCCGCTTTTTTCCGCGCGCTGATCGCACTCGACCAAGCCCGCCTTGTCCACCTTCACCGCTGTGGATTGCGCCTGCTGGACGAGCGCCCCGAGCGTTCCCCTTTTGCGCAACTGCTCACCGCCTGGTGGGCCACCAAGCGGTCGCCGCGGCCGTTGCGTTGAACCGCCTGTAAAAACATGGAATTGAGATAACAATATGCACAGCGAAAAAACAGACGCCTTTGCCGGTCGCATCGTCGTCATCAACGGCGCCACCGGCACGATCGGCGAAGCCATGGCATTCGCGCTGCAACGCCAAGGCGCGCAGTTGATCCTCTTCGGGCGCAAAAGCGACCGACTCAACCACTTGGCCGATGAACTCACCGCCGAGTTGGGTGCCGAGGCCGAACACCGCGCGCCTGTCATTCAAACCGTGGATTTTTCTGGTGCCGCCGTCGAGGACTATCAGACTCTGGCCGATGCAATCGAAAACAACTTTGGCCGGATCGACATCCTGATTCACGCCATGGGCCAAGGCGGGCAACTGAGCCCGTTGGCCTACAGTGATCTGATGAAATTCCAGGAAAGCCTGCACCTGAATCTGATTGCCCCGTTCGCACTCACGCGCAGTCTCTGGCACCTGCTGGAGCAACCCGGGAAACAGGCACAGGCCAATCGCGCTCAGGTTTTGTTTTTCACGGATCGGGGCACCCCCGCCTTCGGCAACGCCTACACACTTGCCCACGCCGCACTCGCCCGCATGATCGATCAATGGGCGAATGAAACGACCAGCGTGCGCATCAATGGGCTGGACCCCGGCCCGACCCATAGCGGCCTGCGGCAGTACCGATTCCCCGGCGAAGCGCAATCGGAACGCGCCGATGTCTCGGCCATGCTGTCCACGGCGCTCGCTTTGCTGGCCGACGAACAGGCACATGGACAATTGATTCGTCTGCAACCGGATCGGATTTGATATATTGCCAATGCTTTTTAATAAAAGATGAAGGGAAATCCCATGTTTTCAATGCAAGTCGGCGGTCTGTTTGGCTTTATTATTCTCGCGCTCGACATCTGGGCCATAATCCGCGTGATCCAGAGCAATGCAGGTGCGGGCGTTAAAACGCTTTGGGTGTTACTGATCCTCTTCCTGCCCGTTTTGGGCCTCATCCTCTGGGCACTGTTAGGCCCCAAAGGATAAAGCCGATCCGATTGAATCGAAGTGCCCTTGCACTGAAAGGACCAGACAGATGAGCGAACACGCCCCCTCGATTCTGCTTGGAGCCGGAACACAGCCGGCCACCATTCAAACCCGCATGATCAACCGGCACGGTTTGATCGCAGGGGCCACGGGCACGGGCAAGACCGTGACCCTGCAAGTATTGGCGGAGCAGTTTGCCCGGCTCGGCACCCCCGTGTTCGTGGCGGATATCAAAGGTGATTTGTCCGGCATCGCGGCCAGCGGCAAGCCCCACCCCAAAATCAGCGCCCGCGCCGAAAAGATGGGCCTCGAGCCCATGCACTTCCAGGCCAATCCAGTCATTTTCTGGGATGTGCACGGTGAAAAAGGTCACCCCTTCCGACTGACGATTTCCGAAATCGGGCCTGTTGTTCTGGCCCGGCTGCTGGGTTTGAATGAGCTTCAGGAAGACGTGCTCAACATGGCATTCCAGATTGCCGACGATCAAGGCCTGCTGCTGCTCGATTTCAAGGATTTCGAGGCTTTGCTGCGCCACCTCGATGAAGCGGGCGACGAATACCAATCGCAATACGGTCGCATCTCCAGCGCCAGCCTGGGCGCCATCATGCGCGCCGTCACCGGCTTCAAGCGCGAAGGGGCCGAACAGCTCTTCGGCGAGCCGGCCATCGCCCTCGATGATCTGCTCATTGAATCCGACACGGGCGCGGGCATGATTCACGTGCTGGCCGCGGATCGGCTTTATCGGGAAAGCCCCAAGGTCTATGCCGCCTTGTTGCTTTGGCTGCTCTCGGAATTATTCGAGCAGATGCCGGAAGTCGGCGATCTCGATGCACCCAAATTCGTGCTGTTCTTCGATGAAGCGCACCTGTTGTTCGACGATGCCCCCAAACCGCTGATCGACAAGATCGAGCAGGTGGTTCGTCTGGTTCGTTCCAAAGGCGTGGGCGTTTATTTCGTCACGCAAAATCCGCTCGATCTGCCCGAAACCGTATTGGGCCAACTCGGTAACCGGGTACAACATGCGCTGCGCGCGTTTACGCCGCGCGACCAGAAAGCCGTGCGTGCCGCCGCGCAGACCTTCCGCAGCAACGAGGCGGTCGACGTGGAAACGGTCATCACCCAGCTTGGCGTGGGCGAAGCACTGGTTTCCTGTCTGGATGCCAAAGGCATGCCGACACCGGTTGAGCAGGTACTCATGCGCCCGCCGATGAGCCGTATCGGCCCGCTCACCGATGAAGAACGCGCCGCCATCATGCAACGCTCACGTTACCGGGGGCGGTTCGACACGCCGGTGGATCGCGATTCCGCGTTCGAGATGCTCAAAAAACGCACTGAAGAAAAGCACCAACAGATCCAACTGAGCGCACAAAATGCCCAAGAGGAAAAAAATGCGCAATCCACCGCTCGAACCAGCCGCCGACAAACACCGATGGAGGCGTTCATCAGCAGTACGGTTCGTGCCATCGGCAGCCAGATCGGACGCCAACTGATCCGCTCGCTCCTCGGCAGCTTGAAACGCTAAAAATGGCAAACCGGTAACGGGAAATACACAGCGGCGAGGGACAATCGGCAAAAATTTCCGCATAATGCGACCCGATGCGCCGACAGAATCGACCGTTCGAGTTTGAGGCTGCCTGTTTACCCCAAGGCGAGGTTATAAGCCCCGCCCAGTACCGAATGTCTGCAGCGAGCGCCTGTTGCGCCGTCGACATCGCCCCACATGATGATATGAGTGCTGTGCCTATCACCTGCAGGTGACAGCCCGATTCCAAAGGAGTATCCGAGTGACTGCATACCAAGATCAAGACCCGCAAGAAACCCGCGAATGGCTCGAAGCCTTAGAGGCGGTCGTGGCCGTCGAAGGCACAGACAAGGCGCGGCACCTGATCGGCAACCTGATCGAGGCGGCTCGCAAACACGGCATCGACACACCCTATTCGGCGACCACGCCGTACATCAACACCATTCCCGCAGAAAAAGAACCGACCTACCCCGGCGATCGCCAACTGGAACAGCGCCTGCGCGCGTTGATTCGTTGGAATGCCATGGCCATGGTCGCTCGGGCGAACAAACACACCTCCGTAGGTGGCCATATCGCCACCTTCCAGTCCAGCGCCACCATGTACGAAGTGGGTTTCAACCACTTCTTCAAGGGTCACGATCACCCCGATGGGGCCGACATGGTGTTCTTCCAGGGCCACGCCTCGCCGGGCATGTATGCACGTGCCTTCCTCGAAGGCCGCATCAGCGAAGAACAACTCGCCAATTTCCGTCAGGAAGCGCATCTCGATGGCGTTTCTTCCTATCCGCACCCCTGGCTGATGCCGACCTTCTGGCAGTTCCCGACCGTGTCGATGGGTCTTGGCCCATTACAGGCCATCTATCAGGCGCGCTTCATGAAATACATGGACGCACGCGGCATGGCGAAGATGAACACCCGCAAGGTCTGGGCATTCCTCGGTGACGGCGAGATGGACGAACCGGAATCCACCGGCGCCATCGGCTTGGCCGTGCGCGAAAAGCTCGACAACCTGGTGTTCGTCATCAACGCCAACCTGCAACGCCTCGACGGCCCGGTGCGCGGGAACGGCAAAGTGGTTCAGGAACTGGAAGGCAGTTTCCGGGGTGCAGGCTGGAACGTCATCAAGGTACTCTGGGGGCCGGGCTGGGATGAGCTTTTGCAAAAGGATACGTCCGGCAAACTCATGCAGTTGATGATGGAAACGGTCGACGGTGAATATCAGGCCTATAAGGCCAAGGATGGCGCTTTTGTCCGCAAGCATTTCTTCGGCAAGTACCCGGAAACCGCTGAACTCGTCAAGAACATGACCGACGAGGAAATATTCGGCCTGACCCGCGGCGGTCACAGCCCACGCAAGATGTATGCGGCCTACAAGGCGGCCACCGAACACAAAGGCCAGCCGACCGTCATCATCGCCAAAACCATCAAAGGTTATGGCATGGGGCCATTCGGCGAAGGCGCGATGACGGCGCACAACCAGAAGAAGCTGGATGTCGACGGCCTCAAATACTTCCGCGACCGCTTCGGCCTGCCCATTTCCGATGCGCAACTGGAAAACGACGTTCCCTTCTACAAACCGGAAGATAGCCACGAACTGATCAAATATCTGCACGAACGTCGCAGCGCGCTGGGCGGCTACCTGCCCAGCCGGGTGGATCGCGCGGCCGCCCTGCCGACACCGGAACTGTCTGCTTTCGACATGATTCTCAAAGGCACGGCCGATCGCGAAATGTCGAGCACCATGCTGTTCGGCCGGATTCTCGCCATCATCTTGCGTGATAAAGAACTCGGCAAACGCGTCGTCCCGATCATCCCCGATGAAGCCCGCACCTTCGGTCTGGAAGGCCTGTTCCGTCAGGTCGGCATTTACGATCCGGCGGGGCAACTGTACGAACCCGTCGACTCCGATCAGGTGTCCTGGTACAAGCAGGCCACCAATGGTCAGGTATTGCAGGAAGGTATCAACGAAGCCGGCTCCATGTCCTCTTGGTTGGCCGCGGCGACCGCCTACGCCAACTACGGCGAGGCCATGATTCCGTTCTATATCTACTACTCGATGTTCGGCTATCAGCGCGTGGGTGATCTGGTCTGGCTGGGTGGCGACATGCGCGCGCGGCTTTATCGTTGGCGGTACCGCTGGTCGCACCACGCTGGAAGGCGAAGGCCTCCAGCATCAGGACGGCCATAACCTCGTCTTCTTCAGCGC
>JACDJB010000886.1_pt1 | contig 26697 bp, 14 predicted proteins | sample 7454121 | NCBI WGS metagenome assembly JACDJB01 (sample SAMN14253290, study PRJNA609438) | sludge metagenome | isolation source: sludge after 25d culture with pyrite | collected 2018-12-20
GCTTGGGAGACGCCGCCTGGGAAGCCGTTCACCCGGCGTTCGGCGCCCTGCCAGCGCCGGACGTCGTGGCAGACGACCACATCGAGTCAGCCGTACCAGAGGGGCTCCAGCACCGCCAGCGGGTGGAGGTTGGCATCGAACGCAAGCGCGGGAACGAGTTCTTCGAGGAGCAGATCATGACGCCGTGGGAGCGGCCCGTCGCGAACATGTTCGGCATCAACCTCGCGGTGACCAACTCGCCACTCGATCAGCCGGCGGACGCCACGCTCGAGGACCTGGGCACGACCTTGAGGGAAACCGCCTTCTTCGTCCCGCTCCTCAACGGAGTGCTCGCGCCAGGGGCGTTAGCCTTCGACACCATGGGCAACCTGCTCTCGCCTGCGGACGCGGCCAGCGCAATGGCTGGCGTGTTCCAGACGGCAGCGAGCAAGATGGGCCAGGCGACCGGACTCCTTGGCGCCCTCGGCACCGACGCCCCGGCAGACATGGAGCCGTTCGCGTTGACTGCCCAGTTCGTCGATGTCGTACACGTGGCGCCGGGCGGAGCCGAGAACAGGCAACGCCGCTACGTCTTCGACCGCCGTGGAGGCGCAGCGCGCGTGCAAGGCGGTGCGGAGTTGCTCGACGAGAGCGTATTGCTGAACGGCATACTGAGCAGCATGGAGTTCATGGTGACGGGGGCGTCGTTGCCGACCGAGTACCTCGTTGACGACTCGGTGCAGCAGGGCCTGCGCTACTTGGACGCCATCGAGAGGCTGGCACGGAACCCGGACCTCGGTCTGATCGACGGCGTCGGCGGCCTGCAAGGCCGCGACCAGCTCTTGCTGATGGCGCTCTTCGAGGGGGTCGCGCCCGTAGCGGGCGGCGCCGGTTACCGCGCGGCGCCGACGGTCGTCTCGATCAGGCAGGCGCTATCGATCGGCGAGTCGGTTGGCGGCGAGTTGGGCGTCGACATCTTGCATAGCAGCCGGCGTTTCCTCACGACGGGCCCGTCAGGGGTCGTCAGCGACGCTAACCGCGCCGTTCTGGCTGGCGCGTGGGACACGATGGTCGAGCGCCTGTACGTCGAGCGTTTCGCTCAAGGGGTCGACAGCGCCTTCTCTAGCTTCGCGGACGGCTCGGGGCCGCTGACGGTGCTGACCGATGTGGCTGAACTACGAGGGTCTGGTGCTCCGGATGCGGCATTGCCAGCCTTGCAACGCGACCTCGCCGCAGGCAACGTGGTCGTGTACGCTAGCGACCACGCTGCTAGCGGCACGGCCTTCAGTTGGTGGCGCGTCGATCCCGCTACGGGGACAACGCTCGGGATAGGTAGCCGCGGCCACGGGAACGCTGCGGTCGAGTACCTCGTCCCTTGGCAGATCAGCCTTACCGTCGCAGGGGTCCTGGCCGTTCCAGGTGCGATGATCTGTGCTAGCCAAAGCGGCGACGCCCTGATCATCTGTCTGTGCGACATGGTTACTGGGGTGGTCATCTTCGGGAGCATCGGCATCGGCCTAGGCGCGGCGCTGGCTGGTGCCTCCGCCGCCGTGCAAGTTGGCGTGTCGGTCGGGATGTTCATAGGTTCGGACATCGGCCTAGGCTCCGCGATGCTCACGCCCCTTGGCGGCCCGTGCACGTGGGCGGACCGACTGATGAGCTTCCAGCCACGGACTACGTGCATTCTAGGGTGAGTCGCAGCAGTATCGGCGCCGTCAGCTAGCGGCGCGAGGAGGAGTAGATGAGCGTCAGTCGACCGGCTCGTATAGAGCGCTCGCCCTGGGGGCGAACCTCGCGCAAGCGCATGGCCATGCTTGGGGTGCTCTTCAGCCTGTGCGCCGCGATCACGGGCAGCGCGCTGGCGCAGCAGTGCACGTATGAATCGGAGCCGAACGACACGCCGGCCACCGCGACGAGGTTGACGGGCGCAGGGCCGAACATGATCGCGCCAGCTAGTTACAACGAGGTTGGCGCACTCTGCCTCACAGGCACGGTAGGTAGTAGCGACCAAGACGCGTTCAGGTGGGACGTAACCGCTGAGGACGCTAGGCACCGCTGGACGCTCGCCGTCGAGGGGCCGCGCAACAGCGTTACTACGGTCGAGCTGTTCAGGGTGACTTTCGCAGATAACGGCGTGGACGTCACGCAGGTCGAGAAGTACCCTAGCGTGACCACGCAGAACGGCAGCGCGGCCAAGTCGCGCGAGTTCCTCATCCAGCCGGGCAGCTACTACCTCGGCGTGGCGACGAGCGGGTCTGCCGGGGAGTTCGTCGCCAACCTAGCGCCGGTAACTACGTTGCGCTACGGCGCAGACGATGCCCGCTACGACGAGGGGGGCCCCCGGAAGTACGTGGGGGCGTTCGGGTGGTTCGGGCCGGTGGTCGAAGAGTTGGCGGTTAGCGTCAGCATCGACGAGGAGGCCGCAAGGCGCGTGTGGGGCCTTGAACTGTGGGCAGCGTACGGCTCCACACCGAAGCTGGAACTGGAAGGCCCAGCTGGCGTTGTCAGTCAGGGTGCTGTAGACGCTAGCGGCCGCGTGCGCTTCACCGGCCTCGGGTTGCCGGTAGGCGATTACACGGTCAAGGTGGTTGGTGACAGCGGCATGGTGCGCTTGCGCCTTGAGTCGCAAGGAGTGCGCGGCGACGGGATCGCTGTAGAGCCGAACGACGACTGGGCGCGGGCGACCGTCTTCCCTCTCGGCAGTGAGATGCGCGCCACCTTAGAGAACCGCGATTACTACCGCACCGAAGTGACAGCGGCCGACGCTGGCTACTACGACCTGACCTTCGAGTCGGCTGCTGACCTCACCTACTCGCTTAATGACGACGCCGGTGGAGCGCTCATGTACTCGCGCCCAGGCGTGACCCACGCCAGCCTGTACTTGCGCGCAGGCAGCTATCAGCTGCTGGTAGAGGGGACTAACGGCGTCAGCTACAACATGGCGCTACGGCCAGGCACCGCCTTAGCGGGTGGAGACGTGGAGCCGAACGATTACCCCAGGTCAGCCAGCCCGCTGCCGGAGAACGGTCAGGTCCGCGGCAGGTTCGTTGGCCCGGAAGCGGACGTTTACTCCGTTCAGGTGGTAGGCGCGGCGCAGCGCTACCGCATTCAGTTGGTTGGCGCCAACATCTCGAGCCTGACCGAGTTGGCCGTGTCGGGAGGGAGGCTGGCGCAGGCACGCGGTTCAGGGCGGCTGCGCCTCGACGACCTCGTGCTCATGCCTGGCCTGCACTACTTCGAGGTGCGCGGCAGTGCTGGCGAGTACGCCCTCAGGGCCATCTCGTTGGGTGACGCAGAAGTCGGCGCAGTCGTGGCGGCGCCAGCCAGCGACGCAGTCCTCACGCCAGCTGCGGCAGGCACGCCGGATGACGGGGCGGCGGCGGCGGTGGAGGCGCTTGAGGCCGCCGTGCTCGAGCCCGGTCCACCCCCGCCTGCAGGCACACTAGAGTTGGAGCCGAACGATGACCCCAGTCGGGCGATGCGTGTCGTACCTGGTCACGTTTACGTAGGTCGCCTGACGGGCGACAGCGACGACTACTACCGTTTCTTCCTGGCCGATGACCAGTACGTGATCATCGAGGTCGTAGCGCCTAGCGGCAGCCCGCCCATCGACGTGAACCTGGCGGGTAGCGGCTGGGCGGAGTTCCCGCCCGACGCGGGGGAGGCCACCACCCGCATCGAACGCCTCTTCCTCGCTGGTGATCACACCTTCTACCTCAACGCACCGAAGCTCGAGACAGACGGCTACTACCAGCTGAGGATGACCTTGGCTGGCAGCCTCATGCCGCCAGTAGACGCAGAGCCGAACGATAGCCGCGCCACGGCAGCTACGCTGCCAGCCGAGCTGCGCTGGCAGGGCAACGTCGGTGAGTACAGCGACGACGACTACTACCGCCTACCAGTCTTCGAGCAAGCGACGGCCATCGAGGTGACGTTGAGCGGGGCCAGCAGCCGGCTGCGGGTCGAACTGCGCACTGAGGCGGCCAACATCGCCCTCGCCGAATCCGGCGACGCCCAGAGCGGCACCCCGTGGCGCGGCACGCTGCCCGCCGGAGAGCAGGTCTTCCTGCGCTTATCCGGCAAGTCGCCCTACAGCGCCGAGGTGAGTTTCGGCGCGACACCGGACCCGGCCCAGTTGTTGCCGCCCCGGGACTCTAGCTCGCTGGCGTTAACGCTCACTTCCCCGACAGACGCCCTAGCCGCCTTCTGGCATGAGGGTCAGGCACTGACCATGACGGCGCACATCGAGAACCGCAGTAGTGAACCGCAGCAGCTGCAGCTGGAGGCAGCGAGTAGCCACGCCAGCGTGCGGTTCGATTTCGAGCCGCAACTGACGCTGGCTGCGGGCGAGAGCCGCGCTGTCCCGGTCGAGGTACTCGTGCCAAGCGACATGCGTGACGACCTGCCCCTACGCGTCGAAGTCGTCGCGGCTACTGCTAGCGGCGCCAACGTGGCGGCGGTCGAGGCGACGTTCGCCTGCGAAGCGGCGCCAGCCTCAGCGTTCGCCTACTGGCCCCTGCCCCCCAGCCTGCTCGGCAAGTTCGACGTGCTAGGCACTGGCTTCGGTGCCGCGATTCACGGTGAGTCGAGCTACGTGCGGCGCGACCTAGCGCTCATCGACGGGCGCGTGGGCCCGGCTTCCGGCGGCTACCTCGGCCTGGAGCATTCGCCTACTTACCGTCTCGCGGGAGACGCCCCCGTCACCCTCATCGGCAGCACTCTCGACCCGCGCTCGGACGCTAACCGCGCCGACTTCGTCAAGGTTTTCCGCATCGAGACGTCACTTGACGGGCACACCTTCACCGTTGCCTACCAAGGTGTTCTGAAGGCCGCAGGCGCTGAACAGGCTTTCGTGTTCGACCAACCTGTCAAAGCGCGCTACGCACGGCTGGTGTCCGTCAGTACCCAAGGCGCCACGAACAACGCCTACCTAGGTGAGTGGAAGCTCATCGCGGCAGAAGGCGACCTGTTCGGCGAGCTCGACCTCGCCGACGCCCGGAACGGCGGCCACGTCGCGTGGAGCGAACCGTACCTGGCCAGCTCCGGCCGTGGCATGCTCACCCCTGACGACGGGCAAGGCACCAAGCTGGACCTGCGTGAGATCGGAGCCTTCACGTTCGTCGTCGGCTTCCACGACAACCGTGCCGCCCAGTTCACGCGCATCGAGTGGCAAGAGGAGGCAGCGGCGCAGAGCGAACCCCAAACCATGTTCGCTAGCGTCACGGTCGAGGTGAGCCAAACAGGCGGTGCCGGCCCGTGGGCGCCGCTCGCCGACTGGCAACTTCAACGGGGTGCCACCGGTCTGGCGACCTTGCAGTTCGACGCTCCGGTGTGGGCGCGCTACTTGCGCTTCACGAGCGCTCCCGTGGAGGGTGCGGACGGCAAACTTGGACGCTACTATTACGCCCCGGACGTCGTGCGAGTGATCGAGCGCGCCACGAACGACGAGTACCGCTCAGCGCTCGCCGAGTGGGGTGCCAGCTCGCGGGCAGCTGTCTACGAGTACCTCAACCCGCCGACCCTGGCGCAGAACGTCGCAGACGCCGGCAACGACAGCCGCGCGAACGCTTCGCCGGCACCGGTCGGCGCGCAACTGACGGGCACTGTGCAGGTAGCCAGCGACGAGGATTGGTACCAGTTGACCATCCCAGGTGGGCAGAACTACCTTGAGCTCACCCTCGGTGGCGATCCGGCCATCGCTTACCGCTACGAACTCGTTAGCGCCGACGGCCTGCCGCTAGGCTTCGATGAGCGCCACGACGGGGACGACGTCGTTCTCTCCCTCTACGCGGAGCCAGGCGACTACTACCTCCACCTGTGGGAGCCCAAGCGCACCGTGGTCTTCAGTTGGGACACGAGCGGCTCCGTGAGCCAGTACCAGGCCATCACTTACAACTCGTTGGCGAGTTTCGCCACCGGTCTTGACGGGGAGCGCGAGGCCGCTCAGCTACTTGCCTTCGACGACCCGACTCCTAAGTGGTTGTTGCCCTTGTGGTCGACCGACCCGCAACGTGTGCAACGCGCCATCGTGGAGTTCGACCGCCACGCGGACTCTAGCTCGTCTGAAACGGCGCTCCTGACCGCCACCATGGCGTTGGCCGCTCGCGATGGCACCCGTGCCATCTTGCTCATGACCGACGCAGAGTCGACCAGTAGCCAGTTCACGCCCGCCCTGTGGCGCGCGTTCGAGGAGGTGCGGCCGCGCGTCTTCACCTTCGAGATCGCCTCCGGCGGCAACGATTACGCCCAAGACCTAATGCAGGACTGGGCTGGCGTCAACGCCGGGGCGTACGCCCTCGCGGCCGGGGTAGGCGACTTCGACGCTGGCTTCTCGCGCGCGTCGTGCCTCCTGCGGCGCCCGAAGCAGTACACGCTCGCGCTTGACGTCCGTAGCCAGCCCCTCCCAGGGCCGGGCAGCCTCGCGGTGCGCGCGGCGCCCGGCGCTGCGCAGGCAGCTGTCGAGGTCATCTTCGACGCGAGCGGCTCGATGGGTCGCGAGTTGCCGAGTGGCGAGCAGCGGTTAACGGCCGCCAAGCGCGCGCTGACCGCGCTCGTCAGCGAGGTACTGCCAGAAGGCACCCCGTTCGCGCTGCGCGCGTTCGGGCACATCACCCCAACATCGTGCGAGTCGCGCCTCGACGTGCCGTTGGCGCCACTCGATCGCGCCAAGGCGCAGGCGGCCGTCGACGCGATTCAACCTAAGCTCTTGTCCCAGACGCCTCTCGCGGACTCGTTGCTTGCCGTTGGCAGCGACCTGTCCAAGGCCGGCGGCGCGCGCACGGTCATCCTGATAACTGACGGGGCGGAGTCGTGCGGCGGCGATCCGGCGGCGGCCGTGCGGGAGGCACGCAAGCAGGGGAGCCTGGACCTTGCCATCGTGTCGCTCGGGCTCGAGCCGCAAGCATTGGCCGTGTTCGAGAAGCTCGCCGCCGACGTGGGCGCCAGCTACGTCGACGTTGGTTCGTACGAGGCGCTCGCCGAGGCGGTCGCGGAGGCGCTCAACCCGGCATACGAGGTGTATGACGCGACCAGTGGCGAGCTCGTGGCCCGCGGGCGCGTTGGCGGGGAAGCCATCGATCTGGAGATGGGGGTCTACAACGTGCGCGTCCTCGTGGCGCCGGTTGAGGAGTTCAGGGAAGTACGCGTTCCGGGCGAGAAAGCCGTGACGCTGACGCTAAGCGGTCATTGACGGGGCGTTGACGCCGCTCCGTCTATTCTGCCGCCAACCTGAACCGTTCCAACGCGGAACCTAGAGAGGACTGGAGTATGCCCAAGATCTACCTCGGCGAGGCCATTCGGCTCGTCATGCAGACCCTGCCGATCGTGTGGGTGAGGCTCGGCAGCTACCTCGTGCTCGGCCTGGGGCTCGGCGTCTACGCCGGAGTCTGCTTCGGGCTCGGGTGGTTGTTCGCCAAGCTGTGGGCGCCCCTCGGGTTCATCATCTTCCTTGCCGCGTTCGGCGGGGCGTTCTGGATCGTCAACCTGGCGGGCCGCTACTGGTTCCACTTGCTGAGGGCCGCGCATACGGCGGTGTTGACTGAGTTCATCACCACTGGCAAGGGGCCAGCTACGGGCCAACTCGAGTACGGCAAACAACAGGTCCTGAGCCGCTTTTCGGACACCTCCATCTTGTTCGGCGTCGGCCTGCTGGTGGACGGCATCGTGAAGTTCGTGGTGCGTACATTCACGCGCATCGCCTCGATCCTGCCGCTGCCAGGCGTCGACTCCCTCGGCAAGTTCCTCGAGCGCGTCGCCACCATGAGCACCACCTACGTGGATGAGGCCATACTGTCGCGCGCCTACGCGCAACGCGAGCAGAACGTGTGGGCGGTGGCTAAGGACGGCGTCGTGCTTTACGCCCAGGCCTGGAAGCCCATCTTGGCCAACGCGGTGGTGCTTGCGCTCCTAAGCTACGCGGAGTTCGTCATCTTCCTGATCATCCTTGGGCTGCCAGCGCTTGCCATCGGCGCCGCCCTGCCGAACCTCGGGCCGGCGCTAGGTATCGGCGTGGTCATAGGCGCGTGGATGCTCAAGCTGGCGTTGGCCGACGCCATTTCGCTGGCGGCGACCCTACTCGCCTTTCACCGCTCGACGGCCGGCATGACGCCGAACGCTGAGTGGGTCGCCAAGCTTGACGGCGCTAGCGACAAGTTCAGGGAGCTTGGCCGCAAGGCAGCAGCGTACGTTGCCCCGCAGGCGGCGCCTGCCGCGGCGGCGGGCGCGACGGTGGCAGGCTCGCTGGAACCAGTCGCGGTGCCAGGCGCAGCTGGCGAGGAGCCATTAGAGACGGCCTAACGCTTAGCTCACTTGCGCGCCTCGATCAGCAGAGGGGTAGGCTGGCGACGCGGCCTGTCGCCGCGTATCGTCAAGCTGAGGAGAGCCCCGTGCCTACCATCGCAGAACAGGCCAAGGCGCTGCAGGAGCGCACCGTAGCGGTCCGCCGCGACTTGCACCGCCACCCGGAGATCGCTTTCGAGGAGCACCGCACGATGGGCGTTATCGTCGCGCGTCTCCGTGAACTAGGACTGGAACCCCGCGAGGGCGTTGGCGGCACTGGCGTCGTGGCCGTGTTCGACACGGGCAGGCCCGGCCCTACGGTCCTCGCGCGCGCCGACATGGACGCGCTGCCAGTCGCCGAGGAGAAGTCGGTCGAGTACCGCTCAACGGTGCCTGGGAAGATGCACGCCTGCGGGCACGACGGGCACGTTGCCGTGCTCCTCAGCGTGGCGGAGATCATCATCGCGCGCGCGGCGCAACTCGCAGGCCGCGTCGTGTTCGTGTTCCAACCCGCAGAGGAAGTCGTTAGGGGCGCGCAAGCCATGCTCGCCGACGGCGCTCTCGACGGCATCGCCGTCGATCACGTGATCGGCCTGCACCTCTCGAGCAACGACCCGCTCGGCACGGTGGCGGTGCGTGAAGGGCCGGCGATGGCCGCGACCGATTCGTTCAAGCTGGTGGTCACGGGGCGCGGCGGTCACGCCGCCTACCCGCACGCCTGCATAGACCCGATCGTTGCCGGCGCGCAGCTAGTCATGGCGCTGCAAACGTTGGTGAGCAGGGAGACGGACCCCGTCGACCAGTCCGTGTTGAGCATCACGAGCTTTCATGGCGGCACCGCGTACAACATCATCCCTGAAGAGGTCGAACTGAAGGGCACGCTCCGCACCTTCGATGCCGCCACGCGGACGCGCCTGCGGGCGCGCGTCTTGGAGGTGGCGGAAGGCACGGTGAAGACGCTGCGCTGCACGCTGCGATCCGAGTGGTTCGAGGGTACGCAAGCGGTCGTCAACGACGCCGCCTCTGTCGCACGTTTCCGTGACGTGGCGGCGCGCGTCGTAGGCGAGGCTGGCGTCAGGTTGCAGGCGCCGATCATGGGCGGCGACGACATGGCGTTGTGGTTGGCGCAGGCGCGCGGTTGCTACTTCTTCGTCGGCACCAACTCTGGCCCAGACACGGCGTGGGCGCACCACCACTCGAGGTTCGACGTAGATGAACGCGGCCTCGAGATCGCCGTCAACCTGTTGGCCTCAGGCGTCGCCGACTTGATGAGCGGCGACTGACGACCAGCCGTATACACACGAGAATGGGCGCCTCGACTGCCGAGGCGCCCATACTTGCTAGCTGGCTTACCCGATCAGAACTTGGCGCGCAGCGCCGCAACCACTTGGCTGACGGCGGAGTTCGCTGCCTCGGCGAACAGCGGACCTACGGTCGGGTCGTTGTACGCCACGGTGCCCGCCAGGGGTACGTTGTCGATGTTGATGTTGGGGCTGCTCGCCTCGCCGGAGCCCTTCATGGAAACGACGACCACGCCTGTGATGATGTCGGTCGCGCGCACGTCGACCTCGATCTGGGCTTTGGTTTGGCCGAGCGTCACGCCGAAGAGGCTGCCGCCAGGGCGTGCCACCGTTGCGCGGGTGACAGTGCCGGTCACGACGTAGCCGGCTCCGGCCGCCTTGGCGAGGTCGACTGGGTCGAGCGACTCGAGGCCCTGCTTCTCCATGATGGTGAGGAGCTCACTGCGCTCGACGACCACGTAGCAGCCTGACTCCTTGAGCAAGGTGATGAGGCGCGCCGTAGCGGCGTCCTCGACGCCAACGACACTAACGCCGCCTTGGCTCGAGGTGTTCTGGAAGTCGACGACAGCGACGGTCGGGATGGGGTCCGACACGCAGGCCGCAGGTCCGGCCGCGACCTCCGTCGTTGGTGCACAGGCGCCGAGGGCAACGAGTGTCGTCAGGAGCAAGGCTAGAAGTGGTCTACGCTGCATACTTTGGTTCTCCTCTTCGCGACTGAGGTCGCTGCCAGAAGCCTGAATTGAGTAACTCGCACAGGCTAGCAGAACGACGTCAAAGCGCCATCAAATCCGCAAGCGCCGCGGAACCACCCGGCTTGGCGCTCCTTGCTTCAGGGCGTCAGACGCTGGGCGTCACGTGGGAAAGCGCGGGCGAAGCGGATGTTGTGAAGGCCCACTAGCAACGCCGTCAGCCGCTCCGCGCCGATCGCGAAGCCGCCATGTGGAGGCATGCCGTGCTTGAAGACCTCGATGTAATCCGCGAACGCCGCCTCGTCCATGTTGCGCTTGCGCAACTCCTGCACGAGCACCTCGGGCCGGTGAACGCGTTGGCCTCCAGAGGTGATCTCGACCCCGCGAAAGATGAGGTCGAGACCCCTCGTCAGCCCGTTCTCGAGCGGGTACGTGTAGAACGGGCGCGCCGCCTGCGGGTAGTTCGTGACGAACACGAAGTCGGAGCCGTGCTCCTCTTTGGCCCAGCGGCCGATCAAGCGCTCGGCTTCCGGGTCGAGGTCCTTGCCGCCGGAGGCGTGGCCGTAACGCTCGCTGACGAGTTCACGCGCAGCCATAAGGGGTATGCGAGGGAAAGCCACCGTGCGGTCAGGCAACTCTGCGCCTAGCACCGCCAGCTCTGAGGCGCAACGCTCCTCGACCCCCGCCAGCATGCTCTTGAGGAGGGCCTCCTCCAAGTCCATCACTTCGTCCTCGTTAGCGATGAAGCCGAGCTCGACGTCGAGGGACAGGTACTCGGAGAGGTGACGGTGGGTGTGGCTCTTCTCTGCGCGGTAGACGGCCGCCGTTTCGTACACGCGCTCGAAGACGCCGACCATGATCTGCTTGTAGAGCTGCGGTGACTGCGCGAGGTAGGCGCGGCGACCGTAGTAGTCGACCTCGAAGAGGTTGGCGCCCCCCTCGGCTCCCGCCGAAACCAGTTTGGGCGTGAAGATCTCGGTGAAGTCGTGCGCGTCTAGGTACGCGCGGAAGCCGCGCACCAGCTCTGCCTCGACTTTGAGCACGGCGCGGGTCTTGGGGCTGCGCACCGTCACGTGGCGGTAGGCGAGCAGCGTCTCAGGGTTGGCGGTCCAGTCTTCCTTGGCCAGTTCGACGGGCGGCGCTTGTGTCGCCTCGCTGATGACCTCGAGGGTGGAGCCTTGCACCTCGAAGCCACCAGGCGCCTTCTTGTGAGCCACTACCTTGCCAGTGACGCGGACGCTGCTCTCGTGTAGCGGCAGGGCCGAGCCTTCGAAGACTACTTGCGCCACCCCGCTGCGATCGCGGAGGAGCAGGAAACCGATGCCGCCGAGGTCGCGGCGGTTGAGAACCCAGCCAAGCAGAGTCACCTCCGCGCCGACGTGGTCGCCTAGGTCGCTTACCAGTACGCGCTCGGCGGGCACTGCCTCGTGCTCGCCCCCTCTGTTGCTTGTCATGGCCGTGCCTCCAGTTACGAGTTCAACAATCGCGAAAGCCCCCGAGGAAGTGTGGTCCTCGGGGGCTTCGATGACAGCGATGTACAGCGCTACGCCCCGAGCAGCCTCGCGATGGAATTAACGTCTCGGCGGGAGTGCGTAGCCATGGGCGGAAGTGTAACAACTGCCGTGCTGAGCGTCAACGTTGACTAGTGACCAGGCGCGTGACGGCCCGCTCAGCGTCACCGCTCCTCGATCAGGCCCTCCGTTGCGAGGAGGATGCGCGCGAGGTGCTCCCTGTCTTTCGGGCGGCCCTGCTGCTCCTTGAACTTGACCACCGCGGCTAGCGTCACGCACGGCACGCCCGCTACAAGTTCGGCTTCGTCGATGAGTACGTTGCCGTCGACGCCGAGCCAACCGTCGAAGAGTTCGACGTCGTCGCCGACTTCCACGACTTGATCGACGTCGCCCTGCATGAGCTTGGCGGCGCCGTGCTTCACCAACTCGAGCGCGCGCTCCCACGCGGCACGGCGGCAAACGATGTCGAGGTCGCCCGCCTCATCCAGGATGCCGCGCAGCACGAGCGAGGCGGTCGAGTGCACTGCGTAGTCGCCTGCAGGGAGCTGAAGCTCGTCAAGTCTCTCGCTGATCTGGGTAGCGTTCACGAGTGAGTCTACGCCGCTCCCTTGCCTTACGATGCTCGCGTGGAGCAGTTGTCTGAGGAGCAAACGCAGGCCGTCATCGCCATGGCGCTGGAGTTCGCCCGTCAGGGGGAGGCCGCGCAACTCATGGAGCTCGTGGCGCACGGCTTGCCGATCGACGTGGTCGACGGCGAGGGGAACTCGCCCCTGATGCTGGCGGCGTACCGTGGCCAACTCGGCACGGTGAAGGCGTTGCTAGCTGGTGGTGCGGACGCCAACTTATGCAACGCGCGCGGTCAATCGCCGCTGGCAGGAGCCATCTTCAAGGGAGAGGACGAGGTCGCGCGCGCGTTGCTTGCCGCTGGCGCCGACCCTGACGTCGGCACTCCGAGCGCCCGTGCTACCGCGGAACTATTCGGGCGCAGCGCACTCCTGGAGTGAGACGCGGCCGGGGCGCACTGCGCCCCGGCCGCGATCCGGTTCTGATTCGTCGTGACTAGCCCTCTTGCAGCGCCTCGATGGCTCTGCGCACCCCTGCGCCGTACGCCGGGTCGGCCTTGGTGCAGTGGCTGATGTGCCGTTCGATGGTGGCGGGAGCTGCACCAGTGATGGCGCGGGCCGTGTTGTCGAACAGCGCCTGCTGCTGCTCCGCGTTCATGAGCCTGAACAAGTTGCCTGGCTGCTCGTAATAGTTGCTGTCGTCCGCACGGTAATCGTGACGCTCGGCCGTGCCGGACAGCGCTAGCGGCGGCTCGGCGAACTGCGGCTGGGCTTCCCAGTTACCGTAACTGTTGGGGGTGTAGCCGGGGGTCGCGCCGTGGTTGCCGTCGACGCGCATCTGGCCGTCACGGTGGTAGGTGTTCGGGTGAGCGACCCCGCGCGGCTGGTTCACCGGGATCTGGTGGTGGTTGATGCCCACGCGGTAACGCGCGGCGTCACCGTACGAGAAGAGGCGCCCTTGCAGCATGCGGTCTGGCGATACCCCGATGCCAGGCACGAGGTTGGCTGGCGTGAAAGCCGCCTGCTCGACGTCGGCGAAGTAGTTCTCCGGGTTGCGGTTCAGTTCGAACTCGCCGACCTCGATGAGCGGGTAGTCTTTCTTCGACCAGACCTTCGTTACGTCGAACGGGTGGAAGCGGTAGTCTGCCGCCGCCGCCTCAGGCATGACCTGGATGTAGAACGTCCACTTGGGGAAGTCGCCGCGGTCGATGGCCTCGAGCAGGTCGCGCTGTGACGATTCGCGGTCGTTGGCTACGAGCGCTGCCGCCTCGGCGTCAGTTAGGTTCTTGATGCCCTGCTGGGTGCGGAAGTGGAACTTCACCCAGAAGCGTTCACCGGCCGCGTTCCAGAACGAGTAAGTGTGCGAACCGAAGCCGTGCATGTGGCGGTAGCCGTCAGGGATGCCGCGGTCGGACATGACCACCGTCACCTGGTGCAGGGCCTCTGGCAGGCTCGTCCAGAAGTCCCAGTTGTTCTCCGCCGAGCGCATGTTGGTGCGTGGGTCGCGCTTGACGGCGCGGTTCAGGTCTGGGAAGTGATGAGGGTCGCGGTGGAAGAACACGGGGGTGTTGTTGCCGACGACGTCCCAGTTGCCTTCCTCCGTGTAGAAGCGCAGGGCGAAGCCGCGGATGTCGCGCTCGGCGTCCGCGGCGCCGCGTTCACCAGCGACGGTGGAGAAGCGCGCGAACATCTCCGTCTGCTTGCCGACCTGCGAGAAGACGGCAGCGCGCGAGTACTTGGTGATGTCGTGGGTGACGGTGAACGTGCCCCACGCGCCTGAACCCTTGGCGTGCATGCGGCGCTCCGGGATGACTTCGCGGCTGAAGTGCGCCAGCTTCTCGAGGAACCAGGTGTCCTGCAGGAAGATCGGGCCGCGCGGCCCGGCGGTGACGGCGTTGTCGTTGTCCGCGATCGGCGCGCCAGCGGCGGTCGTCAGTGGCTTCTTGGCATCGTGGTTGATGGGGTGCCTCCTATGCTCACGTTGTGTAGGTTCGACTTGCGGTGTCAGCGCGCCCGGGCACCTGGTGGCAGCCCGAGCAAGTACCCTCATTATGTCATCGCTTGTGCGAGAGGCGTGTTCCGGGGGAAGGCGCCCCGCGCCGCCGTTAGCTGGTTCGCTCCAGGAAGCGCTGCAGCGCGCGCATGGCGGCGAGCGCCCGCGGGAACCCGATGAACATGGCGCTGTGGATGATGGCCTCGCGCACCTGGCGCTCGCTGGCGCCAGACCGCAGCGCGCCGCGGAAGTGCGTTGGGAGTTCGTTCACGCCGTCCGCCGCCGTGAGGAGGGCGACGGCTATCAGCTCGCGTGTCGCCAGGTCGAGGCCCGCTCTGGCGAAGACCTCGCCGTAAGCGACGCGCTCGACGAGTTCGCGGAGGTCGGCGTCAGCTGCCGCCAACGCGGCGCTGATGCGGTCGGCTTGCGAGCCCCAGATCGCCTCGCGTGGGTTGCCTTGCTGGTGCTCGACGAGGAACGCGACGACGCCGGAGTGCACGGTCAGGCGCACCTTGCCGTCGCTGGCGGCGTTCGACAGGCCGAAACCGCTGCCCATGGGCAGCGGCGCGTCGCTAAGCGGGAACTTCACGCCTTGGGTCGTCACGCGGCAGCCTGGCCCCAGCGCGAGGAGGCTGACTGTCGTGCCTGGCGCCAGCGCGCGCTCCAGAACCGCTCCGGGCGTAGCGACGTGCGCCTCGTGGTTCCCCGCGAACAGCGCTACCTCGCGCCCTTCAACTGCGAGGCGCCCGGCGATGAGCAACGCGCCGAAGCTCTGGTCGAGGCGGCTGCCGAACGCTCCGACGACGGTCGCGCTGGAAGCGCCCCGCGTCCAGGCTGCGGTGAGGGCGAGCTCGAGGTCGAGCTCGTCCTTCGCGTGCGGGTGGCGCTCGACCGGCACCTGTTCATAGCGCTGTAGGTCGCGGGCCTCGACGCTGTCTAGATCGCCGACGATGAGGTCAGGGGTGACGCCGAGGATGCGAGCGTGAGCCAACCCGCCATCCGCCGCGATGACCAGGTCATGACCTGCCAGCGCCAGCTGCCAGAGCTGCGGTGCAGGCAGGGTGCCGCCTGCGAGTACGAGAGCCGTGCGTCTTGCGGCTGTCATGTGTCGCTCCCTATGCTGCGCCACGCCTCCGGCGGTACCTGCAGGCCGAAGCTCGCGCCCGGCGCCGGGTGCCCTGGCAGCTCGCGGTCGAAACCGCGCCAAGTGACGGTCACGCCCCACGCCTCCGCCGTCAGCTTAAGGCGCCAGGCCAGCCCCTCACGCGCGGCGGTCGCCACGGACACGTCCGTGGCGCCCGTGCCTGGCTCACCTAAGCGCGTCAGGTCGGCGCGGAGCAGCAGCGCACCGTCGGTCGCTGGCAGGTGCGCGCCTTGCGGCGCGGTGTCGTACACGTTGTCGTGCCCTAGGAAGCGCGCCGCCCAGGGCCCGGCTGGTTTGGCGAGCAGCTCCTCGCTAGTTCCCACCTGCACGATGCGGCCAGCGCGCATGAGCGCGACGGTGTCTGCGACCGTGAACGCTTCACCCTGATCGTGCGTGACGTAGATGGCGCCGGCAGGTAGGCCAGTCAGGATGCTGCGCAGCTCGAGCTTCAAGCTCTCCCGCAGGCTGGCGTCGAGGTTCGAGAGCGGCTCGTCGAGGAGGAGCAGCCGCGGTTCGGGCGCCAACGCGCGCGCTAACGCCACCCGCTGTTGCTGCCCGCCGCTTAGCTCGGTGACCTTGCGCCGCTCCAGTCCAGCTAGCCCCACGAGTGCAAGGAGTTCCCTCACGCGCGCTGCACGCGTTGCAGCTGGCACGCGCGCCTCGACCAACCCGAACGCCGCGTTGGCGCCAACGTCCAGGTGAGGGAATAGCGCGAAGTCCTGGAAGACCATCCCGAAACCGCGCCGCGCGGTCGGAGTGCGCGTCAAGTCATGGTCGCCGATGGCGACGCCGCCCGCATCTGGCGCCTCGAGCCCAGCGACCAAGCGCAGCAAGGTGCTCTTGCCGCAACCGCTCGGGCCGAGCAGCGCGAGCGTCGTGCCTGCTACGAGCTCGAGCGTCACGCGGTCGACGGCGGTTAGCGCCCCGTAGCGTTTCGTCAGCCCGGTGAGGCGCAGGTTCACGGTGTTGCCTCGACGGCGAGAATGGCGGCTGGCATGGTCTCCGGCATCATACCGGCGCGGCCCGGCGGCTCAGAACTCGCTGCGGCCACGGCGCTGCAGGACCAACATGACGGCAGCAGTGAGGGCCATGAGCACCACGCCAAGCGCTAGGGCCTCCCCGTAATTGCTCGCGCCTGGCCTGCCAAGGCGGTCGAAGATGGCTACCGGCAACGTGGCGAACTCCGGTCTGACGAGGAGGAGCGTGGCACCGAACTCGCCCATGGATACAGCGAAAGCGAAGGCCGCAGCGGTGAGGAACGCTGGCCGCAATAGCGGGAGCTCTACGCGCAGGAGCACACGGAGCTGCCCCGCTCCTAGGGTGCTGGCAGCGGCAGCCAAGGCGGGTGGTTGGGCGCGGTAGGCGGGGAGCAGCGTGCGCGTCACGAAGGGGAAGGCCAACAGTGCGTGCGCGAGAGGCACGCCCCAAACGGAACCGACAAGGGCAGGGTAGGCGAGTAGGTAACCGAAGGCGAGCGTGATCGGACTGGTGGCCAGCGGCAGGAGGCTGGCCTGATCGAGCCAGCGCCAGCCGCCGCGCGCGATCGCGTAGGCGAAGAGGAAGCCGACGACGAGTGCCAGCGCCGCACTGCTGAAAGCGAAGCCAAGCGAGTTGCGCAGCGCATGCCACAAGTCCGTGAAGCCAACAGTGTGCGACTGGGTGAGGAGCCCGAGGTAGTTGCGCGCCGTCGGCCAAGGCGAGCCAGGGCTGCCGAACGATTGAACGCTCAAAGCGAGCAGGGGCGCGAGCACCAAGGCGCTCGTCACTAGGAGCGTGCCGCCGAGCAGCAGGTGGGCGCTGCCGCGCGGTGCGCGCGTGGCGTCGCCGGGCACCACGCTCACGGCTAGCCGTTCCTGCAGCCGCGTGTAGATGAAGCCGACCGCCACCATGAGGATGAGTTGCACGAGGGCGAGCGCGGCGGCGGCGTCCAGCGCGAGGAGTCGGGCGGTCAGGCGGTAGATCTCGACCTCCAGGGTGGCGAACCTGGCGGCTGGCGCGAGTATGAGGATGACCCCGAAGCTCGTGAAGCAGAAGAGGAAGACGAGCAGGGCGGAGGCTAGGGTGGCGGGCAGCGCGAGGGGGAGGGTGACGCGCCGCAGCGTGCGCCATGGGGTGGCGCCGAGGGTGGAAGCCGCCTCCTCGAGGCGCGGCGCCACGCCCTCGAGGAAGCCGCCGACGACGCGCGCAACGACCGCGAAGTTGTAGAATACGTGCGCCAACAGCACGATGACGAGGGTGTTGCGCAGGTCTACGCCGAGCACCCCCCGCGGTCCGACTAGCGCCAAGAAGCCGATGCCCGCCACGACGGTTGGCATGACGAACGGCACGGAGAACGCAGCAGTGAGCGCGCGCTTGCCCCGGAAGCGGTAGCGGGCCAAAAGCAGCGCGGTTGGCAGTCCAAGCGCTACCGTCAGCAGCGTAGAGAGAAGCGCCTGGCCGAGGGTGAAGGCCAGGCGGCCGAGGTAGTACTGGTCGGTCAACGCCGCTATGAAACCCTCGCCGAACGGAGCGTCGGCCGTTGGGGCGAGGCTGCGGGCGAAGATGACGACGATGGGTACGACAAGGAACGCGGAGAGGAAGAGGGTGGCCAGGGCGCCAGCCAGGTGGGTTACGGGGCCGCGCCGCATGCTGCAAAGCATAGGCCACCGGTTGTGAGGCCTGCTGGTTAGGTGGGGGTCCCGCCGTTACCGGGGGACCCTCGTTCGACGGGGCGCACCACGCGCACCTCGCCTAGCGCCGCGAGGACGATGAGCCCCTTGCGTGCGCCGGTCAGTCGCAGGTAGGCGCGCACTTGCTCCTCGTAATGCGCGATGGTCTCTGTGCGGGGTGCGCGGTCGGACTTCCAGTCGATGACGACCTCCGGCCTGCCGCTCACGTCGACCGCGATGGCGTCGGCCACTCCGCCCCACACGACCGCGTTACCCGTCGCGGGGTCCGTTTCCACTCCGGACACCGCCACCTCAGCGGCGAGGCGGTCGGCTAGCGCGCGGACTTCGGGCGCGTGCCAGGCGCGCTCCGCCATGGCGGCTACCTCCTCAGGGTCGATGACGAGGGGGCCGACGTCGAGGACCGCGAGCAGCTCGGCGGCGCGGCCGGTCAGCGCTGTTAGATCGGCCGCTGCTGAGAGGTTGATGACCTCCTCGAGGAGCTTGTGGAGAACGATGCCGCGCGCCGTGCCGACCGCCAGGCTCGGTTGAGGGCTGACCTCGTCCTCGCCGGCGTCAAGCCCAGCAAGGACGAGTGCCCCGCGTAGTGGCGTGTATTCAGGTTCGCTGACGGGGTCGGGTCCACTGGCTGCCCCATCGTCCTGGCGGCTCGGCGCCCGCCTCTGGACCGTGCGGGCGGCGCGGGCCACCACGGCCGCCTGCTCGGCGAACTCGGCAGGTGACTGCGCGCGGTCCTCGCCAGCTTGCGCCCGGTGGGCAGTGGCCGCCGTGATGGTGAACGAATGCCAGCTCGTCTCGCCTTGCCAAGGTGCGAGGTTGCACCAGGCGCCGGCGCCGCTTTCGAAGTCGAAGCTTGGCACTACGAGCAGGTCGCGCGCCCGCGTTGCCGTCACGTACCACAGGCGCAAGCGTTCCGCGTGCTGGTCGGCCTTCTCGAGTGCGAGGAGTGATTCGGCATGCTGGCCGGACTGGCCGAGGAGGTTCATGACTGGACGGTTGCCGTGGCGACTGAACCACGGGCCGCTCGGCCCGTCGCTGTCAGACATAGAGCTGACTGGGATCACTACGCGCCACTCCAGCCCCTTGGCCGAGTGCATGGTCATGATGGAGATGGCGTCCTCGGCGGCGTCGACGCGGCCCTCGAGTTCCGCCTCGCCCTCGTGCCAAGCGGCCCATACGTCGTCAGCGTAGGCGCGCAGGCCGCGTAGCGCATACGGTTTCGCGCCTTGCAAGAAGCGCTCTAGGTTGGCGAGCGCGCGGTCGGAACGGCCAGGGTGGCGGTTGACGAGCACCGGCCTCAGCTCGAGCACCTCGGTGGCGAGCGAGAGCAGGGCGAACGGCGCCATGTCGAAGCGCGCGGCGCTTAGCGCCGCGAGTTGGCTGATGACCTCAGCGACTCGTGGTGTCGGCAGGATGGCCGGGTCGACCGCGAGGGTAAGGCGTCCGCAACCGGTCTGCTGCTCGAGTGCGTGAGCTACGTCGAGCAGCTCCTCATCCGTGACGCCGATCATGGGCCCGCGCAAGAAGGCGCCGAGCGCGAGGGTGTTTAGCGGATCAGCTAGCGCCGCAGTAAGCGCGACGAGGTCCTGGACTTCTTGGCGCCGATAGAGGCCCTTACCTGCTTGGCTCGCGACGCCGAGGCCGAGCGCTTCGAGCTCGCGTTCGTAATGCTCGAGCCCCGTGTAGCTCGGCGCAAGCAGGGCGATATCACCTGGACAGACTGGTCCGTCTAGCAAATCGCTTGTGCCGGCGACGAGCGCGCTGCACAGCGCCGCCACGGCTACTGCCTCTGCCCGGCGCTGGTCGTCGATGGTGGTAGCTGGCTCTGACTTGCGCGCTGCGGCAACTGACGCCTCGTCTGCCTCCACGGTCGCTTGAAGCGCATCGGAGTTGCCCGGTTGCGTTACGACCTGCAACCGCACGAGGGCGGGCCCGGCCAGCGGCAGGCGGCGGTGGTCGAGGTCCGCGTAGCCCGCCTGGCCGGGGCCGGTCAACGGACCGGCGAAGGTGTGGTTGGCGTTCGCCAGAATGTCTGGCACGGAGCGGAAGTTGTTGTTCAACTGCAGCGTCAAGGAGCCGCCATCCTGCGTGAGTGCAGCGCGCAAAGCGTTGTAGGTGCCCGAGTCAGCGCCTCTGAAGCGGTAGATGGACTGGTTTGGGTCGCCAACCACGAAGCGCGCCCCTGGACGCGACGGCCAGGCGCGCCAGTCACCAGCCTGGTCCGCGGTCGGCGGCACGCCGGTAAGGCGCCACACGATCTCGGCCTGCACAGGGTCGGTGTCCTGGAACTCGTCGACGAGCACGTGCAGGTAGCGTCGTGCCAGTTCGGCCCTTACTTGTTCGTTGTCGCGCAGTAGGCGCGCGGCGTTGGCGATGAGGTCGTCGAAGTCCAGACTCGCCCGCTGCCGTTTCGCCTCCGCGTAGGCGGCCACTACCTCGGCAAGCGCATCCATCAGTACACCGAGTAGGTGGTCGGACGCCTCGGCCGCGAGGGCGGTGATGGCCTCGTCGAGGAGGAGGTGGGCGGAGGCCAGCACCTCGTAACTAGCTGCCGCGTCGGACGCCGAGGCGCCAGTTGAACGCATCGCACTCACCCACGCGCCCTTGACGTTCAGTTTCCTGACGCTTCCGGTAGTGGTGAACAGCGTTCTTGCCCCCCGGTCTAGCGCGGCGATGGCAAGGTCCGTTTGGCTTGGGGACTCCCTCAGGCCGGCGACGTAGTCCCGCGCCTCCGCAGCGATCTTGACGACCTTCTCTGGTGCGCCGGTCACTGTGGCGACCAGGCCGCAGAACGCGGCGGCTGCCTCACCAGCGGCGGAGGCGGCGGGCTCGAGCGCCACAGCAGGCAGCCGCATGTCCGGGTGCGCCCGCATGAGCTTCAGCAGGTCCTTGATGCTTCTTAGACCTGGAGCTGCCGGGTGCGTGAGGAGCAGTGCGAGTGGGTCTTCTGCAGCAGGCGCGCCAGCACTTGCAAGGCCTTGCGCGGCCTCTGCTCCTAGGCGGCGCCTCAACCAGGCGTCGAAGACGTCGTCGAAGAGGAGAGCGGCCGCGCCCGCGTCGATGACGGTGGCGCCAGGGTCGACTCCCGCCTCGACGGGGTACGGAAGCGACAGCTCGCGGGCGAAGCCGTGGATGGTCGTGCTCGTCAGCTCGTCGAGGTTGGCCAGGGCCGCGGCGAGACGCTCGCGTTGTGCGTCGCTTGGCGCTCCATCAGGAAACGCGGGCTGCAGCGGCGCTGGCACTGCTCCCGCGCCAAGTTGAGCGACGTACTCACGCACGCGCGCTGCGAGTTCGGCCGCCGCGAGTTCCGTGAAGGTGATCGCGGCGATGCTGCTTGGCGCCACGCCCTCGGCCAAGAGGAGCGCGACGCGCCCGGCCAAGATGGCGGTCTTGCCAGAACCAGCGCCCGCCTCGACCAGCAGCCCGTGAGCGGTGTCGGTCAGCGCGGTGCGGCGCGCGGCCGCGTCCGAGAGAGGCGTGCTCAGCCAGTCGCTCACGCCTCACGCCCCAACGCGGCGTCGAGCGGGCCGCGCACGCGCCCGATGGCCTCGGCCTTCGTTCTCAGGTAGCCGCCTACTCCAGACGCGGGATATGCGATGCGCGTGGCGGCGAACGGCGACCGCAGCCCGGGGCCCGCGATGGCGTTTCCTTGCAGGAGGTTGGCGACCGCGAGAGTCGCCGACTCGGTGAGGGCGAGGATGGCCGCGTCAGGGTCGGCTAGTGAGCGCGTGACTCCTTGCCGTGGGTGTGCGAGGAGCGCCTCGACCGCCCACCCCTCCCCGAGCAGCTGGCGCACGGCGACCGTGTACAGCGTGCGTTGCAGCTCCTCGCCGCCCGCGAGCCCGTCAGTCTCCTTGAGCGGCTTGCCTGACTTGAAGTCGACTACCCGCACGCGCCTGCCGTTGCGGTCGAGTTCTAGGCGGTCGATCACGCCCCGCATACGCAAGTCGGTGCCTGGCAGGACCACTGCGGCGTTCTGACGCCACGGCAAGGAGACGCGGTCGTCATCGGCGTCTGACGAAGTCGTGTAACCGAAGCGCACCTCAGCGTAGCTCTCCTGCCAGGCGGCTTGGCCGTCGTCAAACGTGAGTGACCAGGTCGCCCACGCCTCGACGGCCCGCAACGTAGCGCTCCACAGGACGGCGGGTGGCACGGGCCGCTCGGCCTCCCACTTGGCGGCAACCTGGCGGCGCGCCTGCGAAACGGCGGCGGCCACTTCGAGCGTGCCGGGCGCAGCGACCGCCAGGAGGCTGGCAGTTAGCTCGAGCACCTCGTGGAGCAAGGTGCCGAGCGCGGCCGGATCGAGCGCCAGGAGCTCCTCCTGGGGCTCGGGGCGGTGCCAGCCGAGGGCGTACTGGGCCACGAAGGCGTGGGGGTCTAGGAGCAGGGACTTGAGCGAGGTGGCTGAGTGCGTGCGGCCAAGCGCGCGGACCACGGCTGGGTGGTGTGGTCGCACGACGCCGTCGTGAGGCGTGAGGTTCGGTGAGTAGGTCGAGGCGTACGCGCTGCGGGCCTTGGCGATTCGCGGGTCGCTGCGTAGCTCGGCTGGGCGGAAGGCGCGGCGGTCGGCTTCGCTAAGGGCGTGAACGGTGCCGGCCACCGGAGCGCTACTCGCCTTGACGTCGCGCAGTTCGGCGATGAGCGGACTGGGCGCCTGCGCGCGGCCGTCTGGCCCGCGCCGCGGCCACGACAGCACTACCTCCTCGCGCGCGCCTGCCATGAGGGCGGCGAAGGTCTCGGCATCCACTTGCGCAACGCTCTTCTCGCATAACGTCGTTCCCAGACGTAGCCGCTGGGGCAAGAGGGCATCTTCGTCCGAACCGCGGCGGGGCCAAGACCTGGACGCAAGCCCAAGGAGGCGCGTGAGCGGTCGCGGCCACGCCATCGATGTAGCGGCAGGGCCCCACAAGACGGCGGTAGCCGGGTCGACGCCGTCCGAGACGCGCAGACCCTGCAAGGACTGTTCGAGGACGGTGGTCGGGCCCTCAGCCAGCGCCTGGTGCCAGAGCGCCGCCGCGCTGCCCCCTAACCAGCGCTCGCCGACCCTGCCAGCGGCGGCAAGGCCGGGCGTCACGTCCGCCACCAGGCGCTCAACGATCAGAGCCTGCTCCGGTTCGCGGGCGGCTAGCTGCCCAAGGGCACGCCGCCACTGCGGCACGGTGACTAGGTAGGCGTGCGGCTTGAGCTCGTCCGCCCACGTCTCCGGGAGGATCGCGAGCGGGCCAACGGCCGCGGCGTGCGCCGCGCTCACCATGCGCCTAACGCGCTGCTGCGAAGGACCCCTCACGAGCATGTCAGCGAGAGCCGCCGCTACCTGACCGGCCCCCGTGTTCATGGCAGGTAACCCGTGGGCAGCGTGCAAACTGATGCCAGCGTTCTCGGCCTGCGTGAGGATGGCATCGTCGTAGGCGGTAACGGCCACGGCGGCCAGCGCCAGCTCTTCTGGCCTACGACCGGCGCTGAGGTGCGCATGGACCCAGCGCAACGCCTCGAGCGCCTCATGGTCCGGATCCGCGCAACTGAGTGCGCATACCGTTGGCGTTTCCTGGCTAGCAGGCGACCACGTGATGGCGGGCGGCAGCCATGTTGGGGCGGTCTGCGAAGCACCGAACCAAGTGACGTCGACGTGCTCGGCGACGTCGGCTAGCGGGCCGCGGTAGAGCGGCGGCACGTCGGAGATCCGGTCTAGTGTGATCCGGCCAGTCAGCTTCGCCGCGAGGTGAGCGCGTTCGCGCGCCAAGCCGATGAGGTGGTTAGGGAGTAAGGCACCAGTGCCATAAGTGGCCGCCACGTGGCGCTCCAACGCCGCCAGCTCGGCCCACCTGCCGCCCGCGCCAGCGTGATCCGCGAGGACGATGTTGGCGTGCCACGCGGCGACGAGCGTGCGAGCGGCCGCGCTTGCGAAGCCAGGCATGGCGGCCAGGTCGCGCAAGGACGTCAGGTCGGTGACGGGTGGCTCTTGGAGCGCCGAGCGCACCTCTGCCACGCTAACTGGCCGCAGGAGCCCGCCGGCCAACCGCGCCGCCAAACCAGCGATCGTCGTCACCTCGTGCCCGATGCTGTGCTTGGCCGCAAGCTCGTCGCGCACGCGGCGCTCCCCAAGGCGGCCTGAGACGATGTAAGTTGCGCGGCCGAGCACTCGCGACCTCCTCGGTGGTGGTCCTGCGAGGATAGCCCTAACCTGCGACGGTTAGTGCCGCACCGTGCGTAGGAGGCGGGTCACGCGTCCCGCACCCTCACCACTGCCGACCCCTTGACAAATGGCCGCGCCACCGCTAGAGTCCCTGACGGTATGGCAGGAGTTATCAACCACGTCTGCGCGCGGCTGCGCCACAGCACCGGTGGCTTGCCGCTCATGGGAGAGGACTGCCTGTTCGTCGCTGATTAACTACTAACGCTTTACGCAACGACCGTGGGCGCCCCCCAGAAGGAGGCTTCCACGGCTTTTTTTGGTGCCGTGTTAGCCAACTACCAGCCCAGTTGAAATCAAACCGCAAGACAGGCGAAACCTGAGCACCGCTCTGCGGAACGAGAGGCGAGCATGACGGCGAGCACGGCAACGACCGAACGAGAGAGAAGAAGGGGAGCGTTCGGTCTCTCGACGATATTGGTGCGCTACCTAGCACCACAGCGCGGCTGGGCGCTCGGCATGGCGCTCCTGCTGCTCGTGGCGACCGGCCTACAGCTCCTCGTGCCGCAACTGTTGCGGCGCTTCATCGACGGCGCGCTCGGTGCGGCGCCAGGCGCGGAACTCACGCGGATCGCCCTTACGTTCCTCGTCGCGGCACTGCTAACACAGCTGCTCAACGCCGTCGCGACCTACGTCGCGGCAGCGGTCGGTTGGACGGCGACGAACCTCCTGCGCGAGGACCTAGCGGCCCACACCCTCGACCTAGACATGGGCTTCCATAACGCGCGCACGTCCGGGGAGATGATCGAGCGCCTCGACGGCGACGTGACGTCGCTCTCGAACTTCCTCTCCGTGTTCTCCGTCCGCGTGTTCGGCGGCGCGCTCCTGCTCGCTGGCATCCTGGTGGCGTTGTGGCTCGAGAACCGCCTGATGGGCGCGGTCTTGACCGGCGTCGTCCTCCTCGAGGTCGTCGTGCTTTCACGCACGCGCCGCGCGGGCGTGCCAGCTACCAACCTCGAGCGCGAGGCGAACGCTAAACTGTTCGGCTTCATCGAGGAGCGACTGCATGGCCTTGACGACCTGCGCGGTAACGGGGCGGGCGCCTACACCATGCACCGCTTCGACGGGGTCATGCGCAACGTCTATCACGACACGCGCCGCGCGTGGATGCTCCGCAGCGTCGTGTGGCTATCGAGTTACGGGCTGATGTTAGTCGGCACCGCGCTGACGATCGGCACGTCCATCTACCTCGTCGGCAAGGGCTCCTTGACCGTAGGCGCCGCTTACATGGTGTTCCAGTACCTGCTCATGCTTCAGAACCCCATCGAGCAGATCACTCAGCAGCTGCAAGAGCTGCAGAAGGCGGGGGCGGGCGTGCAGCGCGTGGGCGACCTCTTGAGCCTCGTGCCGGCACTGCCGCGAGGTGGTAGCGAGCGGCTCCCTGCCGGGGCCCTAAGCGTGGAGTTCGACGGCGTCAGCTTCCACTACCCAGACGTCGGTTCGGACCAACTCACCCTCGACGACGTGACCTTCAAGCTGGCGCCAGGCACGCGCCTTGGCCTACTCGGCCGCACCGGATCGGGCAAGACCACCCTGACGCGCCTGCTGTTCAGGCTTTACGACCCGAGCTCGGGGAGGGTGAGGCTCGGCGGGGTTGACGCCGCCGCCGCCGACCTGCAGGGGTTGCGCTCGCGCGTCGGCCTCGTCTCACAAGAAGTGCAGCTCTTCCGCGGGAGTCTGCGGCACAACCTGTCGTTCTTCGACGACGGCGTCAGCGACGACCGCATCATGGCGGTACTCGACGAGCTGGACATGCGCGAGTGGCTGGAGCGCCAGGAGAACGGCTTAGACACGGAGATCGACTCAGGCGGCCGCAACCTCTCCGCAGGTGAGGCGCAGCTCATCGCGTTCGCGCGCGTGTTCCTCGCTGACCCCGGCCTAATCGTCCTTGACGAACCGTCCTCCCGCCTCGACCCGGCGACGGAGAGGCGCCTCGAGGCTGCGATGGAGCGCCTCTTGGCTGGGCGGACGGCCATCGTCATCGCCCACCGCCTCGAGACCGTCGAGCGCGTCGACGAGATACTCGTCATGGAGGGCGGCCGCGTCGCTGAGCATGGCCGCCGTGACCTCCTGGCGCGCGACCAACACTCGCGTTACGCCCGCTTGCGGCGCGCGGCGCTGAGCCTCGACCTGAACGCGACCCCAGGCGAGCACGCGTTGGAGGAACTCGCATGACCTACTCCACCAACCCGCTGCGGCTGATGCTGGCCTTAGGCAGGCAGCGCAGCTGGTACTTCGCTTTGACCGCCGTGCTGTGGGCGGTCGTTCATGGCCTTCCCGTACTGTTCGGGCTTGCGATGCGCGGCCTCTTCGACGCGCTTGCGGGTCCGCAGGCGGCTGGCCCCAACGCCTGGACTTACCTAGCTCTCGGCCTCAGCGTCGAC
>JACDJB010000887.1_pt1 | contig 26667 bp, 22 predicted proteins | sample 7454121 | NCBI WGS metagenome assembly JACDJB01 (sample SAMN14253290, study PRJNA609438) | sludge metagenome | isolation source: sludge after 25d culture with pyrite | collected 2018-12-20
GCCCTTCTCGTGGCCGAACAACTCTGATTCTAGAAGGTGCTCGGGAATCGCGGCGCAGTTGATCGAGATGAAAGGCTTCTTCGCCCGGTTGGAGCGGGTGTGAACGTAACGCGCCAGCACTTCCTTGCCCGTGCCGGATTCGCCGGTGATCATGACAGACGCATCGGAACCCGCGATCTGCTGCGCCAGCTTGACCACGCGAGCCATGGCGTCATCGCGATAGATCAGATCGCGTGAGTCGTTGGCGACGGCGGCCAGCACCGCGGCGATCAGCTCCGGATCGGGCGGCAGCGGGATGTATTCTTTCGCGCCGGCATGAATGGCGGCAACCGCGGCCCGCGCATCGGTGGTGATGCCGCAGGCGACAATCGGAACGTGGATGTGTTCGGCCTCCAGCCGGATCACCAGATCGCGGATGTCGAGGGCGACATCGACCAGCATCAGATCGGCACCCTTGCCGCCGCGCACCACGCGCATCGCCTGTTCCGAGTCCTCGGCGTGGGTCACCGTGGCCCCATTGTCCATGGCGATCTTGGTGGCGGTGGTGAGCTGGCCCTTGAGCGTGCCAACGATGAGAAGCCGCATGATGGTCTCCTGTTATTCTCTTGTTCGTCGTCCGGGCCATTTCCGGCGCCGGTGTCGTGTTGAATTTTAGGAACGTTCCGCCTTGATGATTTCGGTCATGGTTACGCCGAGCTTGTCCTCGACCAGAACCACTTCGCCGCGCGCGACCAGCCGGTTGTTCACGTAGATGTCGATCGCCTCGCCGACGCGGCGGTCCAGTTCGAGCACGGTGCCGGGACCGAGCTTGAGCAGATCGGCGACATCCATCTTGGAACGCCCCAGCACCGCCGAGACCTGTACCGGGACGTCGAAGACGGCTTCGAGGTCCGAAGCGATGCGATTGACGTAATCGTTGTCGTCGAACAGCGTCTGGTCGTCCGGCAATGCTGCATCGCTGGCGTTGAGATCGGGAAGCGGGACGTTGGTGTCTGTGTCGCTCATGGCAAGTCCTCATGGCCGGGGATGCCGGCCTGATTGCGGGACGCCAGATAGCGCCCCACGAGTTCGTTGATCTTGGCGTCGATGGTGGCGCGGTCGAGGGTCACGCCGCCGTCAGCCCATTCGATCTTGCAGTCGCCGGTGGCGATGTCCGGCTCCGCCAGAATGACGAGCTTGCCCTCGAAGCCGCTTTGCCTGGCGAGGTGCTCGATGCGCGCGCGTGCGGCGTCATAGAGAGCGTCATTGATCCGCACCACAAGGTGCGGGGTTGCGGTCAGATGCCGGAAACAGTCGCTGACCAGCGCCATCATTTCGGTGAGCGGTTCAGCGGCGATCAGTTCGGTGCAGAGCTTGCGGGCGACCGCGAGCGCCACGTCCACCGCCTCGGTTTCCATCCGCTCCTCGATGGTCGAGAACCGGCCCGCGATGGACCTGATGGCAATTCCGATTTCCTCCAGCGCCAGCGCGGCGCGGCGGTCGCTTTCGGCCTTGGCCTCCAAGCGGGCGGCGTCGAAGCCCGCGCGGTAGGCGCGCGCCTCGGCGTCCGCGATCTGCTGCGCGATCTCGGCGGTGTTCGCCGCGCGCTCCTTGGCGGCGTCCGGCGCCGCGAAGTCGAGGTCGAACAGAAATTTTGCGGGTGCGCCCATCAGTACACCAGTTCGTCGTCAGCGCGGTTTTTCTGCAGCATGATTTCGCCCTTGGCCGCGAGATCCTTGGCGAGATTGACCAGCAGTGCCTGCGCCTCGTCGACGTCGCGCAGACGCACCGGGCCCGCGGCCGCCATGTCGTCCATCAGCATCTTGGCGGCGCGGCTCGACATGTTGCCCATGAAGAAAGTGCGCACAGTTTCGTTGGCGCCCTTCAGTGCGATGCCGAGCTTGTCCTTGTCGACATGACGCATCAGCGTCTGGGCGGAGCCGGCGTCGAGCTTGACCAGATCGTCGAAGGTGAACATCAGCGCCTTGATCCGCTCGGCGGATTCGCGGTTCTCTTCCTCGAGCGAGGTGATGAAGCGGGTTTCGGTCTGGCGGTCGAAATTGTTGAAGATTTCCGCCATGACCTCGTGGGCGTCGCGGCGGCGGGTCTGCGACAGGTTCGACATGAATTCGACGCGCAGGGTCTGTTCGACGCGCTCGATCACTTCCTTCTGCACGGCTTCCATCTTCAGCATGCGGCTGACGACGTCGAGCGCCATGTCCTCAGGCAGGATCGCCAGCACGCGCGCGGCGTGTTCCGGCTTCAGCTTCGACAGCACCACCGCGATGGTCTGCGGATATTCGTTCTTGAGATAGTTGGCGAGAACCTCTTCCTGCACGTTGGAGAGTTTTTCCCACATGTTGCGGCCTGCGGGGCCGCGGATTTCATCCATGATGCCGTTGACCCTGTCCGACGGCAGATATTGCTGCAGCAGCCGCTCGGTGGCGTCGAAATTGCCCATCAGCGCGCCCGACGCCGACATCCGCGAGACGAATTCGAGCATCAGGTCTTCGACTACATCGGCTTCGACGGTGCCGAGCGAGGACATCACCACCGACAGCTCGCGCACCTCGTCGTCGTCAAGCATCGACCAGATCTTGCCGCCATACTGCTCGCCGAGCGCCAGCATCATGATGGCGGCGCGCTTGGGGCCGGACAGGGGCGCGGTCTTGGCGCGGCCGTTCTGGCGGCTGGCCAGCGTCGCGACGACACCCGCGATGTCGTTGGTATTCTGGGCGTTGCTGTTGGTGAGCGCGGGTGCGTTTGCCATGTCGGATCAAGCCGGTTCGGAAAGCCACTGACGGATGATGGAGGCGGTCTCGTTCGGGTTGCGGTCGGCGAGTTCGCCGACGCGGTGCACGGATTGGGCGTGCACCTGGCCCTGCACCTGCGCGACGTCGATCATCTGCGCGGTGGCGTTGTTCGGGATCTGCGGCTGATGGGCGGGTTGCGGCGCCGCTTCGGGCAGCGGCAGCGGCGCGGGCGCCGGCGGAGCCGGATCGGCGGCGAGCACGCGCTTGAGCAGCGGGCGGACCACCATGAACACCACGATGATGCCGAGGATCAGCATGACGCCAAGCTCGACGAAATACATGATGTCGTCCTTGGTGAACTGGAACATGCCGAGGAAGCCCTTCGGCGTTTCCGCCGGGATCACCGACGGCACGTCCGCGAAGCGCAGGTTGACGACTTCGACCTGGTCGCCGCGCTTCTGCTCGAAGCCGATGGCCGAGCGCACCAGCGTCGCGATACGGTCGAGGTCTTCCTTCGAGCGCGCCGCATAGACGATCTCGCCCTTGTCGTTCTTGGTGTAGCTGCCGTCCACCAGCACCGCGACCGAGATGCGGTTGACCCGGCCGGCTTCGGTCACTTCCGTCTTGGTGACGCGGGAAATCTCGTAATTGTTGATTTCCTCGCTTTTCTTGCTCTGGTCCTTTGCGGTGGCGCCGCCGCCCTGTCCCTGTCCGCCCGGCAGTTCGTTGTTGACGGTGACCTGGCCGTCGTTGGCGTTGGCGGTGGCGGCGGATTCCTCCCGCGACTGGCTGGAGCGCAGCACGCGGCCCTCGGGATCGAACTTGTCGGAGGTCGGGGTGATCTTGTTGTAGTCGAAGTCGGCGGTGAGCTGGACGCGGGCACGGCCTGATCCGACCACCGAGGACACGATGGCCTCGACCTGATCGCGCATGCGCTTCTCGAACGAAGCGCGGCGCTCGTCGCCGCTGCCGCCGTCCGCCGCGCCGTCGCCGGCGGCGCCGTTGGCCAGCAACTGGCCGGTCTCGTCGACGATGGAGACGCGCTGCGCCTTCATGCCGTTGACCGCGGAGGCGACGATATGGCGGATGGCGCGGACCTGCTGCGGTTCGAGCGCGCCGCGCACGCGCAGCACGATCGAGGCCGAGGGTTCGGGCGTCTCGCGGGAGAACAGGGGGCGCTCGGGCAGCACCAGATGCACGCGGGCGGCCTGAATCCGGTCGATGCCCTTGATGGTGCGGGCCAGTTCGCCCTCGAGTGCGCGCAGGTGATTGATATTCTGGACGAAACTGGTGGAGCCGAGCGCGTCGGATTTGTCGAAGATTTCGTAGCCGATGCCGCCGCCCTTGGGCAGGCCGCCCTCGGCGAGCTTCATGCGCAGGCGGGTGATCTTGTCCTTCGGCACCTGGATGACGGCGCCGTCGTTCTTCATTTCATAGGGAATACCCTGGCGTTCCAGGTCCTTGATGATCGCCGAGGAGTCCTCATAGGAGAGGTCGGTGAACAGCGTGGCCATCGGCGGGGTGGTGACCCGCATGATGACAAAGCCGAAGAAGCCGACCAGCGCCAGTGTGACGGCGGCCATGGCCGCCATCCGCGCCGCACCTAGACCTTTCAGGAAGGAAAACAGACCCTGCACCAAGCCAACCCCAGAGATTCGATGCCGCGCACCGACTGGGCAGAATTTGCCTATCTATGGTTTCCATATGGTTAACGCCGGTTAACGGGTGAGGAGAAAACAGGGACATGCCAAAAACCGGCCTCTCTTGGAGAGGCCGGATTTCGGAAAATTCGCTGGAAAATGACAGGAAGCGGTGCGCGAAGCGCCGGAAGGCTTACTGGCGGTACTGCTGGATGCGGGTGGTGCGGAGGCCCGCCAGACCATGCTGGTCGATGGAGAACTGCCAGGACAGGAATTCGTCAACAGTCAGGGTGTAACGGCTGCAGGCTTCCTCGAGGGAGAGGAGGCCGCCGCGCACAGCGGCCACAACCTCGGCCTTGCGGCGGATCACCCACCGTTTGGTACCGGGCGCGGGAAGGTCCGCAATCGTCAGCGGACTGCCATCTGGCCCGATGACGTACTTCACCCTCGGGCGGTGGGGTTCTGTCATGGTGTACTCACAAACTCGAAACAACTGAACTCGTGGGAACAACCTACGCTTCGCGGCTTAAAATTTACCTAAACCCAAGCGTCCAATACGATTCTCCTTCGATATGCCCAAAACGGGACAGGCCGGCTCCGCAAGGAACCGGCCTTCCGATGACAAATGAGAATGGCGGGACGACTATTAAGCGGCTCAGGGTCAGGTCGACGATGCGCCCTTCACCACGCGCTTGATCTGATCGAGGGTGTAGTTCTTGCCGCCAATCGACAGCAGCGCCGGGCTCGCGGTGAGGTCCACCGAATCAACCGTGCCCTGCACCTCGGTGGAGATCGCGATGTCCTTACCGTTGGTGTCCTTCGCGGTGACCGTCATCTTGTAGTCACCAACCGGCCATTGGGTACCGTCATTGCCCTTGCCATCCCAGACGAAGCTCGAATTGCCCGAGCCGATGGCGAAGTTGCCCGAGTAAGCGGTCTGGCCCGCCGAATTGGTGATGGTGATGGTCGCGTTCGAGTTCGACGGCGCGCTGAAATTCCAGGTCGCGTTGCCGTCGAAATGCGCCGTGCTGCCATCGACCGCCACGGTCTGGCCGACGAACACCAGCGCCTGGGTCGATTGCGCGGTCTGCTCGATCTTCACCAGCGCTTCGAGCTGGCTGTTTGACTTCAACTGCTGTTCCACCTGCGCGAACTGCACGAGCTGCTGGGTGAACTGGTTGGTGTCGAGCGGATCGAGCGGGTTCTGGTTCTGCAACTGCGTGGTCAGCAGCATCAGGAAGGACTGGAAGTTATCCGCAATCGTCGCGCCGCTGGTGCTGCCGCTCGAGTTTGAATTGCTGGAAGAATTGCCGGTCGTCGCCGGCGCCGAGGTCGGCGTGGTCGCGATGGTCGCTGCATCGACAGCCATAATCGTCTCCTCAGATCCTGATATCGACGCCGCTGCTCGCGCCGAGCATGCGTCCGTAGGTGCGCCCCGCGAGCTGCGCGGGAATGGTGTCTTCCTCGGCGATCACGACGCGCTGGGAATTGCGGCCGGAGCCGTTGTCGCCATCGCGGCCTGAGGACGATTGATCGCGCAGGCTGAACTGCAGGCCGCTATCGCCGGTCTTCAGGCCCGCGTCTTCCAGTGCCTGCTGCAGGCGGGGAGCGTCATTGCGCAGCATGTCGAGCGTGGCGGGACGTTCCACCGTCAGATGCGAGGTGACATTGCCGTGCTTGTCGACATCGAGGCGCACGTCGATCCGGCCCAGTTCGGCGGGATCGAGGCGGATTTCAAAGCGGCTGTTGCCGCCAGCGGCGCGCAGCGCGATGTCGGCGGCAAGGCCGTTGAGCGGCACGGGCGCATCGGCGAGCGTGGAGCTCGCCGTCGGCACCGGGATCGCCGTCAGCGAGGCGGCGTGGGTCTGGATCGGCTGCTGCTGCGGTGTGACGGAAGGCTGCACCAGCGCGGGGTCGGTGACTGGTGCGTGTTGCGGCGCCGGGGCAGCGGCGCGGTGTTCGGTCTGCTGCGCGGTTTTAGCCGTGTGCTTCGATGAGTCGGTCTCCGTCGGATCGGCTTCCGAAGCGGTCTTTTCGTGCGGCTGCGATGTGTCGCCGCTCTGCCCGGGGCCGGTTTCCGGCTTGATGGCCTGATCCGTTACGGGCCTGGCGGAAGGATCAGCCGCTTGCTTGCTGTCCGTGCTGCCTTTCGGTGACGCGATTTCGGTGTCCTTCACGGCGGCTTCGGCCTTGCCGCTGTCGGACGGTTTGATGATCTGCACCGCAGCGGAAACGGCCGTGGCGGCTCCCGGCGTTGCGGCGTCTTCCGCTGCCACCGACAGGTCCGTCGTGGCGGCTCCACTGGCGGCAGTTGCATGTGCGGCAGCCGCGGTTTGCGCGACAGCGGTTTCTGCGGATGCGGTGACGGTAGGGATACGGGTGATCGCGGCTGTCGCAGGTGTCGTGGTGGTTGATGCCGTCTCATCGGTACCCGCGACAGCCGGGCCTGCGGCAGCGGCAATCACGACGGCGACCGGATCGGTGACAATGGCGGGAATGACAGGAGCGGCGGCGGCCGTTGCTGCGTCGCTGTCCGTTGCGGTCTCATCGGATTCGGTATCGCCGGACCCGGGCTTTGTCTTGCCTGCGGCTTTGCCGTCCGTCGCGGACGCATCGGCACCCTTCGCGGGCTCTGCGTCCTGAGCTTTGCCCCGATCGTTGTTCGGCGGCGCTGCGGATGTCGTGTCGGACTGTGCCCGGTCATTGCCTTGCGGAGGCGCATCGGTTCCGCGCGTATCCCGGCGCGGCGCATCCGGTGCCGGGCGGGCGGGCCGGTCCGCGTCGGACGCCGCGTTGCTGTCCACCAAGGCTGCGAAATCGTCCGGGGACGACTGATCGGTGCGCGCCTGCCGGGGCTGCGGATCGAATGCGGGTTTGGAGACGGCGGGTTCCGGGGTGACGCTGAACACGGGCGGCCTTTCACAATGAGTGCCACCTCTGTTCAGCAAGGACCGGGCCATCCCGGAAAGATAATAATATCAAGCAAATTCAATGCATTGGGCGTCATCACCGAGCCGGATGCCGCCGGAACCGCCGGTGGCTTTCTGCCCGGCGGCAAGAATTTCCTGCTGAAAAAGGCCGGTTTCATTGGAATAGATCAAGGCGGGCCGCGATTGCCTCGGCTAGGGTCGGACTATAGATAAAGTCCCAACCGGCGACCGTCGGCGGAGACGGTTCCGGCAACAGCAAGATCGGCCTCACCATGCTCAACAGCCTCGACCTTGAAGGTCGCCCGGAAGATACCCGGGTCGTCGTCGCCATGTCCGGCGGCGTCGATTCCTCGGCGACGGCTGCGCTGCTCAAGGCCGAAGGTTACGACGTCGTCGGCATCACCTTGCAGCTTTACGATCATGGCGCGGCGACCCATCGCAAGGGTGCGTGCTGCGCCGGTCAGGACATTCACGACGCGCGCGATGTCGCGGCGCGGATCGGCATTCCGCATTACGTGCTCGATTACGAGAGCCGCTTCCGCGAGTCGGTGATCGAGAGCTTTGCCGAGAGCTATGTGCATGGCGAGACGCCGGTGCCATGCATCGAGTGCAACCGCTCGATCAAGTTTCGTGATCTGCTCTCCACCGCCCGGGACCTCGGCGCCAAGGCGCTGGCCACCGGACACTATGTCGCCTCGCGCCGTCTTGAGGATGGATCGCGCGCGCTGGTCTGCGCCGCCGATGCCGACCGCGACCAGAGCTATTTCCTGTTCGCGACCACGCAGGATCAACTCGCCGACGTTCGCTTCCCGCTCGGCGACATGACCAAGGCGCAGACGCGCGAACTGGCGCGCCGGTTCGGACTTTCAGTTGCCGAGAAGCACGACAGCCAGGACATCTGCTTCGTGCCGACCGGCCGCTACACCGACGTGATCGAGCGGCTGAAGCCGAATGCGATGGAGCCGGGCGATATCGTCGATCTCGAAGGCCGCGTGCTCGGCCGTCATCAGGGCATTGTCGGCTTCACCATCGGCCAGCGCCGTGGTCTCGGCATCGCCGCCAGCGCGCCGCTTTATGTCGTGCATCTCGATGCACAGACGCGCCGCGTGGTGGTCGGTCCGCGCGAGGCGCTGAATGTGCGCAGGATCATGCTGCGCGACGTCAATTGGATCGGCGGCGGCGACCTCGACAGCGCCATCGGCGAAGGTCTCGAACTGTTCGTGAAGGTGCGCTCCACCCGCCCGGCGCAGCCGGCGTGGCTGCGCCGTGTCGGGGGGGCTTATGAAGTCGAACTCGTCGACGGCGAGGAAGGCGTTTCGCCGGGGCAGGCCTGCGTGTTCTACGATGCGCCGTCCGGACAGGCGCGCGTTCTCGGCGGCGGCTTCATCAGTGCAGCCCAGCGCGTGCAGCGCGCCGCGGCCTTGCGCGAAGCCCTTGCCGGATAACGCTTAATCCTCCAAGAATGGCGGGATTTCCGGCGCCTGCCGGGACAGCAATGACAACAATAAAGTATTGCGTATCAGGGCGGGGACATGACCAACGATATTGATCGGGCCGGAGTGGCGAAGGCTTACGCGGCTTGGGCGCCGGTCTACGACATGGTGTTCGGCAAGGTGTTCGACGAAGGCCGCAAGTCCACCATTGCGGTTGCGGATGCAATCGGCGGGCGCGTGCTCGATGTCGGTGTCGGCACCGGATTGTCGCTGTCGGACTATTCGCGCACGACGAAGCTGCATGGCGTCGATATTTCCGAGCCGATGCTGCGCAAGGCGCAGGAGCGCGTGCGCGCGCAGAACCTCACCAATGTCGAAACGCTCTCGGTGATGGATGCGAAGAATCTCGCCTTCCCGGATGGCGCGTTCGACGCGGTGGTGGCGCAGTATGTGATCACGGCGGTGCCGGATCCCGAAGCCACGCTCGATGATTTCATGCGTGTGCTGAAGCCTGGCGGCGAACTCATCCTGGTCAACCATATCGGCGCCGAAAGCGGCCCGCGCAAAATCTTCGAGCTGTGTTTCGCACCGCTGGCGCGCCGGCTGGGATGGCGTCCGGAATTTCCATGGGCGCGGCTGGCGAACTGGGCTTCGCGGCATGGCGGCGTTACGCTGATCGAGCGCCGTCCGATGCCGCCGATGGGGCATTTCTCGCTGATCCGCTATCGCAAGAGCTGACCCCGCGCGGATTTGGCACGGAACATCCGCGCCGCTGCGCCGTTTCCCTGCCATGACAGCGAAATTTCCAATCCTGATTGGCGCGGTATGTGTGTTGCTGCCCGCGGTAAGCGACGCGCAGGCGCCGCCCGCGCCCGCCACGCCGCAAGCGCAGACCGCGCCGCCAAATCCGGGGCGCGCGACGAATTGCGTGCCGACCGAGCCGGTTCCGCATGAGGGCACGGTCGCCCCGCGCGGTTCGACCACGGGGCGCGCTGAAACCCTTGGAGAAAGACTGGCGAAATCCGACGGCGTGCTCTGTCCGCCGCCGGGCGTCGATCCCGACATGCACGCGCCCACCCCGAAAGGCGGCGCCATGCAGGTGATTCCGCCACCCGGCAGCCCCGGCGGCGATCCCTCGGTCCGCCCGAAGTGAAAATTTCGCCCCGTGATGTGGGCTTTTGGCGAGAATTTCCCCTGAACCCGCAATGATATGGGGCCGGGCGCCGTCATTGCTTGACAGGCATTTGGGTGGCTTCTTATATGCCGCCGTTCGCGACCGCGAAGGCGGTTCCGGCACCGTGGCGAGGTAGCTCAGCTGGTTAGAGCACGGGAATCATAATCCTGGGGTCGGGGGTTCGAGTCCCTCTCTCGCTACCATCCATTTACGCCGCAACGGCACCCTCATCCGCAAGATTTGGCTATCAAGTCGCGAGAACGCGATCACTTGCGTATCGGCACGCCCTTTGTGGTGAAGCGCTGCATCCGGCCGCCGCTGCGGACGGGGCGGCGCGTACCGGCGGCCTTGCCGGTGCCGGGCGGCTGATGCGCCGGCACAAGCTGGTCGGGGCGTGAGCCGATCAGGTCGGCGCGGCCCATCTCCTTGAGCGCCTCGCGCAGCAGGGGCCAGTTGTCCGGATCGTGATAGCGCAGAAACGCCTTGTGCAGACGGCGCTGGCGCAGACCCTTGATCGCCTCGACCTTCTCGCTCGCGCCGTGCCGTACGCCGCGCAGCGGGTTGACGCCGGTGTGATACATCGCGGTGGCGGTGGCCATCGGTGAAGGCAGGAAGGTCTGCACCTGATCGGCGCGGTAGCGGTTTCGCTTCAGCCACAACGCAAGGTTCATCATGTCCTTGTCGGTCGTGCCCGGATGCGCCGCGATGAAATAGGGGATCAGGTAGTATTTCTTGCCGGCCTGTTTCGCCGCGGCCTCGAACATCTCCTTGAAGCGATCGTAGGTGCCGATGCCCGGCTTCATCATCTTGTCGAGCGGGCCGCGTTCGGTGTGCTCCGGCGCGATCTTCAGATAGCCGCCGACATGATGCGTGACGAGTTCCTTGACGTATTCGGGACTCTTCACCGCGAGGTCGTAGCGCACACCGGATGCGACCATCACCTTCTTGATGCCCTTGGTCTCGCGCACCTTGCGGTACAGGCTGATCAGTTCGTCATGCGAGGTGTTCAGGTTCGGGCAGATGTCGGGGAAGACGCAGGACGGCAGCCGGCACGCGGCCTCCACCTTCGGGTCCTTGCAGGCCATCCGGTACATGTTGGCGGTGGGCCCGCCGATGTCGGAGATCACGCCGGTGAAGCCGGGCGTCTTGTCGCGGATGAGTTCGATCTCCTGCAGGATCGAACGCTCCGAACGATTCTGGATGATGCGGCCTTCGTGCTCGGTGATGGAGCAGAAGGTGCAGCCGCCGAAGCAGCCGCGCATGATCGTCACCGAAAACTTGATCATGTCCCATGCGGGAATTTTCGCATCGCCATAGGACGGATGCGGCGCGCGGGCATAGGGCAGGTCGTAGACGGAATCCATCTCGTCGGACGTCAGCGGGATCGGCGGCGGGTTGAGCCAGAGATCGCGGTCGCCATGACGCTGCACAAGGGCGCGCGCGTTGCCGGGATTGGCCTCGCGATGAAGCACGCGCGAGGCCCGCGCATAGGCTTCCTTGTCCTGCTCGACCTGCTCGCAGGACGGCAGGCGGATCACGGTCGCGCCGGACTGTCGGCTCGCGCCTTCGTCGGCGGAGTCCAGATCGTCGGCGTGCAGTTCGGTGTAGTTCTCCGGCACGCGGCGGAACAGCGCGACGCCGCGCACGTCGTCGAGATCGCGCGGTGCATCGCCCGCCGCGAGCCGGTGCGCGACTTCGACAACGGCACGTTCGGCGTTGCCATAGAGCAGCAGGTCCGCCTTGGCGTCCGCAAGGATGGAGCGGCGCACCTTCTCGGACCAGTAATCGAAATGGGCGATCCGGCGCAGCGAGGCCTCGATGCCGCCGAGCACGATCGGCACATCCTTGAAGGCTTCGCGGCAGCGCTGGGCATAGACGATGGTGCAGCGGTCGGGCCGCTTTCCGCCTTCGCCGCCAGGCGTGTAGGCGTCGTCGCTGCGAATTCGCCGGTCAGCCGTGTAGCGGTTGACCATGGAATCCATGTTGCCGCCGGTGACGCCGAAAAACAGCGCCGGCTTTCCCAGCGCCTTGAACGGCTCCGCCGAATGCCAGTCGGGCTGCGCGATGATGCCGACCCGGAAACCTTGCGCTTCCAGCAACCTGCCGATGATCGCCATGCCGAAGCTCGGATGGTCGACATAGGCATCGCCGGTCACCAGCACGATGTCGCAGGCGTCCCAGCCAAGCGCCGTCATCTCGGCGCGGCTCATGGGAAGGAACGGCGCGGCCTTGCCGGAATGGGTCCGGCCCGGCGCGCGGGACATCAGAGGTGTTCGGAACTGTGTTGGGGCCTGAGCGAGAGCTGTCATGGCGTCACGCATAAGTCTCCGGGCCTGCGAATTCAACCGGCGGGTACTGCTTATTTGGAGGCGCGGGCGCCGCGAGCCTCCAGCCTGGCTGACGATGTTGATGTTTTTGCGGCCTGGCCGCGGGTTTCGCGCCCTTCGTTCTTTCGCCTCCGCAAACCCGCAAGGGACGACGCGCATTCGCGCGCGGCTGGCAATGCGCCAATCTGTCCCGCCCGTCACCCATGGCGCGATACCGGCGTTGGGATACCCTTCCAAAAAAACCTAAGGAGGAAACCATGTCAGCCAGCATCACTCGCCGCCGTTTTATCGCGTCCGGTTCTGCCGTTGTCGCGATGCCTTTTCTCTCTCGCGCGGGCACAGCCCAGGGCGCGTGGCCCTCGCGGCAGATCCGGATGGTCTGCAGCTATCCCGCGGGCGGCCAGACCGACCTTCTGGCGCGGGCGTTCGGCGAGTTCATCGGCAAGCAGGTCGGGCAGACCGTCGTTGTCGAAAACAAGGCGGGCGCCTCCGGCTCCATCGGCGCCGGCGAAGTCGCGCGCGCCGCGCCGGACGGTCACACCATCCTCTGCTCCATCTCCACCACCTATGTGATGAACCGGGTGATGATGAAGAATCCGGGTTACGACATGGACAAGGACCTGACACTTGTCAGCGTCATTCCGGGCGCGGGGCTTCTGCTGGTCGCAAGCCCGAAGTCCGGCGTCAAATCGCTGGACGATTTCGTCGCATTCGCGCGCAAGAACAAGGTGAACTTCGGAACGTACAGCGCGGGCTCCGCGCCGCACATGACCGTCAACGAACTCAACAAGCAATATGGCCTCAGCATCGAGCCGGTCCACTATCGCGGCGAAGCGCCGATGTGGACCGGGCTTGCGGAAGGCACGCTCGATGTGGCCATGGGCAGCTATACGGCCGCGCAAGCCGTCCTGCAGAACAACACCGGCGTCGTGTTCGCCGTGCACTCCAAGAAGGTCGATGCGATTCCGGCCGTCAAAACCCTGCCCGAGCAGGGCGCGACCTCGAAATTCTTCACCGTCAGCGGTTTTTCCGGCTGGGCGCTGCCGAAGGCCACACCGCAGCCGATCGTCGACAGGCTGGCGGAACTGATCGTGGCCGCGAACAACGATCCGAAGGTCAAGGGGGTTCTCACTACATTCGCGCTGGAGCCGGCCATCGGCTTCAAGGAAACCAACGCGCTCTATCAGCGCGAATTGCCGGTCTGGATGGAGAGCGCAAAGTCGCTCGGGCTGGAGCCCGTCTAGAGTGGGCCGGTCACGCGGGCTTTGACTGATCCGCCTGTCCGGCGCGTTCAAAGGCCTCGACCAGATGCCGCCGCATCAATTCCGCGGCGGCATCGCCGTCGCCGCGGATCATCTCGTCCAGAATGCGGGCGTGTTCCTTCCACACGCTGATCGACATGCCGGGATGGCGCAGCACTTCGCCCATGGCGCGGCGCAGATGCCGCCAGTGCAGCCGCATCGTCTCGGCGATCAACGGATTGCCGGAGAGTTCGTAGATGAAGGAGTGGAAGTCCATGTCGGCCTGCAGGCTTGCGCGGCTGTCGCCAGCGGCCACCTGCGCCGCGCCATGGTCGATCAGCGCGCGTCCACGCGCGACCGAGTCCTTTGTCAGGCGCGGCGTCGCCAGTTTCACCGCAAGCGGCTCGACCGCCGAGCGGATCTGGTAGATCGCGGCGAAGAAGCCCGGATCGACGGCGGTGACGGTCAGTCCCTGCCGGCCTTGCGCGAGAAATCCCTGCGCCTTCAGGACAGCGAGCGCATGGGTCACCGGCTGGCGCGAGACGTTCAGCCGCGCGGCGATGCTCTCCTGCGTCAGGCGCTCGCCCGGCTTGAACGTGCCGTCGCACAGGGCATCGAGGATCACCTCGTAGACCTGATCGACCAGACTTTTCGGCGGGGTCAGGGACTCCAGCACGTCGTCTCCAAAAGTGTCGGGCCTCAAACGGGAATGGGTCTCCAGCGGAATCATGCGCTGCGCGGCAGCATGGTTGCGGCTTGACAGGGCCGGGTGCAAGCCGCATCCTGAGTTTAGAATACTGAATTCAGAATGCAATACCGGCGCACCAGAAGGATTGGCGGCGCCGGATGCCGAGGGTGCGGCAAGCACGCCGGATAAAAGAACGACAACCGGGAAACGCCCTTAGACAAACAAGGAGGATCGTCATGAAACTCACCCCCGCGCAGCTCGAACAATTTCACACCGAAGGCTGGCTGTTCCTGCCGGAGCTTTTCACGCCCGAGGAGGTCGAGGTCCTGCGCCGCGAGGCGGTGTCGATCTATGACGAGCAGCGCCCCGAAGTCTGGCGCGAGAAAAGCGGCGCGCCGCGCACCGCCTTTGCGGCCCACACTTATAATGAAGCGTTCCGTCTTCTCGGCGCGCATCCGCGCATGATCGAGCCGGTCGAGCAGGTCTTCGGCGAGAAGGTCTACATGCACCAGTACAAGATCAACGCGAAGTCCGCCTTCACCGGCGACGTCTGGCAATGGCATCAGGACTACGGCACCTGGAAGCGCGACGACGGCATGATGTTGCCGCGCGCGATGAACATTTCGATCTTTCTGGACGAAGTGATGCCGATCAACGGGCCGCTGATGCTGGTGCCGAAGAGCCATAATGCCGGCGATCTCAAGGCCGCGCACGACCTGCAGACCACGTCCTATCCGCTGTGGACGCTGGACGAGGAGACCGTGACCCGCCTCGTCCAGGAAGGCGGCATCGTCGCGCCGACCGGCAAGCCCGGCGGCATGCTGATGTTCCATGGCAATCTGGTGCATGGCTCGTCCGGCAACATCACGCCGTATCCACGCAAGATCGTGTACCTGACGCTGAACGCCGTATCGAACTACATCCGCACGCCGACGCGGCCGGAATTCATCGCCCACCGCGATTTCACGCCGATCGAGACGGTGGATGACGATGCGCTGATCCGCTATGCGCGCAGCCATCGTCAGGCGGCGGAGTAGCGGCGCCGCGAATGTTGCAACTTGTCATTCCGGGGGCGCGAGCTCTTGCGAGCGCCCCCGGAATCCAGAAAAACCTGCCAGGAGCATGGATTCCGGGTCCGCGCGAAGGCGCGCGTCCCGGAATGACGGCCTGTATCAATCCAACCGGATCGTCTTAGATGAATCTCCATCACCTTCTCGAAAAGCGCCGCGGGGCGGGAAAGCCCGTGCGCGTTGCGCTGATCGGCGCCGGAAAATTCGGCTCGATGTTTCTCTCCCAGGTGCCGCATACGCCGGGCCTTGAGGTGCCGGTGATCGTTGATCTCGATCCGCAGCGCGCGCGGGACGCCTGCCGCACGGTGGGCTGGGATGATGCGCGGATCGCCGCCACCACGTTTACGAAGGACGGCGCAGCGGCGATCGCCGGTGATGTCGAGGTCGTCGTGGAAGCGACAGGCAATCCTTCCGTCGGCATCCGTCACGCCCGCGCCGCCATCGCGGCGGGCAAGCATATCGTGATGGTCAATGTCGAAGCCGATGTGCTGGCCGGTCCCTTGCTTGCCGAGGACGCACGCAAGGCGGGCGTGGTCTATTCGCTGGCCTATGGAGATCAGCCTGCGCTCACCGCCGAGATGGTGGACTGGGCGCGCGCCACCGGCTTCAGGGTTGTCGCCGCAGGCAAGGGCACAAAATACCTGCCGATCTATCATGATGTGACGCCGGCCGGTGTCTGGGGACACTACGGTTTGACGGCTGCCGAGGCGCAGTCAGCAGGCATGAATCCGCAGATGTTCAATTCGTTTCTGGATGGCACCAAGTCAGCCATCGAAATGGCGGCCATCGCCAATGCCACCGGCCTCGATGTGCCCTCGACGGGATTGCTGTTTCCGCCGTGCGGCGTCGACGATCTGCCGCATGTGATGCGCCCGGCGGACAAGGGCGGCGTGCTGGAAAAATCCGGCGTGGTCGAAGTCGTTTCGTCGCTGGAGCGCGATGGCCGCCCGGTGTTCCGCGATCTGCGCTGGGGTGTTTACGTCGTGCTTGAAGCGCCGAACGATTACGCGGCGGACTGTTTCCGGCAATACGGATTGAAGACGGATTCGTCGGGCCGTTATGCGGCGATGTACAAGCCGTATCATCTGATCGGACTTGAACTGAACATCTCGGTGCTCTCGGCGGCGCTGCGCAATGAGCCGACCGGGCAGCCGCAGGGCTTCCGCGGCGATGTCGCTTCCGTCGCGAAGAAAAATCTGCGCGCGGGCGAAATGCTCGATGGCGAGGGCGGCTATACGGTCTGGGGCAAGCTGATGCCTGCCGCGGAGAGCCTCAGGACCGGGGCGTTGCCGATTGGCCTTGCGCATCATGTCAAGCTGACGAGGGACGTTGCGCACGGCGATGTCGTGCGCTGGTCGGATGTGGAAATCGACGCGAGGGATGAGGCGGTCGCTTTCCGCCGCGCGATGGAAGCGAGGTTTTTGCGCTAACGATCTATTTGAACTGAACGTATCTCGACGCAGATGCGATCTGACTCCCTCTCCCGTGGGGAGAGGGTTGGGGTGAGGGCGTAGAATCTATCGTGAGAGCGTACGCCCTCACCCGATGCACTTCGTGCATCGACCTCTCCCCACGGGAGAGGTGAAGGAATTCCCGAGGCTCTACCGCGTCACATGCGCCGACACGGCGAGCCACTGGCCGCCGACTTTGGCCCATACATCGGTATAGCGTCCGCCGCCTGGGCTGCCGTCCGGCATCAGATAGGTTGTGCGCGCGTGGATGATCGCGACATCGCCGATGATCCGGATCAGCACATCCTCTGCCTTCAGATTCCTGATCGCGACCGGCTGGGCGGTCTGTTTCAGGAAGCCGGCGCGGTCCACCAGCGAGCGGTCGGGATTTGAACAATAGAACTCGGGCGCGAGAATCTCGTCGAAGCGTTTGACGTCGCTGTTCTGAACCGAATCGATGTAGTCGCGGTTGAGGCCCACGAGAATGTCGTGATCGGTCACTTTCTGGTCCATGACAGCGACTCCGGTGCCGGGTTCGAGGTTGCCCAACCATATCCCTGCGCTCCGTTTCGGCAAGCGAAACGCAAGTGCTCCGCCCTGCATCACGCGCAGGGGGCGCTGCGCTGCAAAAGGCCGCGAAACCCTTGCTCAATCCGCCGGGTCACGTATGTCTCGGTTCCGTCATGTCATGCAGGGGCCGGTCACAATGGACTTCGCTTTAAGCTCGCAACAGGAATCCATTCGCGACGCGATCCTGAAAATCTGCGCCCGGTTCGACGACGCCTACTGGCTGGAGAAGGACCGCACGGGCGGCTTTCCGCACGAGTTCTACGATGCCATGGCGCAGGCCGGCTGGCTCGGCATCTGCATTCCCGAGGAATTCGGCGGCGCGGGCCTCGGCATCATGGAAGCGGCGATCATGATGCGCGCGATTTCGGAATCCGGCGCGGGCATGTCCGGCGCCTCCGCGATTCATATGAACGTGTTCGGCCTTAATCCGGTGGTGGTGTTCGGCACCGACGAGCAGCGCGCACGGATGCTGCCGGGCATTGTCGAAGGCCGCGAGAAAGCATGCTTCGGCGTGACCGAACCCAACACCGGCCTCAATACGACTCAACTCAGAACCCGCGCGGTGCGCAAGGGCGACAAGTACGTCGTCAACGGCCAGAAGGTGTGGATTTCGACGGCGCAGGTCGCGCACAAGATCCTGCTGCTCGCGCGCACCACACCATTGGAGGAAGTCAAGAATCCCACCCATGGCCTCAGCCTGTTCTACGCGGATTTCGACCGTGAGCGCGTGAAGGTGCACGAGATCGAGAAGATGGGCCGCAAGGCCATCGACTCCAACGAACTCTTCTTCGCGGACTTCGAGATTCCGGTGGCGGATCGTATCGGCGAGGAAGGCCGCGGCTTCGAGTATATTCTGCACGGCATGAATCCAGAGCGGGTCCTGATTGCCGCCGAAGCGGTCGGCCTCGGCAAGCTGGCGCTGGATCGCGCGGCGGCTTATGCCCGCCAGCGCATCGTGTTCAACCGGCCGATCGGGCAGAACCAGGCGATCCAGCATCCGCTGGCGAAGAACTGGATCGACCTTGAAGCCGCGTGGCTGATGACCATGTCGGCGGCATGGCAATATGATCAGGGATTGCCGTGCGGCCCGGCCGCGAACGCCGCGAAGTATCTTGCGGGCGAAGCCGGTTTCGACGCCTGTCAGCAGGCCGTGATGACTCACGGCGGTTTCGGCTACGCGAAAGAATATCATGTGGAGCGGTACTTGCGCGAAGTGATGATTCCACGGATCGCGCCGATCAGTCCGCAACTCATTCTCAGCTTCATCGGCGAGAAGGTGCTGGGTCTGCCGAAGTCTTACTAACAGTCTATCGCCATGGCCGGGCTTGTCGCGGCCATCCCGATACGATGGGTTCGATGTCCGAATAATCGGGATCACCGGGACAAGCCCGGTGATGACAATGTTGTGGTTATCCCTCCGGCGCGTAACAGGTTGACGAACTATCCTGCGTCTGTTGACGTGCCTCGGAATTCAGCGATCCCGAAACAATAAGAGAAACTCATGTCGCATTCCCACGATCACTCTCACGATCACCCGCACGATCATTCCCATGCGCATGACGACGAGCGCTGGAAGCATGACGGCGTGCGGGTCATCCCCGGCAACCAGCTCGATCCGAACGTGCCTTCCACCGCCGGCATGGACCGCAAGGCCGCGATCAACTTCGCCCGCGTCGGCGCGCAGAAGCTGTGGGCCGGAACGGTGTCGATCAAGCCCGACGCCAAGACCGGCGCGCACCATCATGGCCACCTTGAAAGCATCATCTATGTGGTGAAGGGCAAGGCGCGCATGCGTTGGGGTGAGCATCTGCAGTTCACCGCGGAAGCCGGGCCGGGCGACTTCATCTTCGTGCCGCCTTATGTGCCGCATCAGGAAATCAACGCCAGCCCGGACGAGGTGCTGGAATGCGTGCTGGTGCGCAGCGACGGCGAGGCGGTCGCGATCAATCTCGACATCGAGCCGGTCGAGAAGCCGGAGACGGTGCTGTGGGTCGACCCGATTCACCGTGACCCTGCCGCGAAAACCTGAAAGGTCCGGATTTCGCGACCCGCCGCCGCCGATGCCCGCGCCTGCCGCGGGCATTTGCATTCCTGGGGCTGTTTTCTCCGATCACATTTCCTTGCGCGGAAGGCCCGCCGCGGCGGGGAGCGGGCATTTCCGGTTCCAAAGCAAAGGTTTAGCTTGCGGCAGCATGACTACTGACGATTATTGACATTCGTCAGTCGTTATAAGAAGCTCCCGGCACCTTCCAAGGGAGCTTCCGATGCCGCGCATGTCGATATTGTCGTTTAAGACCAATGCTTTGCCTGTTGTTGGCGTGATGGTGTCGGCGCTCGCGCTGGGTGCCTGCAGCAAGGAGCAGGCGCAGGAGAGCGACAAGGGCCGCCCGGTGCTGGTCTCAACGGTGCACTATCAGGCTCAGTCCCCGGAGCGCAGTTTTGTCGGCACCATTCGTCCCCGCATCGAGACGGACATGGGTTTCCGCGTGCCCGGCAAGGTCGCCAAGCGCCTTGTCGAGGTCGGGCAGATGGTCGATGTCGGCCAGCCGTTGGCGACCCTCGATGAGGTTGATCTCAAGCTGCAGGCCGAACAGGCCGAGGCGGAACTGAGCGCGGCCAAGGGTGTGGTGTCACAGGCTATCGCCGCCGAAGGCCGTGCCAAGGAACTGCGCACCAAGGGCTGGTCCACCGATGCGCAACTCGATCAGGTCAAGGCGGCCGCCGACGAGGCGCGGGCGCGGCTCAATCGCGCTGAACGGTCGGTCGAACTCACCAGGAACTCTCTCTCTTACGCCAGCCTCGTTGCCGACGCGCGCGGCGTGGTGACAGCAACCCTCATCGAGCCGGGGCAGGTGGTTGCGGCAGGGCAGACCGCCGTGCGCGTCGCGCGCTCCGCGGAAAAGGAAGCCGTGGTGGCGATCCCCGAAACGCTGGTCGCCTTCGCCAAGACCGGTGCGGCCAGCGTCACGCTGTGGTCGGAGCCCGGCAAGAAATACGCCGCGAAGCTGCGCGAAATCGCGCCGACTGCCGATCCGGCGACCCGCACCTATCTCGCGAAGTTCTCTCTGCCGGGTGCGGACGACGCCGTCTCGCTCGGCATGACCGCGACGCTGACGCTGGCGGATCCCGCCACCGAGCGTGTGGCGCGTCTGCCGCTTTCGGCGCTGTTCAGCCAGGGTGAAGGGCCGTCGCTTTATGTCGCGGACAGCAAGACCGGTTCGGTCTCGCTGAAGCCGGTGACCGTGAAGGCTTACGAGAGCAAGGACGTGATCATCACCGGCGGCGTCGAGGAAGGCGCCAGCGTGGTGGTGCTCGGTGTGCAAAAGCTCGATCCGGCCCAGAAGGTCCGTGTCGTTTCGTCACTGTCGTTTTAACGCAACGCCTATCCCCCGCAGACCTTTGAGGGTCCGATGAAGCGATTCAATCTTTCCGCCTGGGCTGTCGCGCACCCGACGCTGATCCTGTTCTTCATCGTGATGCTCGGCATCGCGGGGTTCTTCTCCTACGAGCGGCTTGGCCGCGCGGAAGACCCGTCCTTCACCATCAAGGTCGTCATCCTGAACGCGATCTGGCCCGGGGCCACCGCGAAGGAGATGCAGGAGCAGGTCGCCGATCCGATCGAGAAAAAGCTGCAGGAACTGCCTTACTTCGACAAGGTGCAGACCTATACCAAGCCGTCGTTCGTGGCGATGACGCTGACCTTCAAGGACAACACGCCCGCGAAGGATGTGCCGCAACTGTTCTACCAGTTGCGCAAGAAGCTCGGCGACATCAAGAATGACCTGCCGCCGAACCTGGTCGGGCCGAACATCAACGACGAATACGGCGACGTCGATTCGATCCTCTACATGATGACAGGCGAGGGCGCGGACTATGCGCAGCTCAAGAAGGTGGCGGAGGGCCTGCGCCAGCGGCTTTTGAAGGTCGAGAACGTCACCAAGGTCAATCTCTACGGCACGCAGGACGAGCGCGTGTTCGTCGAGTTCTCCCATGCCAAGCTCGCGACCCTTGGCATCACCACGCAGGCGCTGTTCGATTCGCTCGCCAAGCAGAACGCGGTGGTGCCGGCGGGTACGGTGGAAACGTCGTCACAGCGCGTGCCGCTGCGCGTCACCGGCGCCTATGACAGCGTGAAGGCCGTTGCGGAAACGCCGGTCGAGGGCAACGGCCGGGTGTTCCGGCTCGGCGACATCGCCACCGTCACCCATGGTTTTGTCGATCCGCCGACCTATCAGGTCCGGCAGGAAGGCAAGCCCGCGCTCGGCATCGGCGTTGTCATGGCCAAGGGCGCCAACATTCTCGAACTCGGCGAGAACGTGCAGAAGGCGACCGACGAGTTCATGGCCGCCGTTCCGCAGGGCATCAACATCGAGCAGATCGCCGATCAGCCGAAAGTGGTCGAGCATGCGGTGGGCGAATTCGTGCGCTCATTCATCGAGGCGCTCGCGATCGTGCTGTTCGTCAGCTTCCTCGCGCTCGGCTGGCGCACCGGCATCGTGGTGGCGCTGTCGGTGCCGCTGGTGCTGGCGATTGTCTTCATCGTGATGAGCGCGATGGGCATGGACCTGCATCGTATCACTCTCGGCGCGCTGATCATCGCGCTCGGCCTTCTGGTCGACGACGCCATCATAGCGGTGGAGATGATGGTGGTGAAAATGGAGCAGGGGTGGGACCGCGTGAAAGCGGCGTCCTTCGCCTGGGAATCAACCGCGTTTCCGATGCTCACGGGAACGCTGGTCACGGCCGTTGGCTTCCTCCCCATCGGCTTTGCCAATTCGTCCGTCGGCGAATATGCCGGCGGCATCTTCTGGGTGGTGGCGATCGCGCTGGTGGCCTCGTGGTTCGTGGCGGTGATCTTCACGCCCTATATCGGCGTCAAGCTGCTGCCGAATTTCAATCACGGCAAGCACAACCACGATCCGCACGCGATCTACGAGACGCGGATGTATCGCGGCCTGCGCCGTGTGATCGAGTGGTGTGTGCGCCGCCGCGGCACTGTGGTGCTGGCGACGGTCGGCATCTTCGCTCTGTCGATTGCCGGTTTCACCCATGTGCAGCAGCAGTTCTTCCCGCTGTCGGAGCGTCCGGAACTGTTCCTGCAGTTGCGCCTGCCGGAAGGCACCGCCTTCAATGTCACCAAGGAAAGCGTGAAGAAGGCCGAAGCGCTGCTCAAGGACGACAAGGATATCGTGACCTACACGACCTATGTCGGACAGGGCTCGCCGCGCTTCTGGCTCGGCCTCAATCCGCAACTGCCGAACGAGGCGTTCTCGGAAACCGTGATCGTGTCGAAGGACGTCGCCGCGCGCGAGCGTATCAAGGCGCGGCTGGAAAAGGCCGTCGCGGATGGCGCGCTGTCCGAGGCGCGCGTGCGCGTCGATCGCTTCAATTTCGGCCCGCCGGTCGGCTTCCCGGTGCAGTTCCGTGTGGTCGGTCCGGATACCACGACGGTGCGCGACATCGCCTATCAGGTGCGCGAAGTGATGCGCACCAACGACAAGGTGGTCGATCCGCATCTCGACTGGAACGAGCAGACGCCCTACCTCAAGCTCGCCGTTGATCAGGACCGCGCCCGCGCGCTCGGCCTGACGCCGCAAGACATCTCGCAGTCGCTGGCGATGCTGATCTCCGGCGTGCAGGTGACGACCCTGCGCGACGGCATCGAGAAGGTCGGCGTGGTCGCCCGCGCCGTGCCGTCCGAGCGTCTCGATCTTGCCCATGTCGGCGATCTGACGATCTATGCGCGCAATGGCGTCGCCGTGCCGCTCTCGCAGGTGGCCAAGATCGAATACGCCCACGAGGAGCCGATCCTGTGGCGGCGCAACCGCGACATGGCGATCACCGTGCGCGCGGATGTCGTTGATGGCGTCCAGGCACCCGACGTCACCAATGCGATCTGGCCGAAGCTCGAGGGTATCCGCAAGAGCCTGAAGCCGGCTTACCGTATCGAGATCGGCGGGGCGATCGAGGAATCCGAAAAGGGCAATGCCTCGATCAACAAGCTGTTCCCGCTGATGATCATCGGGATGCTGACGCTGCTGATGATCCAGTTGCAGAGTTTCTCGCGGCTGGTGCTGGTGTTCATGACCGCGCCGCTCGGCATTGTCGGCGCCTCGCTCGGGCTGAACGTCGCCGGAAGCCCGTTCGGCTTCGTGGCGCTGCTCGGCCTGATCGCGCTGGCCGGCATGATCATGCGCAACTCGGTGATTCTGGTCGATCAGATCGAAACCGACGTGGCCCATGGCCTGACCCGCCGCGAGGCCATCGTCGAGGCGACGGTCCGGCGTGCCCGCCCGGTGGTACTGACCGCGCTGGCGGCGATCCTGGCGATGATCCCGCTGTCCCGGTCGGCCTTCTGGGGCCCGATGGCGATCACCATCATGGGTGGATTGTTCGTTGCAACATTCCTCACGCTGCTGTTCCTGCCCGGCCTCTATGCGCTATGGTTCAGGAAGAGTCTGGACGAGCGCGGCGATGGTGAGATGCCGGTGCCTGCGCAACCGAGCCAGATCCAGCACGCGCCGCCTCTGGCGCATGCTGCGGAATAAGAGAATCCCGGATAACGAGACTTAGAAACAAGATGGCTCTGCTTCACGACGATACCGAAACGGAAATGAGGTGCCGCATTCTCGCGACGGCCGAGCGGCTGTTTCGCGATATCGGCTATCTCAAGACCACCGTTGCGGACATCGCCCGGACGCTGAAAATGTCACCGGCGAATGTTTATCGCTTCTTCGAGTCCAAGAAGGCGATTCATGAAGGCGTGGCCCGGCGGCTGATGGCGGAGGTGGAGGATGCGGCTGAAGCGATTGCCGCCAAGCCGACACCGCCGGTCGAGCGCATGAAGGAGTTGCTTGCGACCGTCAGCGTCATGAATGCCGAGCGCTTTGTCGGCGACGCCAAAATCCACGAGATGGTCGCCATCGCGATGGAGGAAAGCTGGGACGTCTGCGACGCGCACATCCAGCGGATCGTGATGTCGATCGGTGCGGTGATCGCCGATGGCGCAAAGGCTGGCGTGTTCAAGGTCACGGATATCGAGCTTGGCTCGAAATGCGTCTGCGCCGCCATGCTGAGGTTCTTCCATCCGCAGATGATCGAACAGAGCGAGAAGAAGCCGGGGCCAAGCCTCGATCAAATGATAGACTTCATTATCGCCGGCCTCACGCTGGGCACGCCCGATCTCATGGGCAGATCAGCGCCGGCCTGATTCTCCCGCTCGCATGCCGGTTCAGCAGGCATTCCTGCGCATGTGAGAGTCAAAAGACCACTGGCCAAATGTGAGTTTCTGGTGGAGTTTGGGATTGGACATTCGCTTTGCGGACTCGCCGCCAGCGGGTCGCGAGTGTCGAATCCATCCCACCGGGCAAGGCAGGTCATGGCTGATTTTCACTATTACGAACCTTCAAAGGGCCACGGCCTCCGGCACGATCCGTTCAACGCCATTGTCGGCCCCCGGCCGATCGGCTGGATCGCCTCGAAGGACGCCACGGGGCATGTCAACCTCGCGCCCTACAGTTTCTTCAATGCGTTCTGCTATGTGCCGCCGATCATCGGCTTTTCCTCGACCGGCTGGAAGGACAGTGTCTCCAACATTCAGGAGACCAGGGAATTCACCTGGAATCTGGTGACCAAGCATGTCGCCGAGCAGATGAACATGACGTCGGCCAGCGTGCCGCACAACACCGATGAATTCACCATTTCCGGGCTGACCAAAGCGCCCTCGCGCATGGTCGATGTGCCCCGCGTCGGCGAAAGCCTCGTGTCGTTCGAGTGCAAGCTGACTCAGATGATCCAGCTCCAGGGAGCAGACGGCAAACAGGCCGACGCCTGGGTCACGTTCGGCGAGGTCGTCGCGGTCCATATCGACAAGAGCCTGATCCGGGATGGGGTTTACCAAACCGCCGAGGCTTACCCGATCCTCCGCGCCGGGCGGATGGGCGACTATGCCCAGATCCGGCCCGACATGATGTTCGAGATGGTCCGGCCGCGCTGAGCTTGCGCGGCGTCTGAAGTCCTTGTGACATCTGAGTGATTACGACGCAGGCCGGAACGATCCGGCTGCGCGCAGGTTATTGAACCGTAGGTGTTTTCCGGGGCTTTCGCGTCAAACGCGACAAAACATCGGCCTTGTTTTTCAGGGATATTGTCTTCCACGCCTGGCAGGCTAGCATTTTGGCGATTGTCCGCGGGCCGCCCGAACCGGCAAAGGATTCGTCTCATGAGCTTCTCCTTCCGTCGCGATCTGATCACCCGTCCGATCTATGCATGGGCCCACAAGGCGCTGCCGCCGATGTCCGATACCGAGCGCGAGGCGCTCGAAGCCGGCGACGTCTGGTGGGATGCCGACCTGTTCACCGGCAATCCCGACTGGTCGAAACTGCTGGCCTTCGCACCGGCAAAGCTCACCGATGAAGAGATCGCCTTCCTGAACGGGCCTGTCGACGAACTCTGCGGGATGATCGACGACTGGAAGGTCAATTGGGAATGGCGCGACCTGCCGCCCGAGGTGTGGGACTTCATCAAACGCAATCGCTTTTTGGGCATGATCATTCCGAAGGACTATGGCGGCCTCGGATTCTCGCCTTATGCGCATTCGGAGGTGGTGCGGAAGATTTCGACCCGCTCGGTCACGGCCGCGGTCACGGTGATGGTGCCGAACTCGCTCGGGCCGGGCGAACTGCTGATGCATTTCGGCACGAAAGAGCAGCGCGACAGGTGGCTGCCGGGTCTGGCGGCGGGCCGCGAGATTCCCTGTTTCGGGTTGACCAGCCCGGAAGCCGGCTCCGATGCGGCCTCGATGATCGACACCGGCATCATCTGCAAGGGGACATTCAATGGCAAGGAAACGCTGGGCCTGCGCCTGAACTGGCACAAGCGCTACATCACGCTGGGGCCGGTTGCGACGCTGCTCGGCCTTGCCTTCAAGGCCTACGATCCCGATCATCTGATCGGCAGCGAGGAGGAGCTTGGCATCACGGTGGCGTTGATCCCCACCGACCTGCCGGGTGTCAGTATCGGGCGCCGTCATCTGCCCGCGATGCAGGTGTTCCAGAACGGCCCGAACTGGGGCAAGGACGTTTTCATTCCGATGGATTTCATCATCGGTGGACAGGCGCGCATCGGTCAGGGCTGGAAGATGCTCATGACGGCGCTGGCGGCCGGCCGCGGCATTTCATTGCCATCGCAATCCTCCGCGGGCGCTGCCTACTGCGCGCGCGCGACCGGTGCTTACGCGCGTATCCGCGAACAATTCCACGTGCCGATCGGAAAGTTCGAGGGCATCGAGGAGCCGCTGGCGCGCATCGCCGGCACGGCCTATCAGCTTGACGCCGCACGACGGCTGACCTGCGCCGCGCTCAATCAGGGCATTCATCCGGCGGTGATCTCCGGCATCATGAAGCTGCACGC
>JACDJB010000891.1_pt1 | contig 26520 bp, 25 predicted proteins | sample 7454121 | NCBI WGS metagenome assembly JACDJB01 (sample SAMN14253290, study PRJNA609438) | sludge metagenome | isolation source: sludge after 25d culture with pyrite | collected 2018-12-20
ATAAAGTAAATAACATTTTCCGACATTTCAATACATCGTATGTGTCGGTTCAAGTTATGAAGATAAATGTTATATCTCTTTTCCTCCAAAATTTCAATACATCGTATGTGTCGGTTCAAGAAGTGTTATAAGCTGTAATGAATGGGAAAGCAAACAAATTTCAATACATCGTATGTGTCGGTTCAAGCTTTCAAGAGAATATAAAGACTCATTAGCCATCTCTATTTCAATACATCGTATGTGTCGGTTCAAGTCCTTGGTTAGTGGAAATAGTAACATAGCATTCAAATTTCAATACATCGTATGTGTCGGTTCAAGAATATCCCCTAAACTTTGTCGTGTAGCGTCTGCAACATTTCAATACATCGTATGTGTCGGTTCAAGCTTAAGTTAGTGATGCTATCTTTTATATCTTCGCTATTTCAATACATCGTATGTGTCGGTTCAAGTGTTTGATTTTTTCAAAAGTGTTTTTGACAATATAAATTTCAATACATCGTATGTGTCGGTTCAAGATGTTTATTCAAAAGAATTATCTGAATTAAAAACAAATTTCAATACATCGTATGTGTCGGTTCAAGCAAGACAAACCTTAAGAGAAATAGTTCTTTATTGATTTCAATACATCGTATGTGTCGGTTCAAGCCTTTAATTGTTTTTAATAATTTCTCACCTATCATATTTCAATACATCGTATGTGTCGGTTCAAGTGACCCCCTTTACCCTTAGATACTCGCTCATCACGATTTCAATACATCGTATGTGTCGGTTCAAGAAGCTTGCCGAAATTCCAGTCGGTAGGCAAAGCAGATTTCAATACATCGTATGTGTCGGTTCAAGTAGGATAAAACAGGCATTTTAAAAAGTTAGATTGCTTTAGTTTCGGATTTTAATGCCTTTTTTCCAATCAATTTTAAATTAACAATAAGTTTTCAAAAAACCTTGTTAAGTTTCTCATTTTAGCACTTTTTAGGTAAACTCACAAGGCAAATTGGTTGGAAAACTATATAAATATACTTTCGCTATCTTTTTGATTTGTCCCTAGACTCTCTTCGGCAAAACTCCCGCTATTTAGCACTTTTATCATTGTTATAAAATCAAGTTTTTTATCTATCACTTTTTCTAGCTCGTTTTTTAGCTTTATCTGATCTGATGGTGTGATATTTCCACGAAATATAGATTTTTGATGATGCTTGAGATACTTTTTGCAGATTTTAAACACTCTTGCAACCCTATATTTTCCAACCTCACTAAACTCATCTGCTATATCATAAAAAACAAACATATAGTTGTGCTTGATATTGGTCTTTTTCACATTTTTTCTTTAAGCAAAAAAGGGACAAACTCACGCCCTTCTAAAATATGCTTGATAAGCTTGTATCCATCGTATTTTATGCACTGTTTGTATGTTGTTTTTCTCTTTAGTTTGGGGTGCATAAAAGTAGCATTTAGCCTCTCCTCAAAAGCGTTTATAAATATCTTCTTCCCCTCTTCATTCAACAGTGCATAGTTTAGGTTTTTGTCAAAATGTTTGGTTACTTGTAGCTGTCTTCTCCCAACTAGATCAAATATTGTTTTATAGACTATCACAGGTTTAAAAGCCTCTGCAAGATCCAAACTCAAACTAAACCTCCCCTCTCTTGGGCTATGCAAAAAGCTTATAGCTTGATTTAGATGGGTGTTATAAATAGCACTTATGGTTTTGGTATAAAGCAGTGTATTTCCAAAGCTTATAAGCGCATTTATGGGGTTATCTGGTGGTCTTTTAACTCTTTTGTTTAGCACAAAATCTTCTGGCAAAAAATGCCTAAAGCTATCATAAAATCTGCTCCATATCTGCCCCTCAATAAATAAAATCTGCTCTATGGTTATATCTTTTGCCAAAAATTTACTAGGCTCACTTTTTAGCCAATCTAGTGTTGGTTTTAACTCTTTTTTATCGTGCCTATAGTAGTGATATAGTGTTTCGTGGATATTGTCTGCTATCGCCTGAACAATCGATTTTGCTATAATTTTTCGCTCATTTATATAAACATATGCCTGTTTTATGCTCAAATCACCGCTAATAAGCTGCTCTTTTGGATAAAAAGTACCGCTATAGTTTCCGTGATAGTTAAATAGATGCAAGGTTATCCCAGCCTTGGCTATAAAATCCAAAAATTTGGTGTTGAAACTTACCTCATTCATGCAGTAGATCTCCCTAGTATCTTGCACGGGTATATAAAAGTTTCCCTTCTCATTTCTAAATGCGATAGAGTTATCTTTTCTACTAAGTTCTCCCATAGAAAAAATGTATCTTGTATGATTTTTTGCCACAATCTCTCCTATATAAAACAGTACTCATAATAAGCGCATTTTTTGCACTTGTTTGCAAAGATTGGTTTTGGTGGGGATGGCTCATTTATAAGTTTTTCTATATTTTCCAAAACATTTAAAAGCTCTTTTTCATTTTGCTCATCAAGTTTTATGATTTCAGTTTTGCTATTTTTGCTCTTTTCAAAGTACTCAATTTTCCCCTCTTTTTCTACCCCTTTTTGCTTGAGTTTGTATAGATACAGCAGCACTTGCCACTTTACCGCCTCGGGATCGCTATCACTTTTTTTGTATTCAACCAAATAATCTTTTGTGATTTTATCTATCTTTATATTGTCTATGGTTATCTCTGCTTGTTTTGATTTTTGCTCCTTGATCTGATGGAGAACTTTTCCTATACGAACATCTTCACTATTGTCTTCAAGATTTAATCGATTTGCGTGAAGGTAGCATTGAGTTTTACAGTGAAAATAGTAATTTATAAGGGTGCCTGTTATATTGTTCATGAATTATAGAAACACAGAATTTTTATCGCTATTAAATTTTTCTCTGTCAAATTTTCCTTCTGAAGTTATATAGTCAAGATTTTCTATAAAATAATACCCGCCAATCTCCTCGCCAATATGAGGTCTTTGTGATGCATAATTTTTAAATATATTAAAAGTAAAAAATTGCATCAATGAATTTATTTTTGATTTTACTACTTCTTTTTTTGAAAAACTATCAATCTTGTTTAGAGACAAAAATTCATTCCATACTTTTTGTCCATCTAGTTTTTTATCTGTTAAAAATATCTCTTCAAGATCCTTAAACTCTTTAACTCCTTTAAAATTTTGTATATCGATTTGAAAAGGGAAAAATAGTGTAAGATTTTGTGAGTTTATAAGTTTCATTGTTTTTGCTATTTCTCTATAGTTTAGTCGTTTGATTAGACCTGAAAAATTTTCATAGTTGCTCATAGACCCACTTTGAAATTTATCTCCTTGTTTTTTTATATTTTCCAACACTTCTTGATAGTATTGGTCAAAATTTTTATTTTGTAAAATCTCCCTATATTTATCTTGCTTTAGATCTAATCCTAAGCGATAATCATTTCTGTAAATTTTTTCCACATCATCATAATTAAAAAAATATACAACTCCATCTTTTCTACAGCTTCTGTTTATTCTGCCCATAAACTGCTCCTCACTATCTATGGTAGAGATATCTTTAAATCCTACATCCATATCTATGTCAACACCAGCCTCGATAACTTGAGTCGCTATTATTACCAGTGGTTCATTTTTGCTTTTTTCTATCACGAATTGTCTGTATGCCTTATTGTCATCCCCACTTAACTCATATACATTATCCAGCTTCTCTTTTGCAAGATTATAGAACTCTCTTGCACTCTGTTTTTTTATAAATTCACAAAGTATTTTTTTATCTTTAGGTATTTCTTGTAATTCTTTTAGCAGCTCTTGCAGCTCTATTTTTTTGTCCAGTAATGAATAGTCAATTTTTACCCTATCTTTAAATATTTCATGCTTAAACAGTTGTTCTTTTTTATCTTTAGGTATTAGTTGTATGAAACTATTTTTTTCCTCTAGAAAGAAATCTAGTTTTGGTAGAGTTGCGGACATTATTACAATTTTAATATTTAATACTTTCGCATACTTTTCAAAAAACTTAACCATATACCACCAAAGATGATTATTGTAACTCTGAATCTCATCTAAAATTATTACACTGTTTGCTAATTGCCAAAGAGCAAAATTGTCTTCTTTTGATGTTCCAAATAAAATATTAAAAAATGCAACATGTGTAGTTATAATTGCAGGGGAATGAAAGAAAAGTCTATTAATGTATGATTTTTTATATTTACTCTCTTCATCTTCTTGGGACTTTTCATCTACATCTATCGGCGTTATTGAGTTTATGACCTCTATTTTCAGGCTCTCTTCAAATATATTGTCAAAAACAGTTTTTGTCTGCTCAACTAAGGTATTAAATGGAAAAATATAAAATAGTTTATCTATTTTACAATCGCTTTGTAATATCTTTAATGCAAGATTTATAGAGGTTATCGTTTTACCGCTTCCCGTTGGAGCCTCCAGATAAAAGATATTTTTATCTATATTTAAAAGTAGGCTCCTCTCTGCTTCTTTAAAAATATCATTTCTTAGTTTATTAATTCCATTATTATTTGAAAAACTAGATATAAAATCATTAAATTTATCACTTATAGTTTGTTTGTCTCTTTGGCTAAGGAGTCCAAAATTATCTATTTTTAATTTTGCCATATACTCATTCGTTGCATAATAATCACTTGAAACAAGCAAAGAAAATAAGAGTTTATTTAAAATAAAAAATTCAAATTCTGGTATATTGAATTTTTCTAAATACTCCCAATATGCCGTTGGATTTTTCTCATTTTTTCTATACTCCTCAAACTTCGATAAACTCCCATGGTGCTTAGCAATATGATAAGAAAAAGAGTAGAGAATAAACTTTAGCTTCTCTTTTATTGCTCTTGATTTATCTTTTATTTTTTCTAGATAAAAATTTATAAAATAATCGGAAGACAATAGGGAGTGATCTGAGCTTTGTGTGCTGTAAAAATGCTCTTCAAAGTGAGGGTTATTCATCTTTTTGGCTTGAAAGTTCGGGTTTATTTTTCCTATATCATGTAGATAAATAGCATTAAAAAATATCTCTTTTACTAGCTCTTTTTCTTGTTGAAAAATATCGTTAATTATGTTATCTAAAATACCATCAAGACTCTTAGCATTAATAATTTTCTTGAGATAGACTAGTGTTAATTCTGAGTGTTCACAAAGAGTCTCATCTGGCGTATGTGCAAGATATTTTTCATCTACCCCAAAGCTAGATAAAGGTGTAATTTTTTCCATCTAATTCGTAGGTTTCCTCAGGGATATTTTCTAATTCATAGTTTGTGAAGACTAATGTTTTATATTCATAAAAATGCCAATCTTTCTGAAGGAAAAATGGAGAAACTTCTTGAAATAAATATGGATTTTCATCCTCTTCCTTATGGTAGGTATCCAGCGTATCGAAGTTTTTTATAAAAAGTGAATCGACATAGCTACTTTTGGGCTGATCTAGCCTCACGATTTTCGCATCATAAATATTTGCTGGATGATCGTTTTTCCCTAAGTAAGGTATAAAAATCGCTTTTTTATGGAGCATATATTCACAAATATCTTTAAAGACATCACTTGCATCATCTAGAACTAAAACTTGCCATTGAGGATTTTCAAGCCACTGTTCGCGAACTATTAGATTTCCACCAGCTTCAAAACTAGCATAGCCAACGCTATTGTTAAAAACCTGTATCTTTTTAGAAAAGTATCCATTTGGTGCAAGCGGAATAATGGAGATTTTTAAGCTATTTAATTTTTCATAAAAATCTGGATACCCCCTGTTGTACTCAAGGGAATTTGGCTTTACACCTCTGTTTTTATCATGAAGCTGAGTATATCCGCCAAGCCCGATAATAGCGCCCAAGATTCCAAAAATAGCAGGCCTATGGATATTGTTATAAGTGAAATAAGCATAAGTGTTTACATCGGGCTTTCTGAAACAGGCACTCTTCCCGCCAATCTTAAAACTAAGTGCTTTCATTAAATCTTTTCTTTTGTGAAAATATTGAATTTGTCAAAATCTGTTTCAACACTTAGCTTGTACGGGTTGTAGTAAACCTCAATTTTTTGAGCCCTATCTCCTATAAGCTCTTTAATTTTGCCAAGCTTGATGCTTCTTGCTTCGCTATCGAACTCTAGATAATCACTTAAATCAGGTAGATAGCAATCATCATCTTTACACTCAACAAATATAGCAAATTCATTTTCACATCCAAACTTTGAGTTGGTGCTGTATGCTGTAGCACTAAGTAGTGCAACCTTTTTAAACTCTTCATAGTCAGCTTTTGTATAGCCGTTAAATCCATCTCCTATTATATTTTTATACTCATCATAAGACTTAGGATTTATAGAAAAACCATAAAAATAGTGAGCCTCATCAACGGTAATTTTAGTGCCTAAAGTTGACTGCTTTGCATCTTCTTTTTTAGAGTCTGCAAATGGTGATAATATATCTTGAATTTCAATATTTGTACTATCAAATTTATTAAACCCTTGTCCAAACTGTACAGCACCTGTGATTGAAATATTTTGCCCCTCTTCAGCGAAAGTAGCACCAAAGTTTTTCACATCTACGGCATTAAATAGATTTTTATAAACCTCTTTTGTAGGTGTTTTTTTATCTATTTCTCCAAATAGCATCGCATATCTTTGAGCTAACTTTCTAGGAACTACTGAGTTTTTTTCCTCATAAAAGCTTTTAATAAAGAGTACATTTTTGCCCTCTTCTTCCCACATTTTTTTCATTGGATATTTCAATGCCTTGTCGCTTCCAAAAATATCACCATTGCTAGTTGATTTTGGACGACCAGTAAAATCAGCATTCCAATTTGCCATTTTGGCTTTTATGCCAATCACTCCATAAACTCTATTCATCTTCACTTTCTCCTTTTTTCATATAAAATACATTTTGAGACAAAAGCCCTATCAATAAACTATCACTATCTAACGGTTCATCTTCTTCATAAGCAGTTATAAGTGACATTGCATTATTGAACTTTATCTGGTTTAAACCTATCTCATGCTTATACTTGAAGTAGGTAAACTTTATCTCATCTTTTAGCTTTTTTACACTTTTTGCTCTTAAAAATGGCTCGAGCATATCTGCATCTTTTTTGCCAGATTTACTTTTTGAAAGCAAATATTTTGCAACTTGTCCGCACAGATAAAAAAACTCATCACTTTTTAACCCTGTATAATCAGAGCTTTCTATCTGTTTTACCACTAGATCCTGCATACTTTTTATGTCCATTATCTCTTCTCCTTTGTGTTTTAGTAGCGAAAGCTTAAGGTTTAAACTCTCTTTTGCTCTATATTCCCGATTTTGTCGTAAATGCTCAATAACAAAATCATTTCCATACTTTTTTGCAACTTGATAAAACTCATCTTTTTTGTATTTTTTAAAGTAATTTACCATTGCATATTTTGTCTCAAAGATAAGTTGCTGTAATTTTTTTGAAACAAAATCTGAGACTTTAAGGTCATCTCTAAAATAGTTGTGTTTTAACTGTTTATTATAAAAGATTTCATCTATTATATTTTCTAATTTCCAAAGCTCTTCAATCTCATAATCTTCTTTGTCTTTGATTTGCAAAAAATTTGTAACATAGATAATTTTTTCTAATTTTCTAATTTTTATTGGGATGTAATCGAAGTCATTTACAATATCCCTTTCTTTGAAGTTTCTTGCTATATACAAACTCTCTTTCTTAAAAGGATTTGTATTTTTGTATTCTTGCAACTTTACCCAATCAAAAAATTTTTTTGCAAGAACTGCTTCTTCGCTTGATATCATAAATGGCACACTATTTCTTTTTGTTTTATGCTCTAAAAAAGGTTTTTTTGAATTCAATCCCATATTTGAATCACTTAACCCATACACATGCTCATCTATTTTTTTATTATGGGATATATCGTTAAAAATTTTAATAGAGTAGTAAATTTCACTTTCATTAATATACTTTTTAATATCCTCATTGAAAAAAATCTTCACATAGTTTGATACTCCATTTTCTCTTGCTGTATTAACTATATTGGTAATATTCTTTTCTAAAAATCGATATTTCTTTACTATATCTTTTTTTCTACTACACTTACTAAGGTAATCATGATAATTTACTAGGATTTCAAGCTCTTCTTTTTTTTGAAATTTCTTATAGCTTATAAATGCATTATAAAGTTTTCTTATTGCGCCTGAAGATAGTTGTTTGTCTCCTTTTTCATTAAAGCTCTCTATTTTTACAAAAAAAGATAAATAGTTTATATTGTGTATCTTTTTATCATCAAATGCTTTATTTGAATTTAGATAAATACTGTAATAATCTCTAGTTTTAAACCAATCATATTCCATTTGTTGAATGTCTCCATCTAGATCCTTAAAGCAATTCTCTTTATTGTCTTGTTTTTTATCATTGGTAAATATGAAAAAATTTAAAGAATTATCTTCACTTACTTTGACATATAACCCATCCTTTAGCTGGTAGTTATCGAGTATTAGTTTGTCACCCTTTTGTTCATACTCTTTTTTAAACACCTCTAAAATATCATATATCATCCCCTCTCCTCCCAGAGTTTATAGTAAAGATCTATTATATCTTTTTCCTTATAGCACTCCATAGAGTTAGGAAATGCTAAAAGCATATGCTCTTGGATTAACTTGCTAAAGTTAATCTCCATTTTTTCTAAAATCTCGATAAGTTTTACAAGCTGACTTGCAAATGGTGAATTAAATATTCCCAAATTTATCGCACCCTCATCGTCATCGATGATGGCATTAAAGGGGCTTGGCTCATTGCTCTTGAAGAGATTATTATAAATATTGTTGAGCATATAGATATTTGCATTTTCACTGTAATAAAACAGCTCCTTTTTTGATAACTTTAAATCAATAAAATCATCATCCAAAAAGTTCCGTACATACTCTTTGAAAATCGCTCCCAAAAAATCACCATCACTAGGGTCAAAATAAAAACCATCTTGTTCAAGCACTAGTGTTGTGATGTTGTAAAGCTCCTCACCACTAAAAGGTGCTTTTGATTTCCAGTGCGCTTCTTGGATGGTTATCATCTCATCCCTTTACCCAAACAAAAACCGCCACCATAGCTGTTTTTTTCACCCAATCCACAAGCAAGTGCTACAAATGCTAATTTTTGGCTTATCTCATCTTCGTTTGGAACTATTTTAAATTTATTACCAAAAAAAGTTACTTTTTTGCCGCTTTTATATATCACAATATTTTGCGGTTTGCGGTTTTTTATCTCGATAAGCTGAATGAAACTTTGAGATGGTTTTATATCTTTGCCAAAATAGCTTTGATACTTCTTTTCTAAATTGTCTTGAAGCTGTTTGTTTAGCAGCATCAGATCTCCGCTTTTTTCTAGTGTCCAGTTGATCATATTTTTTAAAGTAACGATAGTTGGCGTTGCGGTATATAGTTCGCTTATAAAAAACTGTTTTATGGTTTTGCTACTTGTTTGTAGTACCAAAAAATCGCTATTATTTATATTTTCTCTAAGCGTTTTTGCTAATGTTTTTATAAAGTTTTCATCAAGAGATCTGATGGTAAACGCATAGGTATTACCCTCTTTGAAAGCTCTGTTTTTAACATCTTCTTCGCTTGGTCTAAATGTAGAAAAAACATAGTGTTTAAAGCCATCTTTATCGTGGATCTGCTCTAAGCCACCTTTGATAAATGAGAAGCTGATATATTTTGAAATAGTCTCAAAACTCTCTTGAAAACCTATCTCTCTTTTTAAGTATGCCGTGCATGTAAGTTCGAAGTAGTGCATTTTAAATTCCTTAAATTTTTTCGCTAAAGTATTGTAGCATATTGGTCACGACTAAGTTAGGTAATTGCATATATTTGTTCATAGTATGTTTTGACATTTATTTTTATAAGATCGGCTAGTTCGTTAGGCTCTATCACTTTTACATGTGGGATGTATTGTTGTATGGTTGGTATGATCTCCATATGGTTTGTTATATATAGCTCGAGTTCGATGGAGCCATCATTATGCTCTTGTAAGATTTTTTGTGTGGTATTTAGGGGTTTTCTTATGAAGTAATCTTTAACCTCTTTTTCTATCATTAGTCTCACTTGCATGGTGTCATTTTCAAAACTAAAGTAAGCATTTATCGCATTTTGAAACTTATCTTTTATGTCGGTTTCATCTAAGCTAAACTCTTCATCTAAAATCTCAGTCTCTTTTACTTTGTTTAGTGTAAATGTTTTTATCTTATGCTCATCTTTAGCTAGTAGATACCAAAAACCATCAAGATTTAAGATATCTAGCGGATGTATAGTTCTGTTTTTATCATTGTAGTTACACTTTAGTGGTTGTTTTTGCTCTAGCGCTCTTTTTATATTTAGTATATCTTGATCTGTTTGGTCAAGTTTTTCGACTGCTGATTTTTTGTAGATGTTATCTAACGACTTATCTTTATAGTCCACAAATAGCTCAGCTGTTAGTTTTACTAGATGCTTATCTGCATACTTTTCTCTTGATTTGTGTTTTAAGATAGCCATAGTAGCTAGTGTGGAGTTGCTAAATGGGAGCCTTTTGAGGTGGTTTTTATCTAGCTTGTAACCTCTATCGCATTTGTCATACCATACAAGTTTGCCATTAAAAAGAGGTATGAGATAATTTTTAAAGTCTAGCTGTAGTATTTTTTTAGTTTTGGCAAAATGCTCTTCTAATTCCGATATGCTTATGGCATCATTTTTATATAGTAGCGATAAAATCTCTGTTAATCTTTTTACTCTTGAGTCCATCTTTTCTCCATATAGATTTTAGTTGTACTATGTTAGCAAAAGATGTGTTTAATGTTTGTGATTTTAAGTTAAAGTGTGAAGGTGGTGGACAGAGAGGGATTCGAACCCTCGGTACGATTGCTCGTACGCATCCTTAGCAGGGATGTGGTATCGGCCAACTCACCCATCTGTCCATTGGAGAGTGAAATTATACATAGTGGTTTATAACAAGTAGCTTAAAAAAGCTCTAGTATATCTTGCACCACTTTGGCGGGGTTTTTGGCATTGTAGATAGGGCGACCAACAACTATAAAGTTCACCCCCTCTTTTTTAGCACTAGCGATATCGGCTACCCTTTGTTGATCATCGCTACTCTCGCCAAATGGGCGAATCCCAGGTGTTAGAGTAAGAAAATCTGAGCTTGTAGTATCTTTTATAGCTCGACTCTCAAAGACTGAGCAGACGACTCCATCAAGTCCTGCCTCAAAGCTATCTTTGGCAAATTGAGTCGCTTTTTGCTCTATATTTGAGTTATATATAGCACCAAACTCATCTTCACTAAAAGAGGTTAGGGCGGTTACTGCTAAGATGAGTGGTCTTTTTTTATGTTTTTTAACCCTGCTCATAACCTCTTGCATAGCCCTTTTTCCCGCACTTGCATGGATGTTGAACATATCAACATTAAGCCCCATGATAGACTCAGCAGCATCGGCCATAGTGTTTGGAATGTCGTATAGTTTTAGGTCTAAAAATATCTTAAAATCGGGGTTTATAGCTTTTAGCTCTTTTAAAAACTCCTCGCCATCTCTTATGTATGAGCGAAGACCAACTTTTAGCCATATATCAAACTCTTTTATCTCTTTAGCAAGGGTTAGGTTTTGTTCTTTTGTAGGTAGATCAAGGGCGACACATAGTTGCATAAAAACTCTTTTTTTATAAAATTATAGCAAGGATTGGGGCAAAAAAAACTTTAGCCCCGCCTAGTGCTACAATCCGCAAGATCTAACCGCAGCTATAATATCTTCAATAACTGATGGATCTTCTAGTGTTGAGGTATCTTGAGTTATCTCTTCACATTTTGCTATCGCTCTTAGGATTCTTCTCATAACTTTACCAGATCTAGTTTTTGGAAGCCCTTTTACAAACACCACATCATCACAAAGTGCTATGTTTCCTATCTCTTTTTTTATGATGTTGTTTATAGTTTTTATCTCATCTACTTGAGCTGCAACTCCATCATCACTTTTTAAAACTATATAGGCAAATATCGACTCACCTTTGATATCGTGAGGTTTTCCAACAACTGCAACTTCGGCAACATTTGGGTGTTTTTTGATAGCTGCTTCAATTTCAGCAGTCCCCATTCTGTGACCACTAACATTTATAACATCATCTGTTCTACCTGTTATAGTTATGTAGCCATCTTCATCGTAGTATGCCCCATCACCTGTAAAATAGACACCTCTACCATCTTTTTTTATATCATTAAAGTAAGACTTGACAAATCTATCATCATCGCCCCATATACCTCTGATCATCGATGGCCACGGTTTACTTACACACATAAAACCCTTCTCACCAACTGGTGGTCTAACTCCATTCTCATCAAGTATCTCAGCTGCTATACCTGGTAGTGGAAGTGTTGCACAAGCTGGTTTTGTAGGGGTTGCCCCTGGGAGTGCTGAGACTATATGTCCGCCATTTTCAGTTTGCCAATAAGTATCTACTATAGGGCATCTTCCCCCACCTATAGAGTTGTAGTACCACTCCCAAGCTGGTGGGTCTATAGGCTCACCAACTGTTCCTAAGATCTTTAGGCTAGATAGATCATACTTAGCAGGTTCATCTTCACCTGTTTTATGCAAAACTCTTATAGCTGTTGGTGCTGTGTAGAACTGATTTACTTTATACTCCTCTACCATTTTCCAAGGTCGCCCTGCATCTGGATATGTCGGTACACCCTCAAACATTATGGTAGTAGCCCCCGCTGCTAGTGGTCCATAGACTATATATGTGTGACCTGTTATCCAACCAACATCGGCTGTACACCAGTGAGTATCGTTCTCTTTTACATCAAATACCCACTCCATAGTCATCTGTGCCCATAGTATATAACCTGCTTGAGAGTGTTGAACACCTTTTGGTTTACCTGTACTACCTGAAGTGTATAGTAAAAATAGCGGGTCTTCGCTATCCATAGGCTCTGGTTCACATTTTGAGCTTTGGTTTTTGATCAGCTCATTGTATGAGTAGTCTCGCCCTGCTACCCACTCGATATCTTCATTGTTTCTCTCAATAACCAGTACCTTTTGAACACTATCTATGCCATTTAGTGCCTCATCTACAACATTTTTAAGCATATATGGTTTATCTTTTCTATAAGCTCCATCGGCTGTTATAACAACTTTGGCTTCAGTGTCTATTATCCTATCTTTTAGTGCTTCAGCAGAAAACCCACCAAATACAACAGAGTGTATAGCACCAACTCTAGCACATGCAAGCATCGCATAGGCAGCTTCAGGAATCATCGGCATATAGATGATAACACGATCACCTTTTTTAATACCAAAATCGTTTTTTAGTAGGTTTGCAAACTTGTTTACATTGTGGTAAAGCTCAAGATAAGTGATGATTTGCTTATCACCTCTATCACCCTCAAATATAATAGCAGCTTTGTTTTTCTTATCTTTTAAGTGTCTATCTATACACTGCACACTAACATTTAGCTTTCCGCCCAAAAACCACTTTACAAAAGGGTATTTGCTCTCATCTAAAACGGTATGAAACGGCTCCATCCACTCAAGCTTCTCTTTCGCATAATCGCCCCAAAAGCCCTCATAATCCTCATCTGCCTTCTCTTGTAGCTCCCAGTACTCACACATATTTTTCACTCTAGCATTTTTGCTGAGTTCTTTGTTTGGTTTAAAAATTTTTTTGTCCATTTTGTCTCCTGATTTTATATTTTAACTCTTTTTTGTTTTGAGAGTGTTAAGTTTAGATATATCATCGCACTCATGATCGCATCATTTAGTGCATTGTGTACTCCCATGTTTGGAACATTGCAATTTTGCAAGATTTTATCAAAAGATAAATCAATGTTTCCTTGAGGTATCAAAGCAATTGTTTTATCAAAGTATAGCTCAGAAACCTCTATGGTTTTGTTTGGCAAGTTAATGCCTAAAAGCTCCCTTGTATAGCGGTTTAACATAGCTATGTCAAACTCCAAATAGTACCCAACTAAGGTTCTACTACCTATAAATTCAAGTAGCTTAACTATCGCCTCATAAGGCTCATAAGCCTCCTTTAAATCACATGGGCGAATCTTGTGAATCTCTATGTTTTTAGCCTCTAACTCCTTTGTACTTTTTAGATAGATTTCAAAGCTTTGTGAAGTTAAGATTTTATTATCTTTTATCTTCACCGCAGCAATTGAGAGAATCTCATCTGTTTTTGTATCTAGCCCTGTTGTTTCAGTATCAAGCACCACTAGTTCACCACTCTCATCTTTTTCAAACAAAAAATCAAACCTGCTATCTTTTAGATTTGCACGATTTATGTTGTTTTTTATAGACTCAAATATCTTAAACATCACAAGACCATATTTAGATGAAAATGGTAAGTTATAAACTTTTTAAATTTATTGACTATCTTAAAGCTATCTTTTAGTAAATCTCGCTCGATTTTATCTAGCTTTGATGGGTCTAGTTTGTTAAACTCATCGCTATTTATCGCTTGTAGATTTACCCCTAGAGCTATGGAGCTTAGAGTGTCAAAACTCTCGATAAGCTCAAGGGCAAAGTTTTTGTCAAAAACACCTATGTTGTTTAGCTCTTTGATCCGCTCTATGGTGTTAGTTTGGCTTAAACCTTTTTGTAGTGCTAACATCCTGATCCCATGAACTATGGCAAATATCCCACCTTTTTTAAGGTCTAGTTTTTTATCTTCAAGGACAAAACCACTAAAAAGAGATAGCGGAGTCTCAAAGTTTAAGATAGCTTTTGCCATGTGGGCTAGTAGATCATCTCTGTTATCAAAGTTGTTATGTAGGTGTTTTTTTAACTCTTTAAATAGTTCACTATCACCCGCGACAAACTTTGCATCAAAAAGTACACTTAGGTTTGCAAAACTCTCTTCGCTCATCTGAAAAATAGACTTATCTATATGGTTTTTAAAACCTTTTAGACTCTGTCTATAAAGCTCATTGCTCACCATAATGTTGCCTTTGCACTTCTCATAACCAAACTCAAGCAAGAGTCCATTTAGCTTTAGCATCGGCTCCACAAAAAGCTGCTCATCTATGTTATCTTTTATGATTAGGGCATTGTCTTGATCACTTTTTAGTGTCTGCTCCTCTCTACCCTCACTCCCCATCACCATCAAAGCACAACTGTTTTGAAGCTCTTTTGGTACAGTTAATTCAAATAGTTTTTTATAGACTTTTTCATTTAGCGATGAGATGAGCTTTGAGATATACCTCACCTTTACACCTTGAGATTTTAGAAGTAAGATAAGGTCTTTAAACTCATCACCTATCTCTTTTAGATCCTCTATGCCGTTTGCTCTATCTATCTTAACTACGATCAGATGAGACCTGCTTGTAAAAAAACTAAGTAGATCAAGTTGTTCTAAAAGCCCTACAATCTCGCCATTATCGATGACGGCAACCCTTTTTATAGCCTTTTGAGTCATGATTATAAGGGCATTAAATAAAAAGTCATTTATATCGACACTTACAAGCGATGGGGTTGCAATGGAGCCTATAGGCTCATCTAAGGATTTTTGTGTAAGCAAAACCCTTTTTTTAAGGTTAGAATCACTCACGATGCCATAACTTTTATCGGCAAATCTAACTATAATGACACTACTTTTTTGCTCATCTGCTTTTTTTATAGACCCATAGATACTCTCACTCTCATCTACTATACAAGCACTATGGAGATATATATCGCTAACTTTTGCTATAAGAAATGGTGTAAGTTCGTTACCCATAGAGTGGTTTTTTAGTTGTTGATGGCGGGTTATAAAGTCTTGTAGAAAATAGCCTTGAGCCTCTTTATCTTGTAAGAGGTCTAAAAAGTCATCTTTTTTAATCTCATAACAGATAAGATCCTCTTCAACTATAAAACTAGATTCACACTTATCATAAATAAGTGCATCGGCATCAAAGCTATCTCCGCTTGAATATACAGAGACAACTTCATTATCTAGTACCTCTTTAACAGAGCCTTTTATGATGATATAAAAGGCTATAGAGCTGATAGACTTTGAGATAAGTAGAGTATCTTTAGCATAGTATGCTATATCTATCTTTTTCATGAGATTATCTAGAGTTATCTTCTTTAGGAGTCCAAATGGGTGTATGGACTCTATAAGTCGTCTTTGATCTAGTAGGCTCATCTTTAATGCTCCACTGCTCCATCAGCACCTATGCCCGTTTGAGAACGGATATTTTGTGCTTCAAAAGCCTCTATCTCTTTAGCTGCTCTATCGCTTTTGTCCGTTATAGAGAAGAACCATATAGCTATAAATGCCGCACTTACAGAAAATAGTGCAGGGTATTGGTAAGGGAAAATCGCCTCTTTGTTATGAAGCACTGCTACCCAAACAGTTGGACCTAGTATAACTAGAATCGCCGCTGTTGCTAGACCGATAGAACCGCCTATCAATGCCCCACGAGTCGTTAGTTTTGACCAGAACATAGATAAAAATATAATAGGAAAATTTGCCGATGCTGCTATAGCAAAAGCGAGTCCAACCATAAATGCTATGTTCTGATCTTCAAAAGCGATACCTAAAAATATAGCTAGTATCCCTAAAATTGTAGTTGCTATTTTAGAGATTTTCATCTCCATCATACCATCGGCTTTCCCTTTTTTTATAACACTTGCATACAAATCGTGCGATATAGCAGATGCTCCAGCTAGAGTAAGTCCACTAACAACCGCTAGTATGGTAGCAAATGCAACTGCTGATATAAACCCTAAGAAAAAGTCTCCGCCAACCGCATGACTTAAATGAACCGCTGCCATATTGTCACCACCCAATATAGGGTAACCGCCATCTATAGCTTGTTTAGCAAGGTCTAAATACTCTGGTTTTTGAAACACTAGTACGATAGCACCAAAGCCTATGATAAAAGTTAGTATATAAAAATACCCTATAAAACCTGTTGCAAAAAATACCGATTTTCTAGCCTCTTTAGCATCGCTAACTGTAAAAAATCTCATAAGGATATGTGGAAGCCCTGCTGTACCAAACATCAAAGCAACCCCGAGTGATATAGCTGAGATAGGATCACTCACAAGTCCACCCGGAGCCATGATAGCTTTTGTCTCTTTAAGTTCAACCGCTCTAGCAAATAGTGCTTCAAAGTTAAAATTAAAATGAGCCATAACCGCTAATGCCATAAAAGTTGCACCACTTAGAAGTAAAAATGCTTTTATAATTTGAACCCATGTTGTAGCAAGCATTCCACCAAATGTTACATATAGTATCATAAGTATACCGACTAAGATAACCGCTATAGTGTACTCAAGCCCAAAAAGTAGCTGTATAAGCTTACCTGCTCCAACCATCTGAGCTATAAGGTAGAGTATTACTGTTACAATAGAGCCAAAAGCTGCTAGTGTTCTTATAGGAGTTTGAGCTAGTCTATATGAAGCGACATCGGCAAATGTATATTTTCCAAGGTTTCTAAGTTGCTCTGCTACCATAAAAAGTATGATAGGCCAACCAACTAAAAAACCGATCGAGTAGATAAGTCCATCGTAACCTTTTGCATAAACTAGAGCCGATATACCCAAAAATGAAGCAGCAGACATATAATCACCCGCTATTGCCATACCATTTTGAAAACCAGTTATCCCACCACCTGCGGTGTAGAAATCTTTCGCAGTTTTTGTTCTTCTAGCAGCCCAGTAGGTTATACCTAAAGTTGCAGCAACAAAGATTAAAAACATAACTATAGCAGAGAGATTTAGTGCCTGTTTTTCAACCTCACCACTAAATGCCTCACCAGCAAATAAAACCCCAAGGCTACCTAAGAGTATAAATAAAACTATCCTCATCCCTCGCCCCTTGCATTTGCTTTTATCTTTTTAGTAAGCTCATCAAACTCAGTGTTTGCTCTTCTTACATATATGCCCGTTAGTATAAAAGCACTAAATATCACTCCAAGTCCAGCGATAATCCCCCATGTTGTGATCGAGCTATCACTTAGTGGCGTGGCAAAAAGCTCTGGATCAAATGCTATAATAAGCACAAATCCAAAGTATATGCTAAGCATAATAGCGGTTAGTTTTTTTGCAAAACTACTTCTTGTCTTTACTAGGTTTATGTAGTTTGGATCGTTTTTGATTCTATCTACCATCTCTTGATTCATCGATTTTCCTTTTAAAAATTATAGTTTACTATAAATCTATACTCATTCCAGCCTGTTTTTCCAGCTCCACCATTTGCATAGTTTCGCGGGAAGTTTCCTCTAAGGCGGAGATTTAGATTATTTAGTGCTTCTGGGTTGTAGATAAAGTCAAATCCAGCTTCACTTGCATCTCTGCTTATGCCATAACCACTTTTTCCATCCATCTCAAAGTGGGTGTAGTAACCTATGGAGGTTAGATTTAACCCCAAATCTTTAGAGTTATAACTTAGGGCTACTTTTTTAGCATCTACCCCAGCCATAAACTGATGTCTGGTCACCATCCCTTGAGTATAAGCACTCATACCACCCCATGGAGAGACTATAGCTCTTTCTAGTGGTCTAGCTTTATTGCTATTTGAGCCTGTGTGTGAGTATGCAAACATCAAGTCAAAATTAGTAAACTTAAACCCTAGCTTAGTAGCTATAAAATCACTCTTGATTTTACCTGCTATATCATCGCCTATATTGTCTTCTCTTATATACTGAACTCCTGCATAAGGGGTTATGCTATCACTTAGTAAGCACTCCCAGTTGGCTAGGGCTTCAGCATAGATAATATTTGCGATATCATAAGCATAGTAGTCCCAAAGCTCAAAGCTTAGGTATTTTGAAGCACTATATTTAAGACCTAGCATAGTTACACCATCTGTTTTTTTACCAAAGGCATATTTACCCATATTTGTAAACTTAGTAGCATTGCTTAAGCTATCTACATAGGAGTAACCAGATGTTACACTTAAAACTGCATTTGGTTTATCGGCTCCTGCATTGTAGCTTCTACCAAAACTCCCTTGAGCCTCTTTGCTTACATGAGCTAGTGTTATGCGTAGATTTTTTATGTCACTATTTGTTAAAACATATGCCTCAAAAAGGTTAGGCAACATCCTAGCATCATCATCACCTATCATAGGGGTTGAGAGCTTTTGGCGACCCGCCTTAAAGTTTGTATTTGCATATTTGTAGTTTAGATAAGCTTCACCTAGATAGGTTGTGTTTTTATTATTTGGTCCAAATAGAGTTTGATCTACTGTCTCTCTTGAGTGAATCTCATTTGTAGTATAAAATGCCGCTCCAAGGTTAAGCCCACTAAAAGGAGCCGTTTCGTATTTTAAATACCCCCCGATAGAAGTTGAGCCTCTGTGGGTTTTGTTGCCCCCGCTCCCTTGATACTCCCTATCTATATAAAACAACCTAGCTTGTCCACTTGCCTTGCCGTCGTAAAATATATTTTCACCCGCTTGAAGCATAAGTGAAGATACGACTAAGCTAAAAAGTGCTACTTTTTTCATACATCCTCCCAATATTTGTATGCTTAAATCTTATTTGGGAAAAATAGCATGAACATAGCATTTATAAAAAACTAAGGGTAAAATTTAAAAAAAAGTGTTTTTATGTGTAAAAAAGTTACACTCTATCTATCATGTAACCCATACCGCGGATATTTTGGATGATATCTTCGTGTAGAGCCTTTTTTAGTCGGTTTATCTCAGCTCTCATGGTGGCATTATCTACTATCTGCTCATCCCACACATATGTTTGAAACTGCTCAAAATCGACAACCCGACCACGGTTTTTGGCTAAGACTTCTACTATTTGAGTCTGTTTTTTTGTGAGTATTTGCGGAGCTGAGTTAAAGAGCAGGGTTTTGTTCTCTTGATCGTAAGTGTAGTTCTTTGAGAGCCTTAGGTGGAGTTTTGGGGTCCCACTCATCTGCATAACTCGCTCTATTTTTATAGCTAACTCTTTTAGATGAAATGGCTTTTTAAGATAATCATAACACCCAAGCTCATAAGCTAGTGAGATATCCTCTATGTCCACCAAAGCACTTATATATATGGTAGGGATAAATATCTTACTCTCATGGAGTTTTCTTAGCAAACTCAATCCATCAAGATTTGGTACATTTATATCTAGTATACACAGATCATAACTCTTGCTTTGTAAGGCTTCAAAAACCTCTGCCCCATCAAAATATGGCTCAACTATATAGTTTAGTCTCTGTAGATACTCACTTATAGCCTCACTAAGCATTAGCTCATCTTCTAGTAAAAGTATCTTCATACTAGCTCAAACCTATAGGTAAATATATTTTTACCACCATCTTTATCTAGTGTTATCTCAACCCCATCCTCTTCACATATGCTCTTAACTAACCCTAATCCTAGCCCAAAACCATCTATATTTTGCTCTTCGCGATAAAATGCCTCAAATATCTTCTTTTTATCTTGAATCTCTTTTGAGTTACTACCTATACTTAGATATATATATTTGTCGTTTGTGTTTAGTTTGATATCTATCTTCTCGTGAGCGGGTGTGTATTTTATGGCATTTGTTATGGTGTTGTCTATAATGCGGGAGAGTTTTGTCTCATTGAACTCTATAAAACTACTCTTAACATCAAGCTCACTCACTAACTCAAGGTTTGACATAAGTGCAACTTCACTAAAAAAATCTATTCTAGAGATTAAAAATGAGGCTAGATTTACCACACTTTTTGGGTATCTCAAGTGGTTTTTTCTAACAAGATAACTAAGATCATCATATATGCTAAATAGGTTTTTAGCGGCAACTTCTATCTTGCTCATATGGTTATTTTTTTCGTATTTTAGGTTATAAAGCTCTATATTTGTCAAAATAACAGCAAGTGGAGTGTTTGTCTCATGGATACTTTGTCTTAAGAACTCTTTTTGAGCTTTGATGAGGTTGTTGCTAAGTTTTTGCTCCTCTAGCAAATTTTCATTTATATCTATAAGTTTTTTTGTCTTTATGGCGACTCTTTGCTCTAGGTTTTGGTTGAGTTCGTGTAGGGTATTTTTTTGCTCATCTATAGTTGAAGCCATCTTGTTCGCATACTCTACCATCATCTTAAACTCATGGAAAAATAGTTTTTTCTCATCTAAAACAGCTTTTGTGTGTGCCATTTTTTGAAAAAACTCCAAATAAGCCTTTAGATCATTTTGCAAAAGTGCTTGAAAAACTTTAGAGAGTCCAAACATTATGGCAAAAATAATAAACGATAGTGTAGCGATGGCAACGGTGTTTTTTATAAGAAGTGATTTTAGTTTTTGTTGATTTTGTTCATGGTCTATGTTGTATAGAGTGTCGCTTTCATAGGCGATTTGTTCGCGTTTTAGGTCTCTTTCATAATCATGATAGTTATCAAAGATGAGCAGATATGCAAAGAGTATAGTAAAAACAAAGATGAGCAGAGTTATAAAAATATTTGCTTTATTTATAGTTATGTGGGCAAAACTAAAGCTAGGCTTACTAAAAAACAAATACCTTCTCCACACCTTTGAGCTAAATAATTATAGCAAATCTTGATATAATTTTGTGAGAGTGAGGGTTGTGATGAAAATAGATGGAAGATTTTGGCTTAGTAAAAATGGTGAGAGTTTTTTAGGTAAAGGTAGAGTTGAGCTTTTAAAAACCATAGATAGATTAGGCTCTATAAATGCAGCGGCAAAAGAGATGAAGATGAGCTACAAAGCGGCTTGGGAGCGGATAAATAGCATGAATGAACTCTCCGATCAACCCCTAATAGTAAGATCAACGGGTGGAAAAAGTGGCGGTGGAACAACTCTAACACCTTATGGTTATGAGCTTATAGCGACTTTTGAGAAACTAGAAGATGCCCATCGTGAGTTTATAGCTAGATTTGGCGAAGCAGGTAGCAACCCAGAACATCTAAAGATGATACTAAATAGGACATTTTTAACCACAAGTGCTAGAAACCAGATACTAGGAAAAATAGAAAAAATCACACAAGATAGCATAGAGTGTGAGCTTAGTATTGCTATAACAAAAGGTATATCGCTCATCTCATCTATAACAACAACTTCAGCTAAAAATATGCTCTTAGAGTTAGACTCAAGCATATATGCCATCATAAAATCAAGCGATATTAAAGTTAGTAAAACCCCACAAAGTGGCATAAACTCTATCGAAGCAGTTTTAGTAAAAAAGCTTGAGTCAAAAACATCGCTAGAGCTAACCCTAAGAGTTTCAGATAGTATAGAGTTAGTCGCCATAGCACCAAAAAATGAGGATTTTTCTATAGGTGAGACCCTTTATGCACTTATCGAAAAGCACAATATTTTAGTAGGGGTTTGAGGTTTACCTTTTTCTTATTTGCCCTTGGTTAAAATTGCATAATTATTTTTTAAGGTATATAGATGAAAAGAGCATTAATTAGTGTTAGTGATAAAAGTGGAGTTGTAAATTTTGCAAAAGAGCTTGTAAATTTAGGTTATGAGATTATCTCAACAGGTGGAACTTATAAGATTTTAAAAGATGAGGGAATAAAAGTAGTTGAAGCAAATGAAGTTACAAAATTTCCTGAGTGTTTTGAGGGGAGAGTAAAAACTCTAAATCCATATATTCACGGTGGAATACTTCATAGAAGAGATAAACAATCTCATATTGATGAAGCAAAAGAGTTGGGAGTTACGGGAATTGATTTGGTTTGTGTAAATCTATATCCATTTAAAGCAACTATTGAAAAAACAGATGATTTTGAAGAGATTATTGAAAATATAGATATTGGTGGACCAGCAATGGTTAGAAGTGCAGCTAAAAACTTTGATAGCGTTATTATTGTTACAGATGTGCTAGATTATGATTTAGTATTAAACAATCTTAAAAACAACACAAACACGGTAGAGTTTAGAAGAGATTTAATGATAAAAGCCTATGAACACACAGCTTCATATGATAGTATGATTGCAAACTATATGAACAAAAGATTTAATAGTGGTTTTGGAGCAAAGCAGTTTATAGTTGGAAATAAAGTTTTTGATACAAGATATGGAGAAAATCCACACCAAAAAGGTGCTTTATATGAGTTTGAAAATCAGTTCTCAAATAAGTTTAAAGTAATTAAAGGTGAGCCTAGTTTTAACAATATGGGAGATATTAGTGGAGCTGCTAAAATCGCTTCATCTTTTGGAAAAGATAAGGCTATTTGTATAGTAAAACATGGAAATCCTTGTGGATTTGCTATAAAAGATACACTACTTGACTCTTATGTTGAAGCACTAAAATGTGATCCTGTAAGTGCATTTGGTGGAGTTGTAGCAGTAAATGGTTGTGTAGATAAAGAGTTAGCAGAAAAAATGAATGAGATATTTTTAGAAGTTGTTTTTGCTGCTAGTTTTACAAAAGAGGCTATTGAAGTTTTTGAAAGTAAAAAAAGAATTAAACTATTTTCACAAGATACAGAGTATTTAGAATTAGCAAATGATAGTTTTGATTTCAAAAGAGTTGATGGTGGATTTGTATATCAAGAGGCTGATAAAGTTGCAGATGATGAGGTTAAAAACTCAAAACTTATGTCAAAAAGAGAAGCAACACAACAAGAAGTTAAAGATATGGAAATAGCATATAAAATCGCATCTCTTACAAAATCAAACTGTGTAGTATATGTAAAAAATAGTGCAATGGTAGCTGTTGGTATGGGAATGACTTCTAGAGTTGATGCAAGTAAAGCAGCTTTAAGAAAAGCCGCTGATATGGGGCTTGATGTAAATGGTGCAGTTTTAGCAAGTGAAGCATTTTTCCCATTTAGAGATAGTATTGATGAGGCTCAAAAAGCTGGAGTTAAATGTGTTATTGAACCAGGTGGAAGCATACGAGATGATGAGATTATTGAAGCCGCAAATGAATATGGTATGGCTCTGTATTTTTCAGGAATAAGACACTTTTTACACTAAAACTTGCACAAATAGAAAAAGTTTCTATTTGCGTTGTGCATTACTGCCGATGTTAAAAAGCGCTATAAACGGTGCAGCTACGGACTCTACAACTGCACTTACTGCCACCGCTGGTGCATATAAAATGGTAGTAGTTGAATCACCTTGATCTCTAACCTCGTGGATCAATGTTTTTGTAGCACTATAATAGGGTATTTTTTTAGCCTCCGCACTTACTACAAAAATAGCCAAAAACATAAAAAGCATTACTAATTTTTTCATAAAATCACTCCTCTTTGGAAATTTGTCTATTATTTTATCATAAGTTGTATAATTTTATAAAAAATAGGTGTTTTTATGTTTAAAAGAGTCGGGTTGTTTTTACTAACAAACTTAGCGGTTATGTTTGTCCTTGGGGTTATAGTTAGAGTTTTAGGAGTTGATCGTTTTTTAACACAAAATGGTTTAGATTTAGGGCAACTTTTTGTTTTTGCACTCATCTTTGGCTTTAGTGGCTCTATGATTTCACTTCTTATGTCAAAACAGATGGCAAAAAGATCAGTTGGAGCTAGAGTTATAGAAAAACCAAATAGTTCTGAAGAGGCTTGGCTACTTAAAACGGTTGAGCATCTATCAAGTAGAGCAGGTATTGCTATGCCTGAGGTTGCGATATTTGAAGATATGAGTCCAAATGCTTTTGCTACAGGAGCCTTTAAAAACTCAGCACTAGTTGCCGTGAGTCGCGGACTTTTGCACACTATGAGTAAAAACGAGGTAGAGGCGGTACTAGCTCATGAGATAGGGCATGTTGCAAATGGAGATATGGTAACTCTTAGTCTGCTTCAAGGTGTTGTAAATACTTTTGTTATCTTTTTTGCAAGAATTATAGGTTTTATAGTCGATAGGGCCTTGTCAAAAGATAAAAACAACAACCGTGTTGGGGCAGGTTATATGGTAGCATCCATGGTTGCTGAGGTAGTTTTAGGGATACTAGCATCACTTATAGTTAGAGCATTTTCTAGGTATCGTGAGTATAGAGCAGACTATGCAGGAGCAACACTATCTACCCCAGCAAATATGATAGCAGCCCTAGAGGCACTAAAAAGGGGACATAGTAGTTCAAATCTTCCAGAGAGTGTTAAAGCATTTGGCATAAATGGTGATAGTCTAAAAGCACTATTTAGTACACACCCATCACTTGATGATAGGATCGCAAGGCTAAAGAAGCTTGATTGACATAGGCTCAACCTTTATGATATACTTTCGATAAAACTTTATTTAGGAAATTATAAATTATGGCAAAATCACTATACGATACACTAGAGATTTCAGAAAATGCAACTGAAGCAGAGATAAAAAAAGCCTATAGAAAACTAGCAAGACAGTACCATCCAGATGTAAACAAAGACCCAAAAGCAGAAGATAAGTTTAAAGAGATAAATGCTGCCTATGAGATACTAAGCGATAAAGAGAAAAAGGCTCAGTATGATGCTTATGGCGACAATATGTTTGGTGGACAAAATTTCCATGATTTCTCAAGAAGCCACGGGGGTAATGGGGTTGATTTAGATGAGATACTAAGAAGTATGTTCTCAGGTGGAGGTTTTGGCGGGTTTAGTTCAGGTGGATTTTCAAACACAAGATCCCAGCCAAACCTAGATATCCAAAGTAGTGTAACGGTCCCTTTTAGTGTCGCTATACTTGGTGGCTCACACTCAGTTGCGGTCAATGGTGAAAGGTTTGATATAAAAATACCCGCAGGTGTTAAGAGCGGTGAAAAACTTAGAGTAAAAGGTAAGGGTCATGCACAAGCAGGAAGAGCAGGGGATCTCTATCTTAGTATAAATGTCGCTTCAAGTCCAGAGTACACAAGAGAGGGAGATGATCTTATAAAAAAGATAGACATTCCACTATATGCTGCACTTTTTGGCGATAAAGTAAGTGTTGCAACACTTGAAAAAGATATAAGCTTAAAGGTTCCCGCTGGAACTAAAAATGCTCAAAGATTTCGTGTAAAAGAGATGGGGGCTATGAATAGACAAAGCAAAGTTAGGGGCAATCTCTACTTAGAGGTAAATATAGTTATGCCAAAGCTTAGCGATATTCCAGATGATTTGGCTAAACTTATGGAAGAGAAGCTACCAAAAACTATATAAAAAGGAGAAGATATGCACCACCAGTATGATGAACCAGTATATCTTATAAGCATCGTCTCAAAGATGTTAGATATCCACCCGCAAACTTTGAGGCAATATGAGAGAGAAAATTTAGTTTGCCCATCTAGAACAAATGGTCGTATAAGACTCTACTCATTAAGAGATATAGATAAGATCAAGCTTATACTAAGACTTACTCGTGATTTAGGGGTAAATCTAGCAGGAGTAGATATTATACTTAGATTAAAAGATAATGTTGATTGTATGGAACAAGATATGATAGATTTAAAGCAAGAGCTTCAGAGGATGAGAAAAGAGCCAACAGATAAAGCGCTAGTAACTAAAAAAAGTCTCTATGAGATGGTAATATTTGAAAAATAGTTATTTTTTATACTCTTTTTAATCCCCCTTTAAGCATCCCTTTTATATACTTCCACTCCCAAACAACTAGAGCATTTTACTTTTATGTTTAAAGTATATAAAGAGCCAAACTCTTCTCTTATTGTTTATGATCATTGAAAACTAAGCAAGTAGTTTTTAGATACATTTA
>JACDJB010000894.1_pt1 | contig 26503 bp, 20 predicted proteins | sample 7454121 | NCBI WGS metagenome assembly JACDJB01 (sample SAMN14253290, study PRJNA609438) | sludge metagenome | isolation source: sludge after 25d culture with pyrite | collected 2018-12-20
CAGGTCGCATTCGCCCAGGTAGTCGTCGGCGCGGGTGGCAATGGCGACGTGGGCGCCCGGCGTCTCTTCCTGGATAGTGCGCTTGAGTTCGATCAGTCGCTCCGGCTCAATCGACACCAGCACCACGTCATAGATGGCCTGAGCCAGCAGCCGGGCGCAAACCGAGCCGATGGAGCCGGTTGCGCCGATGATCATCACCTTGCCCTGGGTCAGGTCGGTGGCGCCCATCTTGACCACCGCCTGCTTGGCCGCCTCCAGCGTGGCTGCCACGGTCAGGCTGTTGCCGCTGGTGATGGCGATGTCGGTCTCGTGGGCCACGGTGATGCCCGCATCGCCGACGACGCTGGTGAACGCGCCCAGACCCATGATGCGCGCGCCCTTGCGCTCGGCGATGCGCGCCGCCTGGTTGAGCTTGTCATAGGTGAAGCGCTCGCCGCGGTTCATCATCTGGCGCGGCGTGGCTCCCAGTGTGATGAGGTGGCCCTCGATGCGCTGGCCGGTCGTGGGCGAAACGCCCCCGGTAATCCGCGAGATATACATCGGCGGCATGCGCGCGGAGAACGATTCAACAAGATCGTCGGGCAGCACCTTCGTCCAGCGGAAGCGCTTGTCATTGTGGATGAACTTGATGCTCAGGGGATGAATGACAAAGGCAAAGCGATTGATGCCCGCTTCGCCCGGTTGCAGATAGCGGACGGCGGGCGTCCAATCCAGGTCGGCCATCAGGTCGAGGTAGGTGTCCTCGCTGAGCGGCGCGTCGGGATCGGAGCGCAGCGCGACCATGATCGCCTCGATGGTTGCCGCCGACCAGCGGCCGAGTTCTCCCTTGCCGTCGAGGGCGGGCATCATCGTGATGGCGATGTTGACGCCCCGCTCGCGCAGATCGGCCAGGTCTTCCTCGGTCGCCCACTCGACGACGACCGTCTTGCGCTTCAGTTCGGCCGGGGCATAGCGCCGAATCGCGCCGATGTCGCCGGCCAGGATGTCGGCCCACTCGAACGCGCCGGCGTCGCGCGGCTCGATGGGGCCGCCCGACAGGGGGTATAGCCGGTCGAAAGCGGCGTCCTTCAGCTGATCGAGCGTCGGCCCGGCGGCCTGCTCCAGCGTGCCGCGACTGCCCACCAGCGGCAGAGCGGGCAGGTTGAAGTAGACGATCGGATCGGCATAGCGCAGGTCGGAGACGCGCCGCCCCAGAGCCTGGGCCAGCCCGTTGTGATTGAGGCCCGGAACCATGAGGGCGCGCTTCTGGGCGAAGATGCCCGGCTGGGCGCGATCGGCTAGGATGACGCCCCAGCGCTCCAGCCCGGCGCGGATGCCCGAGCCGTCGACGACGATTGCCTGTCGGGCCACGGGGGCCAGCGTCGCGCCGAGTTCGTGCGGCCGCCGGGCCGCGCCCAATTCCAGCGTCGCCGGCAGGCCCTCCAGGGCGATGGCGTCGGCGCGGCCGTCGTATTCGGCAATGAGCGCCCGCGCCCGCTCAGGGTCGCCGCCACACCCGACCCGCTGCACCGACAGCGAATGCCCCATGAACGTGTGGGAAGTTATGTCGCCGCCTTCGCCGGCGTGGATGACGAGAATTCTTTTCATGTCGAATGCCTCAATTGAATCGAAATCCGGATCAGGGACCCCGTTTTGATCTTGCGATGCCTTATATCGGCATCAGAATGTGCTGTTTCTGTTGGATCATCGCGCTCACATGACAAGGGCGATCCCGGATCGTGGCTCCCGCCTCGCTCGATGTCCCGAAAAACCAACGCCTCACGAATCCCGGTCTTTTCCGGAAAGTGAAGCGAAATCGTTGCCAACCCTCAGCCACTACTTTACCACAAGCCGCGCCAAATATCTGCTGGAACGTTGACCTGTTCCTGATGCGACCCGCGACGAAGGCGTTGCTCGGCCGGCGCCCGCACAACAATTGCCCGGACATTGCCCTCGCGATGTGGAAATATTGCTCTGCCCTCTTATTGTCACCATCTTGCCACTTGAAATAGTGCATGCTATACTGCCGAAACCATGATCGTAACCGGCAGGCTTGTTTTCTGGCCCGTGCGTGAATGAGACTTTTCAAGTGTGTCTGGCCATCAATTTCTTGGCAACGCAATGTTTTGCGCTATATTTAGCGCGCTCTCATATTATGATGAGAGTGATCGCTCATAATGCTCAACTGTGTGGCCCGGAGGTTTCGGTCATGATACCTGCTCCTTTCAAACGCACGCGGGGGAACGATGCCTAAATTACTTGAAGTTAACAACCTGACAACCCGCTTCTATACGGAGGATGGGGTCGTCCACGCAGTGAACGGCATTTCGTTCGAGCTGGATGAGGGGGAGTCGATGGCTATTGTCGGCGAGAGCGGCTCGGGCAAGTCGGTCTCCATGAAGTCGATGATGGGCATCATCCCCAGTCCGCCCGGACGAGTGGAAGCCGGCCACGTCCTGTTCAGCGGCCGCGACTTGCTCAAGCTGTCGAATGAGGAGATGCGCCAGGTGCGGGGTCGGGAAATGGCGATGATTTTCCAGGACCCCATGACTTCGCTCAACCCGGTGCTGACCGTCGGCATGCAGATGACCGAGGCACTGGTGATGCATCTGGGCATGAAGCAGGAGCAGGCCAACGAGCGCGCCGCCGAACTGTTGACCCTCGTGGGCGTGGCCAACGCCGACGAACGACTGAAGGACTACCCCCACCAATTCTCCGGCGGCCAGCGACAGCGTATCGGCATCGCCATGGCCCTTTCCTGTAATCCCTCGCTCCTCATTGCCGACGAACCCACTACCGCTCTGGACGTGACCATCCAGGCCCAGATCGTCGATCTGGTGTTGCGTCTCAAGCAACAACTGGGTATGGCCATCATCTGGATCACCCACGACCTGGGCGTCATCGCCGGGATGGTGGATCGGATCATCGTCATGTATGCCGGTTTCATCGTCGAGAATGCCCCGGTGCGCGCCCTCTACAAGGAGACCTCCCATCCCTATACAGTCGGCCTGCTGGAATCCCTGCCCAAGATTGACGCGCAACACAAGGAGCGGCTGGTACCCATCAAGGGCTTGCCGCCTGACTTGCTGAAAGAACCCACCCGCTGCCCGTTTGCCCCGCGCTGCCCCTATAATATCGAGCGGTGCTGGGAGGAAAACCCGTCGCTCGTGCCCGTCGCCCCGGATCATTATGCCGCCTGCTGGCGGGCCGAGGAAGTGTTCGACGGGCTGCGGATTCGCGAGAGCGATAAAATCGATCAAGCCGCGGTGGCGGTGCTGGCGACGGAGGTGGCGTGATGGCTGAGCAAACTCTCAACAACACCGATGTTCGCCCCCAGCCCCAGACTGCTCCTGTCGAGCAGGCAAACAGCCGCCAATTCGATCAGGTTCTCGTCCAGGTCCGGGACCTCAAGAAGTACTTCCCGATCAAGCGTGGCGTCTTCCGCCGCACCGTCGGCCACATCCGCGCCGTCGACGGCGTCAGCTTCGACATCTACAAGGGCGAAACGCTGGGGCTGGTGGGCGAGAGCGGCTGCGGTAAATCGACCGCCGGGCGCTCCATCCTGCAACTGGAAGTGCCCACGGCCGGCTCGGTCAGGTTCGCCGACCGCGAGCTGACCGAAATGGGCAAGAACGACCTGCGCCGCGCCCGCCGCCACATGCAGATGATCTTCCAGGACCCCTATGCCTCGCTCAACCCGCGCATGACCGTCGGCAACATCATCAGCGAGCCGCTGGCCATCCACGGCCTCGGCGACGGCGCCGGCCGCAAGGAGCGCGTGCAGGAGTTGCTGCGCGTGGTCGGCCTGAACCCCTACTTCGTCAATCGCTACCCGCATGAATTCTCCGGCGGCCAGCGCCAACGCATCGGCGTGGCCCGCGCCCTGGCGACGAACCCATCCTTCATCGTCGCCGACGAACCCATCTCGGCCCTCGACGTGTCGATTCAGGCCCAGGTCGTTAATATGCTCGACGATCTGAAAGCCGAACTGGGCCTCACCTACCTGTTCATCGCCCACGACCTGTCCATGGTTCGCTATATCAGCGACCGGGTCGCGGTGATGTATCTCGGCCGCATTGTCGAGCTGAGCACGCGCGACGAGGTCTACGACCACCCGTTGCATCCCTACACCCAGGCTTTGCTCTCCGCCATCCCCGTGCCCGATCCCGATAAGGAGTCGCGGCGACAGCGGATCATCCTGGAGGGTGACGTGCCCAGTCCGGCTAACCCGCCGTCCGGCTGTCGCTTCCATCCGCGGTGCGCCTATGTCACCGACGTATGTCGCGAAGTCGACCCGGAGTTCCGCAATCTCGGCTCGGCGGCGGAATCCCACATGGTGGCCTGCCACCATGCGGAGAAATTTCTCTAGAGAATCCAGGAATCAGGGTTAAGAATTAGGAATCAGGGATTAGGAATTGAACAAGCGGCCAATAACCAACCGTTCGGCATTCGTAATTCATCATTCGTAATTCGTAATTCATGAGGAGGTGTTCTATCGAGCTTTGAAGCAAAATTAAGGATGGTGAGGGTATGCGCCTTTCCGGCGTCCATATCCAAATCGGTTCGAAAAATTGCAGATTATCCATATTGAAGATGGAGGAGACACGAAACATGTTTACGAAGAATCGCATCGGCCTGATGGCCGCGCTGCTGGTGTTGGCGCTCGCACTGGTCGCCTGTCAGCCGCAATCGCAGGTCGTCGAAGTGACGCGCATCGTCACCGAGACCATCACCGAAGAAGGACAGGAAGTGGTCGTCACTTCGGTCGTCACCGAGGTCCAGGAAGTCGTCGTCACGGCGACCCCGGAGCCGGCCGCGCCGATTGCCGCCGCCGACCCCGAAACCCTGGTCATCATGACCATCGGCGACATGGACACAGTCGACCCGGCGCTCAACTATGAGACCGCCGGCGGCCAGACCGTCTCGATGGTTTATGAGACGCTGGTTTGGTATAACGGCAAGGACGGCACGACCTTCACGCCGGTACTGGCCACAGAAGTCCCGTCCGCTGAGAACGGGGGCATCTCCGCAGACGGCCTGACCTACACCTTCAACATCCGCCCCGGCGTCACCTTCCACCAGGGTCAAACCCTGGAGCCGAGCGACGTGGCCTATAGCTGGACGCGCGGTTTGCTGCAGAGCGACCCGAACGGCCCGCAATGGCTGATGATCGAGCCGATCATGGGCTATGCCTCCGGCGACATCACCGAGGGAATCGATCCCGAAGGCACGCTGGCCGGCGATCCGGAAGCGTTGAAGGCCGTTCCGGCCGAAGATCTGGTCGCGCTGTGCGAGACTGTGAAGAGCCACTTCGTCGCCGATGACGCGGCCGGCACCTTCACCGTCACCCTGGCGCAGCCCTGGGGCCCGTTCCTGTCCACGATCACCCAGGGTTGGGGTAGCGTCATTGACTCCGGCTGGGCCGCCGAGCAAGGCGACTGGGATGGCGATTGCGCCACGTGGCAGAATTTCTACGCCCCCGGCTCCGAGAACAGCAAGCTGACGGCCGTCATGAACGGCACCAACGCCTACATGCTTGACCACTGGACGCCCGGCGAAGAGTACGTGCTGACTGCCAACGAGAGCTGGTGGCGCACGGCCGAGGATCCGCAGTGGGAAGGCGGCCCCGGTGGCCCGCCCGCAGCCAAGACCGTCATCATCCGCCTGGTCGACGAGTGGGGCACCCGCTTCGCCGCCCTGCAGGCCGGTGACGCCGCATGGGTGAGCGTTCCGACCGAGAACGAGCCGCAGGTTGACCCCATGGTGGGCGAGATTTGCAGCTGGGAGACCGGCGAATGCACCCCGACCGAGAACCCGAACGGCCCGCTGCGCAAGTACGATGCGCTTCCGTCGGTCAGCCGCCTCTACGACGCGTTCCTGACCTTCCAGATCGATCCGAACTCCCAGTACATCGGCAGCGGTCAGCTGGACGGCAACGGTATCCCGTCGGACTTCTTCAACGACTTGAGCGTCCGCAAGGCGATGGCCACCTGCTTCAACTACGATCTCTTCAATGAGGAAGCGCTGTTGGGCAAGGGCGTCCGCAACAACGGCCCGATCATCCTGGGCATGCTGGGTTATAACCCCGACGGCCCCATGTACGAGTATGATCCCGAGGCTTGCGCCGGTTATATGGCTGAGGCTTGGGGCGGCCAGTTGCCGGAGACGGGCTTCCGCTTCCAGGCGGCCTTCAACACCGGTAACTCGACGCGCCAGATCGCAGCCGAGATCTACCAGGCAGAGCTGGGCGCCGTCAGCGAGAATTACCTCGTCGAGGTGATCGGTCTGCCGTGGCCGACCTTCCTGCGCTCCCGCAACGCCAAGCAATTGCCGTTGTCGGTCGCCGGCTGGATCGAGGACATCCACGACCCGCACAACTGGACGCAGCCCTACACCGTCGGCACCTTCGCCGGCCGGCAGGCGCTGCCCGATGACCTGAAGGCGCAATTCCAGGAGCTGGTGACCGCCGGCGTGCTGGCCCCCACTCCTGCAGAGCGCGAGGCGATCTACGCCGAGCTGCAACAACTCTGGTACGATACGGTTCCGACCGTCATCACCTTCCAGGAAACCGGCACGCGCTACGAGCAGCGATGGGTGGATGGTTGGTACTATCGTATCGGCCAGTTCGGCACCGACTACCGTACAATCTCGCTGACCGGCGAGTAAGCCGAGTCGGCCGAACCAAATCGATCGCGATTTGGATGAGTGCAGGGGCGGGTGCGGCAGGCGGACTGTCGGCCAACCCCGCCCCTGCATGACGGATTTTTCACCTGATGCAGGGTGGGCATGGCAGGCGGTCGCTGTCGGCCACACCCCGCCCTGCATCGGGTGATGTGAAACCGGGAAGTGTTGAAGCGCGCACCTTAGCGCTCTTTATGAATACAAAAGAGCATTGAGTTGCTTGCTGCAACAGGTTGATAGGACGAGTTGCGAAGGTGAATTGGAGACGGCGATAGGGTGGCCTGTCGCCCGGCTTACTCTGACCGAGAGGAGAAAATATGACCGCTTACATCATTCGTCGTCTCTTGATCCTGCCGATTATCCTGATCGGCGTGACTATGCTGATCTTCGCCATGTTACAAGTGCTTGGCCCGGTGGAGCGGTCGGCGCTCTATGTTCGGGACATCCCCAAGACGCAACAACAACTCGACGGTGTCATCCGCCGATATGGTCTCGATCGGCCGTTCTATGAGCAATACTGGAACTGGCTGGTCGGCATTAAGGACGGCTCGACGGGCGAGCGGGTCGGCGGAGTGCTGCGCGGAGATTTGGGCTACTCGCGCACCGGGCGCGAGGAAGTCATCGACGTGATGGTCCGTCGCTTCCCGGCCACGCTGGAGCTGGCTCTCTGGAGTATGCTGCCGGTCATCGGGTTCGGCATATGGCTGGGCATCAAGGCGGCGCTCAACCATAACCGGCCCGTGGATCAGGTCTTGCGCGTCTTCTCCATCCTCGGCTGGTCCTTCCCGACGTTTGTCTTTGCCTTGCTGCTGTTGCTGATATTTTACGCCAAGCTGGACTGGTTCCAGCCGGGACGCCTCTCGACAGGCTTTAGCCAGGAAGTGCTTCAGCCGGGCTTCACAAAGTACACCGGCATGATGACCATCGATTCGCTGATCAACCTGCGCTTCGACATCTTCATCGACGCGCTGCGCCATCTGATCATGCCCGTGGTGACCCTCATGGTTATCCAGGTCGCCCTGTTGCTGAAGGTGACGCGCTCGGCCATGCTGGAGGAGATGCGGCAGGATTACGTGACGACGGCCCGGGCCAAGGGTCTGCCGGAGAAGATGGTCGTGAATCGCCACATCCGGCGCAATGCCCTCATCCCGGTCATCACCGTCGCCGGCCTGACATTGGCCGGCTTGCTCAACGGTGTGGTCATCACCGAAACCGTGTTCGACTATCCCGGCATCGGCTCGTGGGCCGCGGCGGCGGCCGTCAGCCTCGATGTGTTATCGATGCTCGGTTACGCCCTTTTCACCGGCGTGTTGATCGTCATCGCCAATCTGATCGTCGATATCCTCTATGCCGTCCTCGACCCTCGCGTGCGGCTCAGCTAGATTTTTGAAGGAGACAAGCTCATGACGGCCACAACCGACCCTGTTGCCCACGGCCCCGTGTCGCTCGACGGCGGCGAACTGCGCGAGCAGACGCGATTGGAGAAGACGGTCGGCCCCGAAACGGCGCGCTTGCTGCGGGGCATTGTCACCAATCCCCTCTCGGTCACCGGCATCGTGCTGATCGTCCTCTTCGGATTGGTGGCGCTCTTTGCGCCCATGTTGGCCCCGCCGCCAAACGAAAACTGGTCGCGGACGCAGATCCCGCGCGACGGCTTCCGCGCCGAGCCGCAGCCGCCCGGCAGCCCGTGGAACAAGAACGCGCCCATGACCGTGCCGTGGTGGTATCGCAATATCTGGCCGCGCCAGGAGTCGTGGGTTCATCTGTGGGGTACCACAAGCGGCCAGTATGACATCTGGTACGGCACGATCTGGGGCACCCGGACGGCGTTCTTCGCCAGTATTGTCGTCACGCTGGCCTCGACGCTCATCGGCGTCAGCATCGGCGCGTTTGCCGGCTTCTATGGCGGCTGGGTCGACGAGGGGCTGATGCGTGTGGTGGAGATATTCATCGTCTTTCCCGCGTTGACCGGCGCGCTCATCCTCGCTTCCTTGCTGACGCCTGTCTTCGGCCGAAGCGTCTTGCCTGCCACGGTCGCCCTGGTCATATTCGGCTGGACGGGCTATGCTCGCCAGCTCCGGGGCGACATTCTGGCAACAAAGGAGCGCGATTATGTGCTGGCCGCCCGCGCCAGCGGGGCCAAGGACAGCCATCTGATGGTGAAGCACGTCGTCCCCAACGCCATGTTCCCCACCATGGTGCGCATCTCGCTCGACATGGGCGCGGTGGTGCTGTCGTTCGCCGCCCTCAGCTTTCTGGGCATCGGCCTGCCGGAAGGGTACGCCGACTGGGGACAGATTGTCAGCTTCGCCCGCTCCTGGATTCTGACGCTCGATCAATACTGGTACATCATCGTCTTCCCCGGTATGGCCCTGCTGCTCTACGGGTTGGGCTGGAACCTGATCGGCGACGCCCTGCGCGACATCCTCGATCCGAAGCTGCGTGGGAAGAAGGCCTAGAACCGACCGCCGACGCTGACGGCCGACCGTGACGCCGGTGAAGGTGAAATGAATAAAAGGCGGGCAATGAAATACAGGCCCGTCTTTTCCTTTTTTTAGCGCCGCGCCGGAACCTTACGACGCCTATGTCACGACAATATTTTGCCCGTTGCGCGCTCCTGATTGCGGCGAGCGCGTTGTGGCTGCTCTCGGCCGGCCTCGCGCCGGCCCAGGTCGAGCGCGGCGGCCCGGCCCCCACGCCCACGCCGGATACCGGCCCATCCCCCACGCCGGTCCCCGGTGCGACGCCGACGATCGATCGTCTGGCGCCGCCGCCGACAGTGGCCGCTCCCAACCAGGCCGACGAGGGCGAATACCTGTTCTGGCTCCATTGCATGCCTTGTCACGGCGATCGGGGGCAAGGGTTGACTGATGAGTTCCGCGTCCAATATCCCCACGAAGATCAGAATTGCTGGAACAGCGGCTGCCACGGCGAACGACCCTACGGTCAGGGTTTCCAGCTGCCGACGGCCGTACCGGCGATCATCGGCGACGGCACGCTGCAAAAATTTGAGACAATGGACGACGTCTATCGCTATGCCGCCGCGGCCATGCCCTACTTTTTTCCCGGCTCCCTGACCCAGGAAGAGTATTTGGCCATTATGGCTCATATCGCCCGCGAGGATGGGCTATGGAACGGCACGGAATTGACCGCCGACAACCTGACCGGCTTCCGGTTGCACGTCGAAGCAGCGCCGGGGACGGCTACGCCGGTTCCGGCGCAGCCGCCCGCGTCCTCCGCGCCGCGGATTGACGCCATCGGGGCGACGACGCTTGCGGTTCTCGGTATCATTGCGGCCGCACTGATCGGAGGTGCTCTACTATGGCGGAATCGAGGCCGATAAACCCGATCGATCTGGACTTCTCGGCCGACGACAGGGACACTATATCCCGCTATCGCCGGCTCAGCACGCTGAACGGCTTGCTCATCGGGCTGGCCGTCGGACTGGGGGCGTGGGGGCCGGAGGCGGCGCGCGTCGCCCGCCTGCCGATGACGGGTTACCTCCCTCTGCTGCTGGCCGGAATCGGGCTGCTGGCGGCGCTGGGGGCGCTGGTCGGCTGGTTGACCGGCCGCGTCGCGCGGACGCCTGTCACCGTCGTCCTGTGGACATTGACCGGCATGGCGTTCATGCTCATCCTTAGCTATTTGCCCTATCAGGGGCGCACGCTGGGCGTCTGGCTGATCGACGGCCGTTTTCGCGGCCGCGACATCTTTCCCTTTACCCTGGAAGCCACGACCGCCGCGTTGTTGTTGGGCGGCTTCTTCATTATCCTGGCGCTGGCCGGTCTCGGGCTGGTGCAGAACTATCGCCTGGAGCAGAGTGTGGTCTACGTCGGGCGCAGCGGTCGGCTCAGCGCGCGCGGCTGGGTGTCGCTCCTGTTGCCGCTGCCTCTGGTCTATCTGGCCAGCATGGTCACCTATAACACGATGGCCAACCCGGCGGCGTCGGCCGCCCAAATGGTGCATGACGCCATCCCCGTGGCCCGCGACTATGAGGGCGACCTGCGCACGCTGGAGCTGGGCGACGGCATCAGCTATGCCGCGCTGCGGCCGGTGCATGAGATGCTCCGGGGCGGCGACTATATGCTGAGCGTCGTCGACGTCAATCCGCTTGCAGCAACGATTGTCATTGGAGTTGATTTCCCCGCCACCGGCGCGTGGATCTACTGTCGGGTCATCAATGACCAGCTAAGCTTCTGCTACGATGCCTCGCCTCCCTATACCCACGGCCTGCGCAGCCTGGTGACGGGCACGCCCCCGCCGGAGGGATGCTCTGGTTGCGTTCTGCAGGCAACCGACGAGGCGGCCGCCTGGCTGGACGAGCACCGCGCCCGCTTCGGCTCCGACCCCGCCATCGAACGCCTCGCCCGGCAGGGCAGCCACGTGATGATGCGCGTCACCGGCGACAACCTGACGGCCGACTGTTGGATCGAGGGCATCACGCCGATGCGACTGACGGAGTGTGTGGTAGTTGGGCCGTAGTGTCGGTGTTCAGTGGTCTGTATCGAGGGTCTGAACAATTGATTGACGAATCAGCCCGCATCTACTATAGTGAGGGTATAGAATAGCCTGGTTGTACGAATAGAATTACCATGCCTGCCTTTGAATTCACCGGTCAGAAAATACCCTTGTTCAACGAGGTTCTAAACCTCCTCCAGGAAGCAGAGGCCAGGTATGATCCGCTTGAAGAACTCTTGCGACTTGAGCGAGAATTGGCCTCGCTGGAAATGACATACAGCCGTTCGTCGGCCGACTTTTTTGAGCGGTACCAGGCGGGGGAACTGGGGGACGATTTTGCCTACATCACTTGGGCAGGTCGCTACCGTCTCTATCTTAACCTTAAGCGAACCATCTCCGAAAGTCTTCGGATTGTCATGGCTGTCACTGACGCCCCCTCAGATTAAATGCGACTTCGCCGACATCTGAACCTGATATTTGATATCCTTGCCTCGCGAGAGGAAATTGTCATTGAGCGGTTGACCGTTGATGAGACAATCCCTAATATTCAAGGCATTGTTGAGGGACGCATCCGGTTCTGGGATGACTCGTTGCTTGAATTTGTCGAAGTCCTGGAAGTAAAAGGATTTATCCTAAGCAAAGCTGAGTATGCCTATCATTACCAAGACCGTGACAATACGTTGATCTTTCGATATGACAATGCTCCGCATCATCCCAATATCCCTAACTTTCCACATCATAAGCACACAGGTAATCAGATCGAATCGGCGGCCCCGCCTCATCTGGGCGACATATTACGCGAGATCGATAGCTTCCTGTACGCCGCCTAAATCAGATAAACCGCCGCCCCCCCAGAAAGCTCCCCCGCAGCGATTCCACCGCGTTGATGTCGTCAATGTAGACCCCGTTGCGCGTCCGGCCGGAATGGATCATCATCATGCCGTCCTTGTCCCGCTCAGGGCCGAGGCTGATGCCCACGTGACTGACGTCGCGATGACCGCCCGAACCGCCGAAATAGAGCAGATCGCCCGCGGCATAGGGCGGATCCACGGGCAGCCCGGCATCGAATTGCGAGTCGGCATCGCGAGGAATCGTGACTCCCGCCAGCTTGTGCATGAGCTGGGCGAAGCCCGAGCAGTCGATGCCGTGGGCCGACGTGCCGCCCCAGAGATAGGGCACGCCGATGTAGGGCATGGCGTCGTTGATGAGTTGTGCCCGACGGGCCTCCACCGGCATATCCGCAACCAGCGGCCGCAACTCTCCCGGCGCGGCATGGCCGCACAGTCCGCCGGCGAGATGAATGTCCGCCCAGCCGTCCGGCCGCTCGGTCGCCGCCACGCGCGTCCCGGCGAAAATGCGGCCGATCAATGGATTGACGCCTGCGCCCACCTCTTGCCATAGCAAAGTGACCGGATAGGCTGTGATGTGCGTCGGCTCCACCGCTTCGCCTGCCGGGCCAAGGTAGCCGTTGTAGACGTAACCCAGATAGCCGTCCTCCAGGCGGCCGAACGACCAGCGCTCGCCCTCCTCCAGAATCTCCACCACCGTGCCGTTGAGCACCTGCGACTGCTGCTCGCCCAGCCACGACGGCTCGCGCTGCCAGCCGGTCAGATTGGTGACGACGACCCGCCGGTGTGGTGCGGCCTGGTGCAGCACGCGGACGCGGCCGGATTCCCAACGGGCTTCGGGCACACGATGGCGCAAGTGTTCCGCTACCGCGTTCAGCGTGGCTTCGTCCAGCACAGTGCCTTCCAGGTGTTGGCGGCCGTCACTCTCGACGATTTCCAGCCGGCAGACGTTGAATCGGGTATCGGCAAACGGCTGTTGGGCTTCTTCCAGGGCTTGATTAAGTTGTTCGTTCATAATATTCAGAAGTGTATCCGCAGATTTCGCAGCTTTAATCCGTTGTAACAAATGCAGGGACGGGACGATACGGTCGATGTGGTTTATCTTGCCTGATCCGTTGTTGCCGTGTTGTCCACTACATCTCGCAGGATCACCCCAATGCCCGGCCGGTCGGGCACGTGGACGCGCCCGGCGTCGTCGTAGGTCAGGCCGTCGAACGAGTCGTTGGCGATGAGCCACGGCGCGTCGAGGTCGAGCCAGTCGGCCAACCCCATCAGATGGGCCATGGCCGTCGCGCCGATGGACGTCTCCACCATGCATCCGAGCATAATGCCCATGCCCAGTTCCCGCGCCCGGCGCAGCATGGCCAGCCCCGGAGCCAGACCGCCGACCTTCATCAGCTTCAGATTGATGCCGCCCACGCCCGCGGCCGCCAGTCGCTCCACGTCGGCCATTGTCTGCACCGACTCGTCGGCCACGACCGGCACGGCGCAGGCCGCCTGCACGCGCCCCATGCCCTCGTAGTCACCTTTGGCGACGGGTTGCTCCACGAGGGCCACGCCCAACTCAACCATTCGCTCGATCTCCCGGATGGCTTCCTCGACCGGCCACCCGGCGTTGGCGTCGACGTAGAGCGTCACGTCCGGCCGGGCGGCGCGCACGGCGGCCACGCGCTCAACGTCGCGGCCATCGGCCCCGCCCAGCTTGAGCTTGATGACCGAACAGCCGGTCAGCGCGGCCGCGCTGCGGCCCATCGCCTCCGGCTCGTCGATGGCCAGCGTGAACGACGTGGGCAGCGGCCGGGGCGCGGGCAGGCCCAGCAGCGCGTGGAGCGGCTGATCATGGAGCTTGCCGAGGCGGTCGTGGAGCGCCAGATCGAGCGCGGCGCGGGCCGGGGCCGGGCCGTCCGTGCCCACCCAGGCGGGGATGCCGGCCGGGTCGTCGGGAAAAGGGTCGGCGCGGCGGGCGGCCGCGTCCCAGAAGGCGGCCATGGCCTCGGTCGAGATGCCGTAATAGGGCGGGATGGTGCCCTCGCCCCAGCCCTCGTCGGCGGACAGTCGCAGCCAATGAGCGGTGCGCGTCTCGCTTGTGCCGTGGCTGATGCGAAACGGGTTGCGCAGTTGCAGGGTAATGGATTCCCAGGTAAGCCGGGTCATATGGGGTTCAAACTCTTTAAGCCCGCATCAGCAGCGCGGCCAACAGGGCGCTGCGCTCGACCATTTTGGAGATGACGACGTGCTCATGGCGGGCGTGGGCGCCGTCGCCCACCGGGCCGAGGCCGTCGAGGGTGGCCGTGTAGGCGCTGGTCAGATTACCGTCGGAGCCGCCGCCGACGGCCGCCTGCTCCAGCTCCAGCCCCATTTCTGCGCCGACCTCGCGCGCCAGTTCCCACAAGGCGACGTTGCGCGGCGTGCGCTCCAGCGGCCCCCGCTCAAAACCGCCGCGAATCGTCAGCGTTGTGCCCGGCAACGGCGGTTCCAGGGCGCGGATCGTCCGTTCGATGCGCTCGGCGTCGGCCATTGAAGTGGCTCTTACGTCGACCTCGGCGCGGCACTCGGGGGCGACGACGTTTGCCCGCAACCCGCCGCCGATGACGCCGACGTTGACCGACACGCCGCGCGGGTAGTCGTTGAGCGCCGTCAGTGTGCGCACCAGTTCGGCCATGCCCAGTATGGCATTGACGCCCTTTTCCGGTTCGTTGCCGGCATGGGCGGCGCGGCCGTGGACGGTGATCTCGAAATCGCCCAGCCCCTTGCGGGCCGTCTTGAGCGCCCCGTTCGGTCCCGCGCCCGGCTCCAGCACCAGCGCCCGGGCGGACTGTTGGGCCAGCTCCTCAATGATCGGCCGCGACTCGATGCTGCCGATCTCCTCGTCGGTATTGACCAGGAAGACGGGCGCGAGCGGCGGCTCCAGCCCCAGATCGCGCAGGGCCATCAGGGCGAAGATGCCCTGGACCAGCCCGCTCTTCATGTCGTAGCTGCCGGGGCCGCGCAGAATGTCGTCCCCGACCTCCAGGGGCATCGACGCCAATGTGCCGACGGGCCAGACGGTGTCGCAGTGGCCGAGCAGGAGCTGCGTCGGCCGCTCCCCGGCGGCCGGATGGCTCCCCGCGGCCGGGTGGCGGGCGATCAGATAGCCGCCGGTGCGCGTGCCCGGCGTGTGGCGCACATGGTAGCCGAGGCGGTCGAACTGTTCGTAGAGGATGCCAATCGGTCCGGCTTGCGTCTCCGGCGCGTCGGACGGCGACTCGGCGGAGACGAGTTCGGCCAGCAGGGCGACCATGTCCTGGCGCTGATGGGCGAGATGTTCAAGCAGGCGTTGGGTATAGATCATGGCAGAAGTATAGCCAATCCATGTGTTATGTAGAAACCGAGTTTTTCGGAAAAACTCGGTTTCTAACGTTGAGGTTCGCGTTTCTTTCGGGTCGCGTGTGCTAAGCTATAGGGAAGACACGTCAAAATCGTGCCGGTTGTTGATCAGGAGCCATTGCCATGAAATCTGTACTATTGCTCGGGTTGTTAACCTTGTCGCTGTTGGTCGGCTGTGGTGGCAATCCGCCGGACGCGGCCGTTGTTGTGGTCGATGCCACGGCCGTCCCCACCCTTGCCGCCACCGATCTGCCCACGGCCTTGCCTGAACCGACGGCCACGGCCTCGCCCATCCCGCCGTCCCCTTCGCCGACAACGCCCCCTACCGCAACGCCGGCGCCTACGGAAACGCCCACGAAAGCGCCCACGCCCACGCCTGAGCCAACCTTTACGCCCACCGTCGCGCCGACTGCCACACCCCGGCAGCCTATCGCCACAGCGACGAATACCGTGGATTTGAGGGCGATACTGCGGGATCAGATCACGGCCACGACGCATGAAGTGGGCCGTTATCGGAGCATTATCAATGGAGAGGTCCGAGTCATTGTGAACACCGGGATTTTCCATGGAGCGGTCGATTGTGTGGCCACTGTCGAATCCTATGATCGACTGGTTGGCGGCATCAATCTGGACCTCAGTGCGAATAGCGATCCCGCCGTCCTGAACGCCTACAATATAGCTCGCGCGGCCATCGATCAGTTCATCGCCATTGCTCAGCCGTGGACCGATGCGTGCAGGCAGGCTTTGACCGAGGGGGTGCTGGAAAAGGAGATGGATAATGTTCAGCGAGGCACGATAATACAATCGCTCAAACAACCCGACGATACCCTCAATCAGGCTTATCACGCGCTGGATCAGTAGAGGACGGCCCTGTTCAAGGCGTTGAATGGGGCAATAAACAAGCGGATGGGTTAAACTACTCCTCTTAATCCGTTAGCAAAGAGGAAGCGTTATGACCAGAGGCGTAATCGCCGCCGGAGACAGGGAGACGGCCGCCGCCGGGGCGGAAATATTGCGACGAGGCGGCAACGCCGCCGACGCGGCCGTGGCCGCCGCCTTCGTGTCGTTTATCGCCGAGGCGGGCGTGGTTCATCTGGGCGGCAGCGGCATCGCCCAACTCTATGACGCGCAAACGGGTGATTCCCGCGTCTACGACTTTTTCAGCGTCGTGCCGGGGCTGGACGGGACGCCGCCCGCCGCGCTCGATTTCGAGGAAGTGACCATCGACTTCGGCTCGGCGACGCAGCGCTTCTACCTGGGGCGCGGTTCGGTGGCCGTGCCGGGCAACGTTGCCGGGCTGTGCCGATTGGCGGCCGATTACGGCCGCCTGCCTCTCGACGTGCTGCTGGAGCCGGCCCTGCGGCTGGCGCGCGACGGCGTGGCGCTGGGCGCTTTCCAGGCCGACACCTGCCGGCTACTGGCTCCTCTCTACACCCATACCGACGACATCCGCCGCGTCTACGCCCCCACCGGCCGGCTCATCGAGGCCGAGGAGCGGCTGTTCATCCCCGACCTGGCGGACACGCTGATCGCGCTGGCCCGCGAGGGCGAGGCCTATGCCCGCAACGGGGCGCTGGCGCGGGCGCTGCTGGATGACCAGGCGGCCAACGGCGGCTTGCTGACGGCGACCGACCTGGCCCGCTACGAGGTCCTGCGCAGCACACCCATTACGTTGCGCTACCGCGATTACGAGGTCATGTTGCCGGGGATGTGCTCGGTCGGCGGCGTTCTGACGGCGTTCACGCTGAAGCTGCTGTCGGCCTTCGACGTGGCTGCGCTGCCCCACGGCTCGGCCGCCCACCTGCGGCTGCTGGCCGAAGTGATGGCGGCCACGACACGGGCGCGCATCGAGTGGGACGACCTGCTGGAGACGCTGCCGGAGGACGAGGCCACGCGCCGCTTTCTGGATGAGGCCCAGATCGCGCGCTACCGCGAGGAACTGCGCGACACGTTGGCCGGGCGGCGGCCGTCGGCCCTCGTCACGGAGCGGCCCGGCCCGTCGAACACCAGCCATCTGAGCGTCATCGACGCCGACGGGCTGGCGGTCGGCCTGACGACGACGGCCGGCGAATCGGCCGGCTACATCGTGCCCGGCACCGGCTATATCCCCAACAACATGCTGGGCGAGGAAGATCTGCACCCCAAGGGGTTCCATAGCCGTCCGGCGGGGCAGCGCATTCCAACGATGATGACGCCGGTCGTCGTGCTGGCCGGCGGGCGGCCGCGGCTGGTGGTCGGCAGCGGCGGCAGCATCCGCATCCGCAGCGCCATCCTGCAAACGCTGAGCAACTTGCTCGACTACGGGCTGGGGCTGGACGCGGCGGTGAACCTGCCCCGCGCCCATCTCGACGGCGATCTGCTCCATCTGGAGGCGGGCTATGATCCGCGCGCGGCCGACGAGATGGAAACGATGGGCTATCGCGTCAATCGCTGGTCGGCGCGCAGCATCTACTTCGGCGGGGCGCATAGCGTGGCCCGCGAGGCGGACGGGCGGCTATCCGCGGCGGGGGACAACCGGCGCGGCGGGGCGATTGGCGAGGCGTAGCTGTTATGCGGCGGACGGAATACATACTCTTGGGATTGCTGCTGCTCGCCTATGTGACGCTGGGCGCGTTGTTCGCCGTGCGCACGCCGGCCTGGCAGGCCCCGGACGAGCCGGCCCACTACAACTACGTGCGGCAGCTGGCGGACGGCAACTGGCCGGTCATCGAGCCGGGCGACTGGGATCAGGCCTACCTGAGCGAAGTCGTAGGCTCGGAGTTCGACCCGGCCTACCCGGTGACGGGCATCACCTACGAGGACTGGCAGCCGCCGCTCTACTATCTGGCGCAATGGCCCGTCTATCGGCTGAGCAGCGGGTCGTTGGTGGCCATGCGGCTGCTGTCGGTGCTGTTTGGCACGGGGGTGGTGGCGCTGGCCTGGGTCGCCGGCCGCGCCGTATTCGACGGGAATGCGCCGCGCGCGCTGGCCGTGGCCGCCTTCGTCGCCTTTTTGCCGCAACATCTGGCCATCCTCGGCTCGGTCAACAACGACAGCCTGGCCGAGTTGATCATCGCCGCCATTCTGGCCCTGCTGGTGCTGCCCTGGCCCGACCGGCCGCCGCGCGGCCGTCTCCTGGCGCTGGGCCTGCTGCTGGGCGCGGGCTTCCTGACCAAGGCGACGGCCTACCTGATGGCCCCGGTGATTGGCGTGTTTCTGCTCGCCCGCTATTGGCCCGCCGGGCCTGACAGGTTGCCGCAACCTGTCAGGTCTTCAGGTTTGATTCGCGCCCTGCTGCTCGTCTTCGTCCCGGCGCTGCTGCTGGGGCTGCTGTGGTGGGGGCGCAATGTGAGCGTCTACGGCGGGCTGGACGTGCTGGCCAAGAGCGCCCACGACGCGGTGGTCGTCGGCCAGCCGCGCACGGCCGAGTGGATCGCGCAATACGGGCTGGGCGGCACGGTCGGCCGCTTCCTGCGCACGACGTTCAACAGCTTCTGGGGCCAGTTCGGCTGGATGGCCGCGCCGCTGCCGGGCTGGATGGTTGGGCTGTTGGCGGCGATGACGGCGGCGGCGGTGGTGGGGCTGGTTCTGGCCGGCTTTCGGCCGACGACGGACGACGGACGACAGACCACAGATGCTCTTGCCGTCGTCCGTCGTCCGTCGTCCGTCGTCCTCCTCACCACCTTCCTCCTCACCCTCGCCCTCCACGTCTTCTATAACCTGACGTTCGTGCAGCATCAGGGACGGTATCTGTTCCCGGCGCTCATCCCGATTGCTGTCGGGTTTACCGCCGGGCTGGGGTACTGGCTGCGGCCGCTGGAGCGGCGGCGGCCGTGGGCGGGCTGGCTGCTGCCGCTGGGCTTCGCGGCCGTGCTGGGGGGCATGGCGGTTTATGCGTTGTGGCGGGTTTTGCCGGGGTTGGCGGTGGGGTAGGCCCGGGATATATCGCCCTACACCGTCCGCCGCCCGCCCGCCGGCTCCCGCAACTCCCACGTCAGCGTGTCGGCCCGCAGGAGCAGTTCGCGCACGACGCCGTTGAGCATCACCAGCACGTGGCGGCCGTCGGCGTCGGCCCATTGGCGGCCCTGCTCCACGACCTGCCACGGCCGCCCCAGCCGCACCCGCCGCACGCGCACGCGGCCGCCTTCGTCAAAGGTGCAATCGACTTCAATCGGCATCGTTCGCTCTCCCGGCGCGCGCCGTGTCGCTGCGCCATAGGTCGCCCAGCCGGCGATACTTACGCCACTCATACCAGGCCATGTAGAGGCTCAACCGCAGCCCGTGCAGCCCGTCGCGATACCCCTTCAGCGTGATGAATCGCCACCAAAACTGCCGCAGCGGTTGTAGCACGTAGTTGCGCGGCTTGGGCCGGATGCCCTGATCGTGCAGGATGCTCGCGTCGTGGTTTACGTAGAAGCGCTGCTTGGCGTGGAAGTGGGCCGGGTCGCGGTAGTTGTGGTGGATCAGCGGGTTTTGCAGATCCCCGACCGCGCCGTCCACCTCGCCCAGTTCGTGGACGGGGCGCGTGTAGCGGGCGTGGCCGAGGCGCATCAGCCGGAACTGGTAGTCGGGATACCAGCCCGCGCCCAGCGTCAGGCGACCGAAGATATAGTTGTGGCGCGGCACGTTCCAGCCGTTCTCCGGCCGCCCGGCGATGACGCGGCGAATCTCCGCGCCCAATTCCGGCGTGCCGCGCTCGTCGGCGTCCACGAAGAACACCCACTGCTCCTCATCGCCCGACGTGGCGGCATCGAGCGCCGCGTTGCGCTGGGCGGCGTAGTTGTCGAACGGCCGCTGGAAGATCTCGGCCCCGGCGGCGCGGGCCAGCGCGACCGTGTCATCGTCGCTGAAGGAGTCGAAGACGATGACGCGGTCGGCCCAACGCAGGCTGTCGATGCAGGCGACGACGTGGCGCGCCTCGTTCCGGGTCAGGATGATGGCGATGAGGACGGCGGGCGCTCCCATCCCGTCGGGCGGCCGGCGATTGTCCCGGCTCACTGGGCGCGCTCCAGCGACAATCGATAGTTGGCCTCGTCGCCGAAGAATTCGCGCAACACGATCTGCCACTGACCCGGGGCAATCGTCACAAAGGAGGTTATCGATTCGCCGTCGCCGGCCGAGTTCTCGTCGATCTCCAGAGCCGTCAGCCCGTCCGGCCCCCGCAGCGCCAGAACGATGTCGCTGTCCGAATCGGCGGCCTGGATGATGACGTTGATGGCATCGCCGGCCTGAGCGTTGAACGTCCAGGCCACGGTCGCGCCCGGTTCGACAGCGCCGATGATCGTGTCCCCGTAGCTCAGCAGTCCGGCCGCCTCCGGCGTGGCTGCCGGCGCGGCGCCGAGGGCGATCTCGTAATCGCCCGGCTTCCCGTCGAAATCACGAACCAGGACGATATATTGGCCATCGGCCTGGATTGTCAGTTCGATCGTCTCCGGCTCGCCCGCGGCAAACGAATCGACGGCCGCGACGCGTTCCACGTTGCCGTCCAGCAGCCAGACGTCCGGATCGAGACTGTCGTTCAGCGGCGTGACGCGAATGAGGATGTGATCGCCCGCCGCGGCTCCCAAAAACCAGGCGTGCGCCTCTTGCCGCTGCAGCGATTCCCGGCGCACTTCGCCGTAGACCAGATCGCCCGCGTCGTGGAAATTGGCGATCGGTTGGTTGCCCTCATCCAGCGAGACGATATAGAGGCCGCCCGCGGCCGAGAAGCTGCGCACCAGGATGGCGTATTCCCCGTTGACGGGTAGTTCGAAGCCTGAGATGACCTCCGGGTCGCCGCTGAACCCCTCATCCAGCGCCACGAGCTGCCGGCCGCCCGGCCCATACAGCTCAAGGATAGCGTCGAAGGAGGGCGCGCCGGGATCGACCACGATGTTGATGTGTTGCCGCGCCGCGCCGGTAAATACCCAGTAGTGCGGCTCGCCGGGCGGCAACCGGCTCTGGAGTGTCTGGCCGAAGGCGATTGGCCCCCCGCTGTCGTACTGCGGCCGATCGGACAGCGTCAGGGAGAGTGTGTAGCGGCCCGAGCCACGGAAAAAGTCGCTGACTTCGATCAGATATGCTCCCGGCTGGACCAACAGCAGATCGGTGACCGACTCCGTCGCCCCGGCATAACCGTTTTCCACGTGAGCCACGGCCTGCCGGTCGGGGCCTAACAGCGTCAGCGTCAGGTCGAGTTGTGGCGTCTCGGGTTGCAAGGAGATGGAAGCGTAGCGATTGCCGGCCGTGGTGAATGTCCACAGGTCATTGACGCCGCCGGTCAGCGTGGCATCGACGACGGCACGGTCGCCCTGCAACTCGCCGCGCACTACGACGTTGCCATCCTGGGCCGCGCTGCCCGGGCGCACATCAAAGACCCGCGCCGATTGCAATACCCGATCGAACACCTCTGTGGTGCGTTCCCGGTTTTCGGCCGAGGTGCTGAGGAGCAGAACGATCCGGGATGGCGGGTTAGTTCCGTCGTTTGCTTCGGGCGTGAAGAGCGCCACCCGCGTCCGCAGGTCGTTGGGATCAGGCGCGTTGAGGCCGACCGGCCCATCGGCGACGTCGACCACGTAGCCGTTAACTCCGTTGGCCGAAACGACAGGCATGACGGCCGTGAGGCGCACGGCCGACGGCGCGGCCGAGGCAAGCAGCTCCACCAGAGCGGTCGCCGGATCGGTCGCGGCCGCCGCCGGCGGGACAATGAGGCCCGCGACGTACGCGCCGCTATCAAACGATTTGCCTGCCAGCAAGCTGCGGCCCGTGCGCTCCGAATCGGCGGCAAATAGCAGATTGATCCCTAGCCGGTTATCCATGGTCGGCAGATTGACCTGATCGGTGAAATTGATCCAGTCAGGCGGGATGGAAAGAGTCAGGCCGGTCCGGTCGCTGCCGAGTAATTGCCAGCCGTCGGCCGTCGGCAGGGGCGGCTCGGTTGCCGCTTCGGTCGGATCGGCCGATGCCGCGCCGCCCGATTCGCGGGAGGAGGCGGTGTCGATCTCGCCGGCGCGGTCATTCCACTCCGGCTCCAGTGTGATTGACGGGTTGTTTTGAATTGCCGAGCGGCACGACGCGATCGCGGTGATCAGGATGCCGAAGACCAGATAAGGCACGTCGTGCTTCTGCATATGGGCTGCGGTTTATGGAACTTCCCAATCGGCGCCGAGGATAACGAGTACGTCGAAGTCGCCCGCGGGGTTCGTTCCGGTGCTGACGTTCAGTGGGGGGATGTTCATCAGACGAATCAGATATTGCACCGTGCCCGGATGGGAGCCGTAGTCGATGATCTGGGTCGTCGTGTAGGTGGCGGAATCGGCGTTGCCGATCTCCGTGACGGTCACGTTGTTGCGACGCAGGAACTCCTGGGTCTCGGCCGCCAGCCCGAAGGTCGGCGTGCCGTTGTAGATGGCCACGCGCGCGTCCTCCGTGGTGATTGCCGTCGGCAGCGCCTCGATCACCGGCGTCGGCACAACCGGCGGCGCAAACAGTTCGTCGCGCAAGGCGCGCACTTCCTCGCGCAGCGGCACAAGCACTTGCTGGCCGTCGAATGTGACGTCGTTGTAGACGTAGGAATAGTCCAGCACAACGTTGCGCATGTTCCCGGCCGGGATAGTGCGAACCAGATTGGCCAGTTGCAGCGCCTTGTTCAATTCCATGTTGGTGGCGACGTTGGCCTGGAACGACTGCCAGAGTTGGGGCGCGCTGAGCAGCAGTTGCGGCAGCGTGTCGAGCTGGGTGGCCTGCTCGCGCACGGACATGATCACCTGTTGCTGGCGGCCGGCGCGGTCCACGTCGCCGCCGAAGGTGGCTCGCGTGCGGGCATATTTCAGCGCCGTGGCTCCGTCGAGCCGTTGCCGCCCGGCGTCGATGACGAACGGATCGTAGCCGTAGCAGTTATCGGGATAGGTCTGGTCTTCGATGCGTTCGGGAACGTCCACGACAATCCCGCCCATCAGATCGACGAAATCGACGAAGGCCTTGAAATCGACGGTGACGTAATAGTCGATCGGCACGCCCAGAAATGCTTCGACCGTCTCGACGGCAAGGGCCGGGCCGCCGCCCGGCAATTCGTAGGCCTGTCCCAGAAAGTAGGCCTGATTGATGCGATTGACGCCGAAATTGGGAATCTCCACCCACAGGTCGCGCGGCAACGACAGGAGCGAGGCCGACTTGCTGACCGGGTCAATTGTGGCGACGATGATGGTGTCGCTGTGGGTGGGGCCTTCCTCGTCGCAGCGCAGGTCGACGCCCAGAAGCAGCACGTTCACCCGCTCGACGCCCGCCCAGTCGGGGATGGCATCGGCCGACACGCCGCCCGATTGCGCCGGCGCCGTTCCGGCCGACACTTCCGGCGCGGTCTGACCGCCGGTGGATTGACCCGCGCTCGGGTTGAAGTCCACGCTGACGTTATCGGAAACCGACGCCAGCCCGCGGATGGTTCGGAATAACCACACCGAACTGAGGATGAGCAACAAAAGCCCCAGCCCCAGAAGCACTGCCAAAGCCCAGACCGGCAGCCGGATGCCGGAGTTGCGACGAGGTCCACGCGAATCAGTAGACATAAATAACTTAACCAAACAGTTGGTGCAACGGGCATTATAGCCAGCGCCTGTTGATCCGGCAATTCCCTTGTCCGAACGCTCAGGGACGGGTTGGGGGAGGAAACAAATACTCGCCCGACTTGTGGCGGCGATAGGCCGCATGACCAACCTGCGCCCCCGCCAGCCATTCGGTCAGCCCGGCCTCATCACCCCGCGCCAGGGCCTCGCGCACCGCCGCCAGTTCGTTTTCATAGGCGGCCAGCGCGTCGAGGATGGCCTCCCGGTTGGTGAGCAGGATGTCGAGCATCATGCGCGGATCGGAGCCGGCCAGGCGGGACGTGTCGCGAAAGCCCGACGCGCTGACGGCCCATTGCTGTTCGTCGGTCGCGACGCGCATAAGCGTGGATGCGACGAGCGCCGGCAGATGACTGACCGCGGCGACCAGACGGTCGTGTTCGGCCGCGTCGAGCACCAGAGGGCGTGCGCCCACGGCGTCGACCAGAGCCAGTGCCGTCGCCCACAGCGCCGGAGACGTCCGCCGGCTTGGGCAAAGCACGAACGTCTGCCCGTGGAACAGGTCGGCCGTGGCCGAAGCCAACCCCGCCGTTTCCTTGCCGCACATCGGATGGCCGCCCAGGGCGGCGAACGCGGGCGGCAGGGCGTCCATGGCGGCCACCACGGCCCGCTTGGTGCTTCCCAGATCGAGCACGGCGCATCCCTCCGGCCGCAGCGCGGGCAGGCGAACCAGCGTGTCCAGGATAACGCGCGTGGGCGTCGCCGGCACCAACAGGTCGACCGGCGGCGTGTCGTCCGTCAGCTCCTCCACGGCCGCGTCGACGATCCCCTGCCGCAGCGCCGTTTGCCGGACGTCCGGCCGGCGCTCCACGGCCAGCAACGAAGCCACCCGGCCGCGCAACGCCAGCGCCAGCGAGCCGCCCATCAGCCCCAGGCCTACGATGCCGAGGCGCAGACCGGACAGGGGATCACCCGCAACAGGGCTGGTGACGGAGTCGGCAACGGGATCGTCAGGTGTTGTCATCTCTACCCGGCATTATAGACGAGAGCACGGCAAATCGGCTATCCTCAGCGAGTACCCCGGTTACCGGCCGCCGCCTGCGTAAATTTGCCCGCTAAATTGTCGCCCCACCACCTTGTGCTACAATCATGCCCATTGCGGGCGGCTGCCCGCCGGGCGCCTGTCCTATAGCGATCACCGGCGGTTCCACCAATTTAGAACCCGACATTTCCCCTTAACAGCGAGAGCGCAATATAACGCAAGAGACCGCGGGCCGGCCAGGGCCGATTTTCGCGCACCGGCAAGCGGTCGGTGGAGGCACAATAATGAGCGATGATTTTATCTTTCGCGGCTCGGTGGCCGAACTGGATGAGGCGGTCCAGCGTATTCTGGATCGGGAGGACGAACGCCAGGCTTCGACGATCATCCTGATCGCCAGCGAGAGCGAGGCGCCGGAGGCCGTGAGCGAGGCGCTCGGCAGCCGGCTGGGCAACATCTATGCCGAGGGCTACCCGCGCGAGGAAAGTCGCCGGCAGCGCGAAACCGACATCACCGATATCGACATGGAGCTGGCCCATTACCGCCGCTACAGCGACCCGCGCTATTACAAGGGCGTGGAGAACGCCGATCTCATCGAAGCGCTGGCGCGGCGGCGGGCGGCCGAGCTTTTCGCCGCCAACGGCGTCGGCCCCGATAACCTGTTCGTCAACGTCCAGCCTCTCAGCGGCGCGCCGGCCAACAGCGCCGTCTACACCGCGTTGCTCCAGCCCGGCGACACCATCATGGGCCTCAATCTCAACGACGGCGGCCATCTCACCCACGGCTCCCCTGTCAACCGCTCCGGCAAGGTCTACAAGGGCGTGCCCTACTTTGTCGATCCGGAAACCGAGATGCTGGACTACGACGCCATCGAGCGCACGGCGCTGGAGGCCCGGCCGCAGATCATCGTCGCCGGCTACTCCGCCTATCCCAAGATCATCGACTGGCAACGTTTTCGCGAGATCGCCGACAAGGCAGGCGCTTATCTCCTGGCCGACATCGCCCACATCTCCGGCCTCGTCGCCGCCGGCGTCCACCCCAGCCCCATCGGCATCGCCGACGTCGTCTCCACCACCACGCACAAAAGCCTGTGCGGGCCGCGCGGGGCCATGCTCATGACCCACCGGCGCGACATCGCCCGCAAGCTCGACCGCGCCGTCTTCCCCGGCGAGCAGGGCGGCCCCCACGTCAACACCATCGCCGCGCTGGCCGTGGCCCTCAAGCTGGCCAACACCGACCAATTCCGCGCGCTCCAGCAGCGCATCGTCGACAACGCCAACCGGCTGGCCCAGCAGCTCCAGGAGCACGGCATTCGCGTGGTCGGCGGCGGCTGCGAGAATCACCTGCTGCTGATCGACACCAAGAGCGTAACCGTCGATGGTGTTCACCTGACGGGCGACATGGGGTCGCGCATCCTCGACGTGGCCGGGATCGTCGTCAATCGCAACACCATCCCCGGCGACAAGGGTGCGCTCTCGCCCACCGGCATCCGCATCGGCACAGTCTGGGTCAGCCAGCTCGGCTTCGGGCCGGAGGAGATCGACCTGCTGGCCGAGGCAATCGCCACCGTGCTGAAGGGCGCTCGGCCCTATGCCTATGCCGTCTCCGGCGGCAAG